>Ga0265296_1003627_pt1 | contig 14122 bp, 9 predicted proteins | sample MunlanPumphouse1_FD_189073 | JGI IMG/M metagenome (GOLD analysis project Ga0265296, IMG submission 189073) | Groundwater microbial communities from a municipal landfill in Southern Ontario, Canada - Pumphouse #1 | ecosystem: Environmental > Aquatic > Deep subsurface > Groundwater | place: Canada... | reverse complement strand
GTCTGGAACGCCCAATGCCATATAAAGAATATCGCCGCCAAAGCGACGGTTGTTCTAAAAAACACGTACTTGCCGACAATAAAGGGGAAAAGCGTGCTGCGCGAAACAATCACCGCGCTAAACGGCACGAGATAAAGAAAAAATTTACAAACGCTGATTAATACTGATTTAGACTGATTCATGCTGATAAGTTTATATTATTTTAACGCGCCAGACTATCAATTATTGTCCAATTACCTTTTTCCGCTAAATCAATCAAAACATCCATATCATCTTTAAGCGTAGAAATGGAACTTGTAACGTCTTTTGCCGTTTTTATAAAATTATCGGCATCGCGCGTAGCGGCGAAATAACCTAAAGCTTCTTCATAATAAACGAGAAAGAATTTACTAGGCAATCCTAAATTGATTTTTTTCAGAACAATCTCCGCCACCTTATCGGAACGGCCAAGCCGGCTATAAATCAAAGCGATAATATTATGGTCTCCCGCTCTTAGGCTTTCAAAATTCGGGTTTAATTTATCGGCAATTTCCATTTCTCCAATAATTTCATTCTCATTTTGCGAACCGATTACCGCCAGCACAAAAGCCAAATGATAATGAGCGCGCGCCACATTGGGATTTAATTCTATCGCTTTTATGCTTGTTTCAACGGCTTCTTGATATTTTTCCTGACCAAGCAAAGAAAATGCCAAATTATAATATAATTCTTGACGATTGGGCGCCAATTCTATCGCCCGTCTCATTGAATCCTCAGCCTCTTTATATAATATCGGTTCATAAGAAGCCATATTCTGGGCTATTTGCGTTTTTCTAATAAACATTCTCACATCATACGGCTCTCTTTCAATAATATCATTGACTAAATTTACAAAAAAATCAGCGAGCGGCTCAAGCGACGCATTTTGAAAAATATGAACCTGATAATTATTATAATAATCAACAATATATGCTCTCAAATCAAATTGGCTGAAATTATAAGAACTAGTCGCTTCCTTTAATTTATTTTCAATCAAACTCGCGCGTTCAATTACCTTAACCTCATTTATTATTTTTGCCTGAGTATAGGGAATGTAATTATAAGAATATAAAGAATACCCAAGAATGAAGATGGGAATTAGTAATAAGGAACTAGTAACTAGGAATAATTTCCCGCCCCTGCTTTCCTGTTTACTAATTACTTGTTCCTGTTTACTAATTGAAATAATAAATCCAATCATCGCGAAGAAAGTAAAATCGGAAATAATTTGGTCCATTACAAATAAATTTTGGACAAAATAACCAATTATAATTGCTATTATAAACACTGATTTATGCTGATTTTGGCTAATTAATACGGATTTTATATTATCAGCATTAATCAGCTTGCTATCAGCGCGAATCAGCGGTCTTTTTATTAATAAATAAAAAGACGCTATAAAAATTCCCAAATATGCCAACACGCCAAAAATCCCCTGCATCACTAAAACATCAAAAATTTTGTTATGCGCCCTATCTAACCACGATTCGCCGTAAATCGCATAATCCGGATTATAATGTTTTTCGTAAGCGACAAGAAAATTTTCATTTCCCCAGCCGAAAACCGGCTTTTCCTTGAATGCTTCCCAGCTTAATTGCCACGTCATCAAACGGAATTGCGTTGATGCGTCAACTTTGCCGGAAGCCATTGTTTGGGCTAAACGATTAAAACCCGGGATTTTTTGCCAGATTTCCGCGCCGCGCGTTAACCAAAATGTCGCGCTAAAAATTATAATCAAACTTAATAAAATAATAGAGATAAAACGCTGATTTATACGGATTTTGGCTGATTGATGCAGATAATTATCTATATTAATCTGTGTCTTCTTAAAAGAAAAATAAACAAGTAAAAATAAAATACTCGCTCCCAGACCAACAATTGCGCCGCGGGTAGCGGTGATAAATATCGTTAAGGCCGATAAAATGATTATTAAGAAAGAAAAGTATTTCCAAAAGATATTGAAACGCTGATTTATGCCGATTTGAGCTGATTTATGCTGATAAAAAATAACCACGGCGAACATCATCAAAAAAAACATGTGTGTTGCTAAAAATGATGGATTGCCAATAAAAGAAAATGGCCTCACTTCCGATATGAATAAAAAGGGGAAATTGCGAACATGAAAATATTGTAGAAAAGCATAAAAAATAAGGATAAAACCGACACCAAGGGAAAGTTTAAAAAAATTCAGCCAATCTTTTTTCTCAAAAATCGCAACAGCCATTATCAAGAAAGCGAAAAAGTGCAAAAAACCAAACAATCCCTCGCCCCTTTCCAAATCTCCCCAAAAAGCGCGGTAAGGATTAACGGCAAAAACAGTGCTAATAATTAACGAAATTAAAAATAAAATTAAAACGCTGATTAATGCGGATTTGAACGGATTAATACAGATTTTTAAACGCTGATTAATGCCGATTTGAGCTGATTTATGCTGATTAAAAAGTAAAAACAAATGAACGATAAATAAAATTAAAGTGATTTCAATAATGCTTCTAAAAAATAAAATTTTGCCCAATACAAAAGGGAAGGGGATTTTTGAAACCACGATGAGTGGCGTTAAAGCGGTTAAAAATAAAAGTGATTTGATAACGCCGATTAATACTGATTTAAGCTGATTCATGCTGATTTTTTATTAGTATAAATAAACCTTTTAATTGTTAATTTTTGCGGTCCAAAATTTATTAAGAACCCTAATTGATATTTAGAACCCTTTAAATATCCCCAAAATTGTTTTTCATCTTCTCTCATTATAAAAGGCTTTGATTTCAATTCTATTATGATTTTATTGTTAATAATTATATCAGGGATATAAACGCCGATTTTTTCATTATTATAAATTATATCTATCCGAACCTGATTTTCAATTAAAAAACCTTGGCTCTTTAATTCATTTAAAAGAGCTTTTTCAATAATCTTTTCTTTAATATTGCCACCTAAAGAATTATAAACTTTAAAACAACAACCTCTAATTTTATAAGACTCTTCTTCATATAAAAAATCGCCAATTTTCTTTTTAACCATATTATAACAATTATACTAAACTAATCGGCATAAATCAGCTATATCCGCATAAATCAGCGAATCAAAAAGGGCCGTAAGGCCCTTTTTGATTTATCCGATTATTCGCTATCGGGAAACTCAATGCGGTTAGTTGCTGATAGTAATCAAGCTGGACGGCATAGTCTTTACGAGAACGCCGTTCGCCCAATCAGCCGTTGATTCGCTGTGACTCGTAACCGAGTAATCAGACCAAATAAACGACGGAGTGCCATCCACAGTACTTTCCACGCCAGTCACGGTACTCGCGCTGACAAGTGAAGTTTCTGTCCTATGAATATTGGCAATTACCGAAGCAGCTCCTACGGTTCCGGAAACGCCAGCAAAGGTTAATTGCAATTCGTATTCTTTCTCAGCTCCGGCAGAAATAACCTGTTCGGAGTTAAGAATTAATGCCACATAACCAGTTTGACTGCCTTGAATACCAACTGATTCAGCAGTTGAAGTGCTAGTTGAGCTGAAAGCAGAAGAGATGTTGAGGTTAGAACCCGCTGAAACATCTTTCAAAGTAACATTACCGGTAGTAGCAGGGACAGCGTCAACCGCTGACATAGTAGCGCCGGTCATTGAAACTTTAAATTGAATCTTCTTCCAAGCAACCTGTTCCGGACCATCGGCTTTAATCTTAAATCTCATTACCGGAATTTGTCCGACAGTGAGTTTAGACGAGGCCGCGGTCGGAGTAGCGATAGTCGGCTTGGTCTTGTACACAACTTTCTGGTTGCCTGTGGCAGCCGTAATACTTGTGTCTTTCGCGCTCGCGCCTTGCGCTTCAAAATTTGAAGCATGAGCACTCACGTAGACCGAAGAACCGGTATCAGCGCCTCCTGAAATCGTATTGAGACTGCCCTTAACAGTCAAAGTCTTGCTGCCGTCTTTGGGGATAATCCAGCCGAGGTTTTCAATAACCGCGATACCGGCGCTATCTCCAGAAGCTTGAACAGTGTAGCCCGCAGTAGCTCCAACCTGAGTTGAGCCGTCAAAAAGTTTGACAGTCGGAACTTCATCAGACGAAGCCGTTGAAGTGGCTGTCGCGCTTGAAGTCGGAACAACTAATAATTGAAGTTTATTAACGGTCATCTGCTCATTAGCAGCGGTGAAACGGAATTTCGCCAAAACACTCTCGGTGCCGGCGATAACAATACCCGCCTCTGATTCAGTATCATCAGGAGCAACCGCAACTGTTACATTGCCGGTTGTGGTGATGGTGTGTGAAACAGCGGCGACTAAGTTCGCGGCTGTGCCGGAAAGCGTGGCGCTGTTGCCATCTTTGTCATAAGCGACAATATTGCTGCTGTCGACTACGGCGACATAGAAGCGATAAACATCTGTGTCAGTCGCGTCGCTGGCAATATTACCCTTAAGAGTCAAAGTTTTGGTAACGCCTTTGGCAATCGTCAAATTAAGATTGTCAAAAGTGGCTGTCAAAGCCGTTGTATCCAATGACTTTGTGCTTCCCAATAAAGTAGTGCCATCATACAATCCAAGACTCTGAACTTCGCCTGAAGTCAAAGTTCCGGTTGAAGAAGTGGCAGTAATTTTAACGGAGCTCAATTTAATGTCATCGGAAATAGCCCTAAAGCTAAGACCGGCAAGCGCAACACCGGTGGTTCCCTGAACATAAGTCTGGGAAGTCGGAGACGCTGACAATTGAAGGTCTAAGGTCGCGGCTTTAACGGTTTGAGCGTTTCCGCTAACTTCGCTGTTAGGAACAATAACAGTGGTTGCAACATAAGTGTTGTTGTCCAAGTTTCTGATGTCATTGCTCTGGAAAGCGGCCAATTTAACTGTGACTGTGCCAGTAGTGGTGTTGGTTGAATCAACATCAGCCGTTACTTTCATCCTCTTTGATTCGCCGGCAGCAATATTAATTGTGTCGGTGAAAATCTTAGCGGTTGAAGAAGCGGTAGTGACGTCGGTCGCGCTGGTCAACACTTTATTAGCAGTCACATCCCATACTTTAAAGTCATTGTAAATGGCGATGGCGCCGGTTGTTGAGACATTAAATCTCAAATTCCTGATTTCAACGCTGTTTTTAGCAGCAATGGTGAAATCATAAAGAATCGCGTCTTGCGCTCTAGAAACGATATCGCCGGATAACGGACCATTAAAGGTAATAGTGATTTCGCCTCCCTGAACAGTCAAAGTGTCAGCTTCGCCAGTGGTATCCATGCCGGTGATGGTTGGGTCAACCGAATAACCATAGGTCTGGCCAATGGCGTAAATATCAGACTTGCTGTCAAAATAGAAGACGATTGTGTCATCGGAACGGGTTGTACCGCTGATGTCGCCGTAAAGGCTGAAAGTTCTTTCCTGGCCTTTTTCAAGCAAGAAAGGAGCGGTGAAACTAAACACCACCAAATCTTTCGCGCCAATAGCGGAAGCGGTCGCGATAGTATTGCCTCCCTGTTTCAAAGTGAAATTGGAAAGATTGCTGTTCGCGATTGAACCGCCTTCGGTCAAAGCGACTCTCATCACCTTAATGTCTTCTGTTGAACTGGCGGTAAGTTTGAATTCAGCCAAAAGAGCCGTTGCTTGGCCAACTTTCGGGTTGGTCGGGGCCGCGCCGCTGGTGGCAGTAACGCCGCCAACTTGCTGACCGCCAACGCTCAATTCATTGCCCGCTAATGAACCGGTCGGTGTCGGAGTGCCGACAACTGAAACCAATCCAAAGGCGCTGCGATTACTGGCTGTGGCGCTTGAAGAAATATCAGCCACCAATCCCAAAGTTTTAACTCCTTCAATTTTTAAAGCCAAATTAAGGAATGAAACTTCGTGGGTGGTGGAATTAATGCTTCTTCCGCTCGTCAAACGGGTGTTTCCATCATAAATGTAGAAACCGGCTGACGCAAAATCTGTGGTCGCGCCGATTCCGGTTCTCTTAAATGTCAAAGCATCAAGAGTGCCGCTTCCTGAAACGGTGAATTTCAAGACTGTAATACCTGCCGCGCCTTTCGGAATAGCGGCAGCTGCCGGATTATCCGAAGCCAAAGCAAGCGTTAAACCGCTTGTCGGGACTGTCGGGGTTGTTCCTCCGGTTGTCGGAGCAGCAGCCAAAGAATTAACGTAAGCTCTTGACTTCGGACCAAAGTATCCGGCCGCCGGAGAGATTCCGACTGAAGCCTGATATTTAGCCAAAGACGTTTTGGTCAAGTTTCCAAAGTAACCTTTGGCAACGCCTGACGGCATTGTCAACATAGCCTTGGATTCCAAGAAGCTCTGCAAGCTTGTTACTGCATCGCCTTTTGAACCAATAGTTAAATCGGTTGAAAAGCTGTAGGCAGCCGGAGCAGCAGCACTCTGACCTGACAATTGAGTTTGCAAAGCCGTAATTTGGGCAAGCAAACTGGCAATCTGAGCTGATAATTCTTCCACTGTCGCGGCGCTAACGCCGGAAGCAACTACTGTTACCGCTAAAGCGGCAACAACAAATGCTGTAGAAAATTTTTTAATACTCATTATTTGTGTAAGTTTTATTTGCTGAACTTAACAGTGAGGTCGTTAAAATTCGCAAATTATTTATTTTAATTAAGTTTATTTCTGGAAGACTGACTCCGCAAACCTATCGACCGTCCCTCCCATTATTGGGAGGGACGATTTACAGAACAGCCGTGGTATCAATAAAAAACTCGCCTTTTGAAGCGAGACCAAAACCAACCACTAACCGTTAAAATTTAGCGGCTAGAAATAAAAAATAAATTGATTTGGCCTCACTCCAAATCTATTTAATTGTAATTTTATTATACGGTTATCCCTTGCTCAGTCAATACTTTGGCTGGGGAAAACTTGTATATAATAGATAACGAAAATAACCCAAAAATGTTACACCCCGCCATAGCGGGGCAGGTTAGGGTTGCCATTTGGAGGCAATAAAGATAATAACGCTGAAAATTAAAACCATGGTCGCGTTTTTCAAAATAACAGACCGATTAAGATGGCCATATAAATGAGAAATTGTTAAATCTTTCAACGCCAAAACGGCAACCAACGAAATAGCCGCTAAATTCAAGAACCCAATGGGCAGATAAGCGGCTATTAATATGAATTGGGAAATTAAAACCGCCAAACTCGCCGAAAATAAATTGATTTTTGCCAAAATTAACGAAACTGGCGCCTGAATTTCTCTTTGAAAATCACGCAAAAAAAGAAAATTGCGGAAAAGCAAGAAAATTACCAAAAATGCCCCCGAATATTTAATAAAAAACCAATTTGATTTGTCAAAAAGGAAAAAAATTATAAAAAGGGAAAAAAAGAGGAAATTGTTTACAAATTCATAAATAAGCGACCGATTAATAAAAACCAGATTTTTAATTCCCAAAAAGAGAAAAAAGAACAGTCCGAACAAGGTCGCTGTAAAAAAATTCCATTTGCCGGCGGTAATCGGCAAATGACCGGCTGCCAATAACGCGATAATCAAAAAAATTAAAAAGGAAGAGAAATATCTTTTTGCTTCAAAGAACGGATTAAAATAAAAATAAAATGCAATTGCGATAAAAAAGAAAAATGACCAAAACGACCGGTAGTTATAAAAAGCCGTCAGAATTAAAGAAAAAATTAACGCCTTAAACGCCGATTGTAACGCCGGATTCTTTGAAGCCGAGTTTAATTTTTTTAACATTTTTGAGTTCGCCCTTGATAATTTTATTCGCCAATTCATCAAGAATTATTTTTTGAATCGCTCTTTTAATCGGCCGGGCGCCGTATTCCGGATCAAAACCGACGTCAACGATATGTTTTTCCAAAGAATTATCAACGCTGATTTTTAATCCGCGCTTTTCAAGCCTTTCTTTAAGTTCATTAATTTGCAACGCAACTATTTCGTTAATTTCCGCCTTGGTTAACGAATTAAAAATAATAATTTCATCAAGCCGGTTAAGAAATTCTGGACGGAAAATATTTTTTAGCTCTTCTTTTACACGGCTTTTAAAAACGTTTTCTTCCATGCTCAACTTTTTATCCGCCGCTTCCCTGCCTGCGCAGGCAGGCGTTTCAAACCCGAGCCGCGAAATTTCCCTAAAATATTCACTGCCGACATTAGAAGTCAAGACGATTATGGAATTTTTAAAATTAACCGTTTTGCCTTTACCGTCCGTGAGCCGTCCATTATCCAAAACCTGAAGCAAAAGATTAAAAACTTCGGGATGAGCTTTTTCTATTTCATCAAAAAGAATCAGGCTGTACGGCCGATGCCTCACTGTTTCGGTTAGTTGGCCGCCTTCTTCATGGCCGACGTATCCCGGCGGAGAACCGATAAGCCGGCTCACGCTGTGCCGCTCCATATATTCGGACATATCAATTCTCACCAGCGCTTTTTCATCATTAAACATAAATTCCGCCAAAGCCCTCACTAATTCCGTCTTGCCGACTCCCGTGGGACCCAAAAACATAAACGAACCCAACGGTCTGTCTTCCGAGGCAAGCCCAGCTCTCGCCCGGCGCAAAGCATTGGCAATCGCCTTAATCGCGTCTTTTTGGCCAATTACTCTTTGAGAAAGAACATCTTCAATTTTTGAAAGTTTGTCTCCTTCGGATTGAAGCATTTTATCAACCGGAATTCCGGTCCAACGCGAAACAACCGCGGCAATATCTTCTTCGCCAACAACTTCTTTGATAAAAAACTCGCCTTGCTTTTGATTTTTATTAACGTATTTTTTTTCAAACGCTTTGTATTCTTTTTCCGCTTGCGGCAATTCGCCGTAAATTATTTTCGCCACTTTTTCCAAATTGCCTTCGCGTTCCGCCAACTCAGCTTCGCGCCGAAAATCTTCAATCCTTTTTCTAAGATTTCTGAAATTTTCAAAAGTCATTTTTTCACCCTGCCATTTTCCTGAAAGCTCGTCGTTTTTTTCTTTTAATTTAACCAATTCTTTTTCCAATTCTTTCATTCGTCCTTTTAATTTTGCGCCGTTGTTCTTTTCATTAATAATAGCGGATTTCTCAATTTCCAAGCGGGTAATTTCTCTCCTTAATTTATCAATCTCTTGAGGCAAACTTTCGCTTTCCAATCTTCTGCCGGCTCCGGCTTCATCAATCAAATCAATGGCTTTGTCCGGCAAAAATCTGTCGCTGATGTAGCGGGCGGAAAGATTAACCGCCGCGACAATTGCCTCATCGCTGATTCGCAAACCATGATGACTTTCATATTTTTCTTTAAGTCCGCGCAAAATTGAAATGCTGTCTTCAATAGACGGCTCATTGACCATTATCGGAGCAAAACGGCGCTCCAAGGCCGAATCTTTTTCAATATAACGCTGATATTCTCTTATAGTCGTGGCGCCGATTGCCCGGAGTTCGCCGCGCGCCAACGCCGGCTTCAACAAATTGGAAGCGTCAACCGTGCCTTCGGCGGCTCCGGCTCCGACAATCATATGAACTTCATCAATAAAAAGAATAATTTTACCGGCCGATTGCTGAATTTCTTTAATAAAAGCTTTTAAGCGATCTTCAAATTCACCGCGGAATTTTGTTCCGGCGATAAGCGAACCAAGATCAAGCATCACGATTTCTTTTCCCTTTAACGGTTCGGGAATGTCGCCCGAAACAATCCTTTGCGCCAAGCCTTCCACAATCGCTGTTTTTCCAACGCCGGACTCGCCGATTAAAACCGGATTGTTTTTTGTCCGGCGACTCAAAACTTGGATAAGACGCCTGAGTTCTTCATCACGACCGATTACCGGGTCAAGCTCGCCCTTGCGCGCCCGCTCCGTAAGATTGATAGCGTATTTTTCCAACACCTGGAATTTACTCTCCGGCATTTCATCGGTGATTCTCATAGAACCGCGCAACTGCGCCAAAATTCTTAAAGCATTTTCCCGCCTCAATCCGAAATTTTCCAAAATCGCGGCCGGTGCAGAAGCGCTTTCTAAAATTGCCAAAAGCAAATGTTCGCAGGAAATATATTCGTCTTTCTGGACAGTCGCGATTTTTGCGGCTTTATCTAAAGTAGTCATTAACTCCTGGGAAAGATAAAGCTGAGCCGTACTGGCTGAGCCGAATATTTTCGGCTGTTTTTTCAATTCTTCCTGAAGTGCCCGGCCCAAAGAATCCAAATTTATTCCGGCTTTAACTATCAACGGTCGCACCAAAGAATTTTCATCGGAAAGCAAAGAAATTAAAAGATGGATGATTTTAAGCTCGCCGTGGTTTTCCCGAGCCGCGATATCCTGGGCGTTTTGCAACGCTTCTTGAACCTTAATTGTAAAACGATGCATTTGCATATACCGGCATTATAACCGAGCCTAAACAATTTTCAAGTTTTCTTAATTAGCTTTTAAACTTTTCGGCTTTTTGTGGTAATCTTTTTATTAATGAAGAGGATATATTTAGACTGCGCAGCAACAACGCCAATGGATATAGCAGTTAAAAAAGCGATGGCGCCTTATTTTTCCGACAAATTCGGCAACCCCGGCTCGCTCCATTTTTTTGGACAGGAAGCCATGGCGGCAGTTGACGAGAGCCGAGAAAAAATCGCCAAGACTATTGGCGCGGATTTTCGGGAAATAATTTTTACGGGGTCAGCCACTGAGAGTAATAATATTGCTCTCCGCGGCATTATTAAAAATATCCCAACACCCAACGCCCAACGCCCAACGCCTCGTATCATTATTTCCGCAATTGAACATGAATCTATTTTGGAAACTTGCCGAGATTTAGAACACGAGGGGATTGAAATAATTTATTTGCCAGTTGATAAACGGGGGATTATTGATTTAAAAAAATTAAAAGAATCGCTCAATGAACAAACAATTTTGGTTTCTATAATGTATGCCAATAACGAAATCGGAACCATCCAACCGATTGTAGAAATTGCGAAAATAATCAAAGAATTTAAAGAAAAAAATAACTACAAACTGCCATTATTTCACACTGATGCCGTTCAGGCTTTTCAATTTCTTGATTGCGACATAAATAATTTAAAAGTGGATTTAATGACTTTGTCGGCTCACAAAATTTACGGCCCAAAAGGGATAGGACTTCTTTACGTGCGCGCCCTAACCCCTAGCCCCCATACCCTAAACCCTATTATTGCCGGTGGCGGGCAAGAATTCGGATTACGTTCTGGTACGGAAAATGTCGCTGGAATAGTCGGTTTTGCGAAAGCCGTTGAATTGGCCGTGAAAAATCGCAAAAAAGAAACAAGACGAATTTCTAAATTAACTGGCTATTTTTGGAAAGAAATTAAAAAAAATTGTCCTAGCGCGAAGATAAACGGAGCATTGAGCAATAAACTGCCAAATATTTTGAATATTTATTTCCCCAATCAAAACGCGCAGGATTTATTGATGAAATTTGATTTAAACGGCGTAGCGATTTCAAGCGGTTCCGCTTGCTCGGCGCGCGCAACCAAGCCGTCGCATGTCCTTAAAGCCATCGGACTAAACGACAAAAAAATTAAAAGCAGTTTACGATTCAGCTTGGGGAAATTCACGACAAAAGAAGAAACAAACCACACGCTTAAAATCATCAAAAAACTCCTTTAATCTGTTATAATCCAATAATGAATTCTAATATTTTTAAGGCCTATGATATTCGCGGAAAATATCCCGATGAAATAAACGAAAAAATCGTTTCGAATATTATTACGGCGCTGATAAAAAATATTAAACCGAAAACCGTTGTAATCGGCCATGACGCGCGCTTAAGTTCTCCGTCTTTATATAAAACAACAATAAAAACAATTCAAAAAACCCTAGTGGCTAGTGGCTATACCTTATGCCCAGCCAAACTAATAACCACTCCAATGCTTTACTTTTTAGTAAACTATTTCAAAGCCGATATGGGAATAATGATTACCGCCTCGCACAACCCCAAAGAATATAACGGCTTAAAAATTGTCGGCAAAAACGCCGTTCCAATAAGCGGAAAAGAAATATTTCATCTTATCGACGATCGTGGGCATAATGAAATAAAAATAAAAAATGAAAATGAATAAAAAATATTTAAATTTATATACTGATTTTTTAAAAAAATTTTTAAATCCCAAATGTAAATTAAAGGTGGTTTTTGATTGTTCTAATGGCACAACTGGATTAATTCTGAAAAAATTGAAAATTGAAAATTTAAAATTGAAAATTATAAACTCAATTCCCGACGGCAATTTTCCGGCTCACGGACCGAATCCCTGGACAAAAGACGCGATGAATCAGATTAGAAGAGAAGCTTTGCACCGAAAGGCGGATTTGGGAATAATTTTTGACGCTGACGGAGATAGAGTATTTTTTATTGATAATCTCGGCCGCGTTGTTGAACCGGACGCGATTGCGCGACTTTTAATTTGGCAATTACAACCGAAAAAAGTTGTAATTGATGTAAAAACTGGCTGGCTCGTGAAAAAAATCAAAAATCAAAAATCAAAAATCAAAATTATTGAAAGTAAAGTGGGGCATTATTTTATAAAAAAACTGATGCGGAAAATTGAAGCGGATTTAGGCGTGGAAAAATCGGGGCATTATTATTTTAAGAAATTTTTTTATTGCGACGCGGGAATTTTAACGGCGATTGAAATTATAAACGCGGTGTCGCGCCTGCCGTATTCTTTGGCTAATTTTTCGGATTTACTGCCGCAATATTATCGTTCAGGAGAATTAAATTTTAAAATCGAAAACCCCAAACAATTTATAAAAATAATTGAAGAAAAATTTAAATCAAAAACTACAAATTACAAATTACAAATTACAAACTATTTAGACGGCTTAACTATGGAATTTAAGGGATGGCCTGCCAGCCGAAGCCTTGGCGAAGGCTGGTGGTTTAATCTGCGTCCATCCAACACCGAACCCTTAATAAGATTAAATATAGAAGCAAAAGATTTAAAAACTCTCAATAATAAAAAAAGAGAGCTGATAAATATTTTAAAAAATCATTAAAAAATGTGCGGCCAGAAAACGATTAAGCCGATAACGACGGCGCCGAAGCTCGCCAACAAAACTATGGCCGCCATTAAATCTTTAATAATTCTCACTTCTTCGCTGTGCTCCATTTGAAGAAAATCCAAAAGCCGCTCAATCGCGATATTCACAAGTTCCAAAGTTAAAACCGCGAAAATCGCAGTGGTAATCACGGCTTTTTCGGCGCGGATAGTCGGAAAATAAAACATCAAAAAAACCGCAATAAGAGCGAAAAACAACATTATTTTAAAATTCCTCTCAAAAATAAGTGTTTCTTTAAATCCATTCAAAGCAAATTTAAAGCTGTCTTTTAATTTTTTCATTATTTAAATTATAAAAATTCTCAAAAATTTTTGCCACCAATATCGGACCAGTGCCACCGGGAGTGGGAGTGTAAAATCCCGAATTTTGAATTTTGAATTTTGAATTTTGAATATCAGAAACATCCAAATCTCCGCGAATTTTTATTCCTAATTCATTATTCATAATTCCTAATTCTTTCCCCATTGAATATCCGAAATCAATTATCCCCGCGCCTTGTTTTAACATCTCCAGCTTTATCAGTCCCGCAACTCCGGTTCCGCTGATAATCAAATCATAATCTTTTAATTCCGTTAAATCGCCTGCCTGCGCAGGCAGGCTACCTTTCTCAAAAATAGTTAATTCTTTTACTTTTTGATTCATTAGCCAAACTGCGATTGGTTTGCCGATAAGAAAACCTGCGCCCACGACGGCTATGCGTAAATTTTCAATTTTTAATTTACAATTTTCAATTATCTCTTTAACAACTTCAACTGCCGGAGGCAATACAATATTTCTTCCATTATAAAATGCGCCGAGGGCGCGCTCTCCCAAAACATCAATGTCTTTCTCGCGCGGTATAACGTTTAAAATATAATGTTTATTAAGATGTTCAGGCAACGGCAATTGGACAATCACTCCGCCGACTTTTTTTAAATTTGCAATCTTTAAAACAAATTTTCGCAATGAATCGTTTTGGAAACCAGAGCACATACATTGCGATGTATGTGCTCGGCCGAGCACACAATATTTTGTGTGCTCTGGTTCGTAAATCCGAAAATCAATGCCGAGCTCTTTGGCGACTTTTTCTTTTTGTTTTAAAAAACTCAAGCTTGCTTGCACTGAGGAGTTCGACTGAG
>Ga0265296_1003626_pt1 | contig 14125 bp, 17 predicted proteins | sample MunlanPumphouse1_FD_189073 | JGI IMG/M metagenome (GOLD analysis project Ga0265296, IMG submission 189073) | Groundwater microbial communities from a municipal landfill in Southern Ontario, Canada - Pumphouse #1 | ecosystem: Environmental > Aquatic > Deep subsurface > Groundwater | place... | reverse complement strand
TGCTTGCAATTATTTCATCTGCATTATTGATTATCGATATCTCCTTTACCCCTTTTGCATTCAGGCTCTTAAGGTACTGGTAAAGCCTCATCTCATCCGTAGAACCCTGGCTCGTTATTTCTTCAACTCCTACCTGTATGGCCTTAGAGAGCTCAACTATCTGTGCCTCATACTCTTTGAACATCGCCTTTTCGGATTGTGTATTTAAGACCATGAGGATTGATGTCAGGACAAAGCTGAGGAACAGCATCATCAGTATAAGTTTTTTATTAAGCGAGAGGCTTCGGAAATAATCTTTCAGCATGTTTTTAGCTTATCAGGTATAGAAATTGGAAATCAAGCAGCGCTTGCTTGATGCCTGGCATTATTATGTGATATAGTGCCAGATAAATCATAAAGGAGAAATGGACATGGGAAAAGAAGAGACACTTAAGACAAATCTGGTTCAAACGGTTATAAATTATGTCAGGGCAAGTCATGCAGATGCAATCGACAAGGCCTATGAATATTTCTGGGATGAAAAAGATCCTGATGAGTTTCTTAAAGGCACTGCGCTTGCTCTCGGGTTCATAAATTTTGAGGACTGGCTTGTTTTTGATTATAAGGCAAATGAAGCCAAAGAGACTTTTTTAAACATCTATGCTGCGTGCAATAAAGAATTGAAAGATGACGAACTTGCGCTTTTAAATAAAATCAAGTGTTCTTTAATAAGTCTTTATGAGGTTGTGTCTGTCTCCAGGGACAAAAAGATCACCCTCAAAGACCTGCTCCTCGGCGGGGAATTCGTTTTAAGAGAGAAGGCCATGACAAGAGGCTTAAAGAAGGGCGACATATTTGCAACAAGGCTGTTAACGCTGGATGGCAAGTCTGTTATGAGCGGGTGTGTTTATCCGTATAAGGCAGGAGATAAGCAGATGGTTCTTGGATATACAGAGAGGATGTTCAAGCGGTATAAAAAGAATGAAAACCCCGAAGGCGGCATGGAAAATTTCCTGAAAGATTACGGGGATACTTTTAATATAGTGTGGATGAATATAATCCTTAATCAGACGGAGACGCAAGAGGCAATAGAAGCCCCCTGAACTCAGGCTTAAATAGCTGTATATGGGAAACCTCTTGCGTAAGTGTTACAGTAAAGGTGTTATTAAGATTCAGGCAAAGGGAGCAATCATGAATATTAAAAAGTATTTGCTTGTCTTGGCTTTATGCTTGGTTTTTATGGTTAGCGGCTGCGCCATTGCTCTTGGCCCTCAAACAGTTGACCTGAAAGAATCCCAGAGGCCGCCCGTCCTCAGGCTCGACCAGGTCAGCGAGCAGAAGAGCGGGAGCGGGAGTGAGGAATGGCCTGGATTCCGCGACCTTCTGATAAAAGCGCTGAACCAGCCTCCAGCCTCCAGCATCTTCACGAAGGACAGCTCCGGATTGGCCCTGAAGGTCGAACTCAAATCCTCCCATGAGAGCGACACGTCCCGGCTCATCGGGCTGGGGCTCCTCAGCATGGGGACACTGGGGATCATTCCTCTTCATTACCACTCGGACTGGCCGGTCAAAGGCGATGTTACGATATATTCGGGGGATGGGAAGGTGCGGGGCCAGTACCATGTCCAATCGACGGGGACCTATGACATCCAGGCGTACCCGCTCACGATGTTTACCCTGTTCGGGGCAAGCTTTCAGGGGGACGCTGACGCCAAAGAGATACTCCAACGGACAGCCAATGACATTGTATCTCAGATTATGAGGGCGGTTGATTCTGACTATGAAAAGCTTGCTGTAGTTTATCGTTCCCAGATGATGGCAAAGGCGGAACAGGCAGTGGGGGAAGCGTCATCCAGGGATGAATTGCGCATTATAAAATCCGACGTGGACGATATACCGGCGGCAAAATCAAAACTGAATAATAATAAATCATACGCCATTGTGATCGGAATCGAGCGGTACCGTCAAAGGCTTCCCAGGGCCGACTTTGCAACACATGACGCTCAGACAGTGACTGACTATTTAACCAAGGTGCTTGGATATCCCGAAGAGAATGTAATTACGTTATTAAATGATAGAGCGCTAAAAAGTGATTTTGAAAAATATTTTGAGAAATGGCTTGTGAATAATGTAGAGAAGGAGAGCACCGTGTTTGTGTATTATTCCGGCCACGGCGCTCCCGACCCCAGGACAGGCAGCGCCTATCTCGTTCCATATGATGGCGACCCTTCGTTTATTGACCAGACTGGGTATTCTTTGAAGAGGATGTACGAAGCCCTCGGACGGCTTCAGACAAGGGAAATTATCGTTGTGCTTGATTCCTGTTTTTCCGGAGCAGGAGGGAAGTCTGTAATAGCAAAAGGAGCGAGGCCGCTTGTAATGAATCTTGAACAGGATATAAAGCTTTCAAAAAACATGACTGTCATGTCTGCCTCATCAGGCGACCAGATAAGTTCAACCTATGATGAAAAAGGGCATGGGTTGTTCACGTACTTCATGCTCAAGGGCATTAAGAACGAAGACGTTGTCAAACAGGACGGTTCTCTGGATATTAATGAACTGCATTCCTATCTCAAACCCCAGGTGGAGCGCATTGCCAGAAAGCAGTACAACAACGAACAAACGCCGCAGTTGATAGCGCCAAAGAAGAATTAGAAATGCGAAGATTAAAGGAGGAAGGGCGATAGGTTTTTGAGGGAGGCGGGGTTGTGAAAAGAATATTATATAAATATGGGATGTGGAGCCGTATTTTTTATGTGTTTTTAGGAAATAAAACCGATGCTTGATTATCTCGCTATATTCAAAAAATTAAACGAAAAAGGGATTAGGTATATTGTAGTTGGAGGGATTGCTGTTAATCTGTATGGTATTACAGAGGGGCAGCAGGATGAGGCAGATATAAGATACCTAAGGAAACTGAAACATGAAAAAAAGTAAAACACAGGGTTTTGACTACTATTTAACCAAAGAGGCAATAGAGCGGTACAGGGAGAAGCCCCCTGCTCTCAGGCTTAAATGGCTGTATATGGGGAACCTCTTGCGTAAGGGTTACAGTAAGGATGTTATTGAGACTCAGGATAAATTCAGAGAAGGGAAGTAAATAGATTTAAGATGGAGGGGTTATGAAAGTGAAGGGTAATTTAATTTCTTTAATCAGCGTAATTTTAATCCTTATCGCATTCAGCTTCACTAATGGATGTGTGTCTATGTTAATATCTAAGACACCCCTAAGTTCAGCAGCAGCAAAAGGCGACATAAATACTGTTAAAGATTTACTGTCTAAGGGCGCTAATGCGTGTGAAAAGGGAGAATATGGATTAACACCATATATGTGGGCGTTTTCGGGTGAAGATGCACAGGGTAGCAATACATGCAGAGATGAAACATACAGAATATTGATGGAAAATGCTTATGAGACATTCAATAAGGGTGGTCAGTGCCCGTTATTATTATTCTATGCTGCCGGCGGTGGATGTAATGATTTAGTAAGGGAGCTTCTGGAAAAAGGATATGACCGTAATGAGAAATACGGAAGTTTTACCGCATTAAGTTTTGCTGTGTATAACGGCCAAATAGATACAGCAAAAATACTATTTAATAAAGGTGCGGATTTGGACTCAGCGGTATATGGACTAAAAGAAACTGCATCGAAACAATTGCCCTACTTGAGCTATCCAGCTAACAGAAAAACATATGATAGGGCTAATTTGGGTATTGAAATGTTAAATAGACTTAAGCCCAAGCAGGTAGAGCCCAAAACTCATGTCGCTACAGAAACAACATCAGACACTGTTCAGGAAAAAAACATCGTTAAATCTGATGTTGATGAAGTTCCTTTGATAAAAACAAAAGCCAACAAAAACTCCTACGCCATAGTCATTGGCATTGAGAACTACCGCCAGAAACTTCCAAAGGCTGATTATGCGGTAGCTGATGCAAAGACTGTAACAGAATATCTCACAAAGGTAATGGGGTATCCGGAGGAGAATGTTGTAACTCTCACGAACGACCGCGCGTCCTTGACTGATTTTATAAAATACTTTGAAAAGTGGCTTCCTAACAATGTTGAAAAAGATAGTTCTGTCTTTATTTACTATTCAGGACACGGCGCGCCGAATACAAAGACAGGTGACGCCTATCTTGTGCCTTATGATGGAGACCCATCATTTATAGAACAGACTGGATATCCTCTGAAAAAACTCTATGAATCACTTAACAAACTTCAGGCAAAAGAGATTATTGTTGCACTTGATTCATGTTTTTCAGGAGCAGGTGGAAAGTCTGTAATAGCAAAAGGAGCAAGGCCGTTGGTTATGAATCTTGAACAGGATATAAAGCTTTCAAAAAATATGACTGTTCTGTCAGCATCATCCGGAGAACAGACAAGCTCGACCTATGATGAGAAGGGACATGGCTTATTCACTTACTTCATGCTCAAGGGTATCAAGAACGAGGATGTCACAAGGCAGGATGGCTCTATTAAAATGGATGACCTGTTTGGTTATATCAAACCACAGGTGGAGCGTATCGCCAGAAAGCAGTACAATAACGAACAAACGCCGCAGTTGTTCGGGCATAGCGAAAAGCGGTAGATATTTTTAAGGAATGATATAATATTCCATGAATGAAGTTCTTTTTAGAAAAGTTGAGAGACTTAAGGGAGAAGTTCTTTATTTAGAAACAAACAGGAAGTTCTTAAAAGAAATAGGAATATCCGTTGATACAAAAAAAATAGTAGAACGTTCTGTATATCTTTGTGCGGAAATTGCCCTTGACATTGCAGATTTGGTTATCACAATTAAAGGATTCCCCAAGCCTGTCACTTACAGCGATTCCATATTTAAACTTGGTGACTATAAGATTATCCCAAAAGACTTTGCACTCAAGTTTGTTTATATTGCAGGATTAAGAAACTTCCTTGCCCATGACTACCAGATAGATACCTCCGCTGATTTAAAGAGATTTCTGCAATCGGGGTTGGGCGATATTAAGAAATTCATTGGCTATATAGAGAAGCTATGAACCAAAAGCTTGAGAAAATAAAAGAAATCCTTAGGGCTAATTCAAATGTCGAGTTTGCATATCTCTTTGGCTCAAGAGCAAAAGGCATTTCAGGTGAAAGAAGCGACTGGGATATTGCAATATATTTCAGGAAAGACCCCCGGAAACTATCTAAATGGACAGTTTTTTCTCTTGAGGCTGAATTATCAAAGGAGATAGGCAATGAGGTTCAGATTACTGTCTTAAACAATCTTGATTCGCCTGTTTTTTTATTCCAGATTATAAATGACGGGTTACTGCTTGTTGATAGCAACCAAGAAAAGCGAGTCCTGTTTGAAGCACGGACGCTGACAAAATATCATGACTGGAATTATTTCCTTAAAAGACAAATGGCTTACAAATGATTTTAGGAGGTGAGTTATGAAAATGAAGGGTAATTTAATTTCTTTAATCGGCGTGCTCTTTATCCTGCTTGTGGGCATGGCGATGACAGGGTGTGCAGTACGATCATCAGGAAGTCAGATTAGCTCAACTTATGAAGAAAAGCGAGCAGGGTGGGCTATGCCCACCGAAATGGAAGCCGCTGAAAATGGTGGGTTATGCCCACCATATAAACTGCTCAGAAAGGATGGAGATAAGATTGTAGGAATAACAATCTTAAATGCGAGTAACAGATAAAAATGCTATCTTGCAAGGAGGATTAGCATGAATATAGTGGGCTTTGCCCACCATATAAAAAACTGATAGAGGAGGTGGGGTTATGAAAAGATGGGGAGTACTTATTATATTTTTATTGCCATTTTTAACTGTGGGATGTGCAGGACATTACATCATCCCTATGGTAGATGTTACTGCAACCCCGCCTGACATTATCCAAAAAATACCATTGAATGTAGCAATTCTTATAACCGACCAGATGGAAAATTATACGTTCACTGGACAAACAGCTAACTCCCTTGAGGGAACATTTACTTTTCCCCTGGGACAGATGATCAAGAAGAATGTTTTTAATATTTTATCTCCTGCTTTTAATAAAGCAGTTTTAGTAAAAGGCAAGCCGTATCCGCAAGACATTGATGTTATTATCGTCCCAAAGGTTGAAAAATTCCAGCACGGGTATGTCGGTGTCGGTGTAGGTTTTAAAGCAAAGGCTGTTGCAAAAATATCTATTAAACTTGCTGTTTATGATATGAAGGGAATGCTCGTATGGGAAGGAATAATAAGTTCACCTAAAGTTCCGGAAAAAACATATTCCGGCATAAGTGGGAATGAATGGTTGGAAGCGACTGGAAGTGTAGCCGCAGAATCAGTAGTCGCTGTTTTGCAAGAGGCCGCCAAAGTTATAACTTCTTCACGTGAGATTCATGCATTTGTTTCTACAAAAGGAGTATCCGAAACTATAGCTTCAAAGCCGTCCGGAAAGGAATTATCCATCGTCAAATCCGATGTTGACGAGCTGCCTGCAATAAAAGCAAAGCCAAACAAAAACTCCTATGCCATTGTAATTGGAATTGAAAACTATCGCCAGAAACTTCCCCCGGCTGATTTTGCGACTGCTGATGCGAAGACAATGACAGAATATCTCACAAAGGTAATGGGTTATCCGGAAGAGAATGTTATTACGCTTTTGAATGAACATGCGTCAAATGTCGATTTGGTGAAATATTTTGAAAAGTGGTTGCCGAACAACGTGGAGAATGGCAACACAGTGTTCGTGTACTATTCCGGGCATGGTGCGCCGAATCCTAAAACGTCCGATGCGTATCTTGTGCCCTATGACGGCGACCCGTCTTTCATTGACGAGACCGGCTATTCACTGAAGAGGATGTATGCCGCTCTTGGGAAATTACCTGCCAAGGAGGTTATTGTTGCTCTCGACTCTTGCTTCTCCGGCGCAGGCGGCAGGTCTGTGCTTGCAAAAGGCGCAAGGCCGCTGGTCATGAATCTGCAAAACGCGGTAGCCTTGCCCTCAAATATGACTGTTCTGGCAGCATCTTCAGGAGACCAGATGAGCTCGACCTATGACGAGAAGGGACATGGCTTATTCACTTACTTCATGCTCAAGGGTATCAAGAACGAGGATGTCACAAGGCAGGATGGCTCCATTAAAATGGATGACCTGTTTGGTTATATCAAACCACAGGTGGAGCGCATTGCCAGAAAGCAGTATAACAACGAACAAACGCCGCAGTTGTTCGGGGGAAAGAAAAACTAGGTGACATTTATAAAACAAATATTTTTGATATTTCTACTGCTTGCCCTTCCTTTCGTCTCTCTTGCCTCTGAAAACCCTCTCTGGGTTGAGGCAGAGGGGGAGGCTTATCAAAGCGAGGTTGAAACTCCTAAAGAGGTTATGGAGAGGGCAAAGATTGATGCCCAGAATAAGGCAGTGGAAAAGGCAGTTGGTGTGTTTATAAGATCTCATACACTTGTTTCCAACAGCCAGCTCGCAGAGGATTTGGTCTATGCGTCTGTTAGAGGTAAAATTGAGAAGGTTGAATTTATTAAAGAAGGATGGGATGAGAAGGACAGAAATCTTTACAAGGTTAAACTCAAAGCCCTTGTTATGCCGGTTTATCCTGAAAAAGGCGAAGGCATATCACTAAAACTATCTCTCTCAAAAACTGATCTAAAGGAAGGCGATGAAGTAAAAATATTTTATCAGGCAAACAGCGATTGCTATATCTATATATTTTCAGTTGCTGCAGATGGTTCTGTGACTTTGCTTTTGCCAAACTCCATGAATAATGAAAATTTTATGAAAGCAGAAAAAGTATATGAATTCCCTTCTGCTAACAGCCCGATACACTTGCAGTCAAGGTTTCTTCCTGGATATAAAAAGCCTTTTGCAGAAGAAAGGATTAAGGTCATAGCAACAAAGAAAAAAGAGGATATAATACCACTCGGATTTCAGGAAGGAATGTTTAAGGTTTATGATTCTAAATCAACAGGCATGATAAGCGACCTCATTAAACGACTCAACCAGTTGGAACCTGCAGACTGGGCAGAGGCGACGGTAGTTTATAAATTAAGCAGATAGATTAATGCAATACACAGGAGGTAACATTTTTTCGCTCATTCTCGGGCTGAAGCCCTCCGAGGAATTTTGCCTCTTTATTATTAAAAATTGTATGAATATCGGCAAAATAAAACCGCTCAAAAACATTCTCTCCTGTGTTAGATAAATTATATTGTTATATAGGTGATTGAAATGAAAGTTGCTACTGCAGAAGAGATGAGAGAGATAGACAGAAAGGCCATAAAGGATTATGGAATCTCCGGCACTACACTTATGGAAAGGGCAGGGCTTAAAGTTGCAGAAAAAATAAAAGAATTATTCGAGAAGAGAAAAATTATCGTACTTTCAGGAGGGGGCAATAACGGAGGAGACGGGCTTGTTGTTGCCAGAAACCTTTATGAATGGGGCTGGAATGTAAAGGTAATCCTCCTGTCGAACGAGAAAAAGCTCAGTCCTGACTGTCTTGAACAATATAAAATAGTAAAAAAATCAGGTGTGCCTGTAGTATTCAATACAGAAATTAGTGGGAAAGACCTTCATAGCGCTGTGGTTGTGGATGCAATTTTTGGAACTGGCTTAAGCAAATCTGTAACAGGCAAGGTAGCGGATATTATCTCATTCATCAATAAATCAAAAGTACCGGTTGTTTCTGTTGATATTCCCTCAGGAATTTCATCGGATACAGGTCAGATAATGGGCGAAGCTGTTATGGCTGATTATACTGTTACTTTCGGTCTTCCCAAGAGAGGACATCTGCTTTATCCCGGCGCTGAATACACAGGGAAGCTTTTTATCGAAGATATAGGTTTTCCGGATGAACTTCTCAAGTCAGAAAAAATAAGAGTGGAGCTTCTCGAAAATAGGGATGTGTCCCTTTTAATTCCGGAGAAGCGGCGATATTCACATAAGGGAGACTATGGCCATGTGCTTGTTATTGCCGGTTCCAGAGGAAAGACAGGCGCTGCATTCATGTGTGCGAAGGCATGCCTGAGGGCAGGGGCAGGGCTTGTAACAATAGGGGTTCCTGAAACATTGATGGATGTCTTTCAATCAAGGGTTACAGAGGAGATGATATTGCCTCTGCCCGATAGAGGGGATGGAACTTTGTCATCAAAGGCTTCTGATAAAATACTGACTTTTATCGCAGATAAGGCTGATGTGCTTGCAATAGGACCAGGAATCTCGGTAACTGATGACACCCAAAAACTTATCACTGCACTTGTATTGAATTCTGCAGCGCCTATGGTGATGGATGCAGATGCGATAAATGCACTTGAAGGCAATAAGCATGTCCTCAGAAAAGCAAAGGCTCCGGTAATACTTACGCCGCATATAGGAGAGATGGCGAGGCTTCTACAAAAGTCAGCCCCCCCACCCATCCCTCCCCCTCGAGGGGGGAGGGTTAGGGAGGGGGTGGAGATGTCGAACTCTGAACTAAGAACTGAAATAGAAAAAGACAGGATTAATGCAGCTATCTCATTTGCTAAAGAGACAGGAACATATCTTGTGCTTAAGGGAGCGCCGACGGTTATTGCTGAACCTGAAGGAAGCGCATTTGTTAACTCGACTGGAAATCCCGGCATGGCAAGCGCGGGAGTGGGAGATGTCCTTACAGGAATGATTGCAGGATTACTTGGTCAGGGATTAAATCCGTTAGAGGCGTCAATACTTGGGGTTTTCGTGCATGGACTTTCCGGGGATATAGGCACAGGCAAAAAAGGAGAACACTCTTTGATTGCATCTGACATTATTGACTCAATTCCTGATGCGTTCTCTTCTATAAAGGGATAGTGGAAACTGTTATATTCCCTGAAATTTTCGGTAGCCACATAAAGGCTTTTTTCACCGGCAAATCTCCGGGCGCTGACCTTGACAGGATTTCAAATATCGCCCTGGTCAGTAAAGATAAGATATATCTGCCGATACAAAAACATACGGATAAGGTGCTCTTGCTGGATTCCGATTTCAGTCCGAGGATTGCAGATGCTCTTGTAACAAAAGGTAGAGGTATTTTGATAGGCGTTCAGGTTGCAGATTGTGTACCTGTTCTTTTATGCGATATGAAGAAATCCGTAATTGGCGCAGTCCATGCAGGTTGGAGGGGCACAGCAGCAGAGCTACTGAAGAAAACTATAAATTCGATGTGTGATAAATTCAGTTCTGCACCTGAAGATATTAAGATAGCGCTGGGGCCAAGCATAAGGTGGTGCTGCTATCGCGTAGGGTATGATGTGCTTGAATCTGTTATAAAAGCAACCGGCAGCGGTGACTATCATAATCAAAAAACTGATGCATACTGTCTTGACCTTGCAACTGCAAACAAATATCAGGCAATATCATCCGGAATACCTGAAAAAAATATATGGAGGTCTCAGGAATGCACTTATTGCAATCCGGATAAATTCTATTCTTACAGGTATGCAAAAGGTTCTACTGGAAGACAGTGCGGGTTTATTGGTATCCTTTAAGCTAATGAAATTTTTAAGCAGAAGCGCGGAAGAAACACAGATAATAGGTTTCAGTCTTGGGAAATTGCTTAAATCACAGGGAGTTGTATGCCTTTACGGCGAACTGGGCGCAGGCAAGACAACATTTGTTAAAGGAGTTGCGCAGGCACTGGGAATTTCTGAGAGTAATATCACGAGCGCAAGTTTTACAATAGTTGTTGAATATGACAGTGAAATCCCTTTGTATCACATAGACCTTTACAGGATTGAAAAGGAAGCTGATATTGATGGGGCAGGTATTTGGGATTATATTTACAGCGAAGGCATTACTGTTATTGAATGGGCTGAGCGGCTTGGGAAGGTGCCTGACGATTTTATAAAGGTAAAATTTGCTATTATAGATGATGTAACAAGGGATATAACAATTGAGGGTATAGATGAAAAAGATTGGAATTATATGTAAGTCAGGAAGGCCTGAGCCGCTGGAGATATTGAAAGACCTTCTTCCCTGGTTAGGCAAAAAAGGGCTTGAAACATTTTTGGACACTGAAACAGCCTCGATGCTCAACGCGAAAGGCTATTCGCGTTCAGAGATTCCAAAGATTGCTGAAGTGATAATTGTTTTGGGCGGTGACGGCACAATGCTCAATGTTGCCAGGCTTGTCTGTGAAAAAGGTATCCCTATCCTTGGAGTCAATCTGGGAGGGCTCGGATTTATAACAGAGGTGCAGATAGAAGAACTCCATGATGCGATGGAAAAAGTTCTTTCAGGAGAGTGTTCATCTGAAGAACGAATAATGCTCACAGCTTATATCCATAGACACGGAGAAAGAATCGCGGAATATACTGTACTTAATGATGTTGTAATAAATAAGGGTGCGCTTGCAAGGATTATAGACCTTGAAACTTACATTAATAAGACATATGTAACGACCTTTAAGTCAGACGGGCTTATAGTGTCAACACCGACCGGCTCGACAGCATACTCATTGTCAGCAGGAGGGCCTGTTCTGTATCCAACGCTTGACAGTATTGTTGTAACGCCTATATGCCCTCATACCCTTACTAACAGGCCCATTGTTCTTCCTGATGATGTATTGATTGAGATAGTGCTTAAATCTCAGAGCGAGGATGTTTTTCTCACGCTTGACGGCCAGGTAGGATTCTCTTTAAGAAAGAATGATGTTGTGGAAATTAAAAGGTCGCCTTTCAGGACAAAACTCCTCATTCCGTTTGAAAGGGATTTTTTTCAGGTGCTAAGGACAAAGCTTAAATGGGGAGAGAGGTAAATAAGCTGTCGGCTGACAGCTATCAGCTATGAGCCAAAAGCAAATGAGCAATATTGCAGAAGATATAAAAGACATCCTAAGGTTTTATGAGGCGCTGGGGATTGAGAGGCTGCCGATAAAGATGGCGCAGAAGTACAAAAGTGCAGAAGCGCGGAAGCCGGAGTTCAGAGGGCCGGCATTGGTTAGTGAAGATATAAAAGCTGAGACCTATCACCCAACATCTAAGGCTTCACCTGTTGCACATCTGTCCACGGCTGAAAAGGCTGCTACACTGAAGGCATTACGGGAAGAAATTGGAGATTGTCAGCGGTGCAAGCTTTCAAAGGGAAGGACAAATCTTGTCTTTGGTGAAGGGAATATTGATGCAGAAATAATGTTCATAGGCGAGGGGCCAGGCAAGGAAGAGGACTTGCAGGGAAGGCCATTTGTCGGAGATGCAGGCCAGTTATTAACAAAGCTCATAGAGAAGATGGGTTTTAAGAGGGAGGATGTCTATATAGGCAATATAGTGAAATGCAGGCCTCCTTTGAACAGGGCTCCTGAAGATGATGAAATTAATGCGTGCGGTTCTTTCATTAAAAGGCAGGCAGAGATAATTTCTCCAAAGGTTATAATTGCGCTGGGCCGCATATCTGCCCAGACCCTGCTTGCTTCAAAAATTACGATAAGCAAACTGAGGGGAAGGTTCTACGAATATTGCAATATACCACTGATGCCGACATTCCATCCTGCATATCTTCTGAGGAACCCAAAGGACAAGAAGCTTGTATGGGAAGATGTTCAAAAGGTTTTGGAAAGGCTGAAATGAAAAGATTTGTTTTTGCGAGGAGCGGAGACCCCTCACTTGTCATTGCGAGGGACGGAGTCCCGAAGCAATCTCAGTTCGGGGCAGGCTCCGCAATCTTAAAAAACGAGATTGCCGCGCCTTTGGCTCGCAATGACAACTCAGGTTAGGTAAGGATCTGGAATGAAGAAATTTGTCTTTGCAATCAGCGGTGCAAGCGGGTCGATTATAGGGATACGAGTTCTAAGGGAATTGCTCAAGACCTCTCAGGTTCATCTGATTATATCATCTCAATCATTTTCAATTATAAAGGACGAAACAGGAATTGATTGGGGAGTAAATAAAAAGGGGTCAAGGGGTCAAGGGGTCATCCTTCGCAGTGCTACGGAGAATGGAGTCAAGGGGTCAAAATTGACAGAAGATAAGATTAGAAAATATTTTAAAACAGACAGTCTCTTCTTTCATAACGAAACTCAAATGGAAGCTCCTATAGCAAGCGGTTCCTTTAAGACAGACGGGATGTTCGTAGTTCCTTGCTCGATGAAAACTCTTTCAGGCATTGCCAATGGTTATGCGAACAATCTTGTGGAGCGCGCTGCTGACGTGACGATAAAAGAGGGAAGACCATTGCTCCTTTCCCCGAGAGAAATGCCTTTCAGCGCAATTCATCTTGAAAACATGCTCAAGCTTGCTATGACAGGAGTTAAGATAGCGCCTCCTGTTTTAGGTTTTTATCACAAGCCCAAAAAAATAGATGACATAATTGATTTTCTTGCCGGCAAGATTCTTGACAGTATGGGAATTGAACACGAGATTTTTAAAAGATGGGGAAGCAAATGATTTCAGGAGGTGGGGTTATGAAAAAACTGGGAGTACCGATTATATTTTTATTGCTATTTTTAACTGTGGGATGTGCAGGACATTACAACATCCCTATGGTAGATGTTACTGCAACCCCGCCTGACATTGTCCAAAAAATACCATTGAATGTAGCAATTCTTATAACCGACCAAATGGAAAATTATACGTTCACTGGACAAGCAAACGAATCATCCATTTATGGAACATATACTTTCCCCTTTGGACAGATGATCAAGAAGAATGTTTTTGATATTTTATCTCCTGCTTTTAATAAGGCAGTTATAGTGAAAGGCAAGCCGTATCCGCAAGACATTGATGCCATTGTCATCCCAAAGGTTGAAAAATTCCAGCACTGGTATGTCGGTGCAGGTGCTTTCACAGGAAAGGCTGTTGCAAAAATATCGATTAAACTTGCTGTTTATGATATGAAGGGAATGCTCGTATGGGAAGGAATAATAAATTCACCTAAAGTGGAAAAAATATATTCCATGAATGATTTTTTGGAAGCGACTGGAAGTGTAGCCGCAGAATCAGTAGTTGCTGCTTTGCAAGAGGCCGCTAAAGTTATAACTTCGTCACGTGAGATTCATACATTTGTTTCTACAAAAGGAGTATCCGAAACTATAGCTTCAAAGCCGTCCGGAAAGGAATTGCCCATCGTCAAATCCGATGTTGATAAGCCTTTTTTTGGTGTAACCGATAAAATAATGGGAGATAATGACATGGCAGTTGTTATAGGCGTTGA
>Ga0265296_1003625_pt1 | contig 14127 bp, 5 predicted proteins | sample MunlanPumphouse1_FD_189073 | JGI IMG/M metagenome (GOLD analysis project Ga0265296, IMG submission 189073) | Groundwater microbial communities from a municipal landfill in Southern Ontario, Canada - Pumphouse #1 | ecosystem: Environmental > Aquatic > Deep subsurface > Groundwater | place: Canada... | reverse complement strand
CGGGCGTGGCCAGGACCAGGCAGACCAGCGGTATTAATAATATGATCAAATATTTGTTAGCCATGTTATTAAATCCGAACGTCCAAGACTAAATCCGAAAGTCCTAAATCCTAAATCCGAACATTGTCTGCCTCTCCGCCAAAGGCGGATCGGCATTTATTTTAAATGCTTTGTCTCACGAGAAACAATATTTTCGACTGCTTTTTGCAGCAGGTGTTTATCGGGCAGCGAGAGCTGGTATTTTGAAGCAAAAAGTTTGTTGGAAATCCCGCCTAAAGCGTATTCAACCGAAATATGTTTCTTCCCGGCGCCTAAAACGACGCCGATTGGCTCATTATCGTCTTCGGCCATCTCTTCCTTTTTGAAATAATTTAAGTACATGTTCATTTGGCCGATATCATGATGAGTTATTGCCCCTAGTTTTAGATCGATCAAAACAAAACATTTAAGCAGTCTATGATAAAAAACGAGATCAACGTAAAAATGCTTGTTATCCAGTGTCAGGCGATACTGCCGCGCGACAAAAGTGAATCCTTTGCCCAATTCCAGCAGGAAGTTTTGCATATTATCGATAACTTTTTGTTCAAGCTCTTTTTCAGAGTAACGATAATCTTCCGGTAGACCCAGAAATTCCAGGACATATGGATTTTTGACCACATCCTCGGCTTTCTCTATTTTGTGGCCCTTGGCCGCCAGCGCCAGCACCCCTTTCTTGTCTTTGCTTAGGGCAAGACGCTCAAAAAGCATGGAATTTATCTGTCTTTCCAGCTCTCTTACGCTCCAGTGGTTTGCTAGGCACTCTTTGCCATAAAAAGAGCGAGCCAGATCATCGGAAACTCCCAACAGTTCAACATAATGACTCCAGCTCAATTGGTCAGACAGTGTCTGACTTTTTGGGTATTTAAGATACAACAACCTCATATATATGACGTTGCTTCGGCTAAAACCCTTCCCATATCTTCCCTTCAGATCGCAAGCGATCTTGTCCAGCAATTTTGAGCCATATTCGGCCTTCTCCCTGCGACCCTGTTCATAAACAACTATATGCCTGCCAATTTCCCAATAAGTTTTCACGATCAAGTTATTGACCTGTTGGAACGCTTTTTGGCGCGCCTGACGCAAAAGCGTCCCAATTGAATCTATTAGGTTATTGTAATTATTCTCTTTACTTATTGGCTTGTTCATTTTAAGCTAAATCCTATGCAACTAAATCCGAACGTCCTAAATCCTAAATCCGAACATTGTTCTCGCCAAGCTCAATCCAATTGTATTAAATCGGGACTAAATCCGAACGTCCTAAATCCTAAATCCGAACATTGTTCTGGCCAAGCTCAATCCAATTAGACTAAATCCGAATGTCCTTCCGCCAGAGGCGGACGGATTTATCTTCCCAGTTTTTCTTCGATCGCTTTCAGCCGGGAATCGAGCGCCTCGTATTTCAGCTGCAGGGCCTCGATCTTCTTTGCTTTCTCCTCGATCTCTTTCTGTTGTTCCTTGATGGCGTTGAGCATGGCCCAGATGATCGGGTCGGCGTTGAGGGAGAGGAAACCCTGACTGCCCGTGGTGATCGCCTGCGGAATGACTTTCTGGACGTCCTGGGCGATCAGGCCGATGTACTCTTCGCCGACCGCCAATTTGAGCGGGTTGTCTTGCTTATACTGGTAGCGGACGGGGGTCAGGGCCATGATCTGGGTCAGGCCGAGCTTGTAGTCGCCCATGACATTTTTTAACCTCGCGTCGGAGTAGGTGTTCCAGGAGCCGCCGCCGCCTTTGGAGGCCAGCGAGCTTTCGACTTCCAGCGAGCCGACAATGTGCACTACGCCGGTGTTTGTGATCCTCATTCTTTCCCGCTGGTATGTGCCAAAAACCAAAGGATGATCGGTCTGGGTTTCTATAGTAAAAGCACCTGAATCAAGATCATCATATTGGCCAACCAGCCAATTGAGAGGGCCTGTTCCTGATCCCATGATACGAGGCCAATTATCAGTGTCATACCCTTGAATAGTAATACTGCTTGAGCCCGGCAATGAGCTTTTAATATTTCCAGTTACATCAAGTTGTACGCTTGGCTCCATCGAGCCGATGCCGACGTTGCCGGAAAAATAACTTTTGCCTCCGGTCGCGTAAAGCGCGTAGCCGTTGGTTGGGCTGGAGGTTTCCGCGTAAACACCGTAATTGACGCCGGTCGTAGAAGTAGCCTTGGCTTCAACGCCTCTGCCCGTACCACCGGCGGCGGTAAAAGAACCACCGTAATTGGTAACTGCTCCGGTCGCGGTCGCCTGGCCTTGAACTCCTTTGCCGGAAGCATTGCTGGTCTGCCCCGTCAAGCCGACGCTGGCGCCCCCTAACGCGCCAAAATCGGTCAAGCCGTTGTATGATCCCACGATCGTGTAAGGCATTACCGCTCCGTTCCACACCTCCAGCTTTCCGTAGACCGTTTCTGTCGTCCCGATGCCGATGTTACCGGCGCTGGTAATTCTCATTCGCTCTAGCGGGGCGGTATCGGTGGTTAGAGCTCTGGTCGCAAAAACCAGATCAGCGGTAGAATACCCTTGTCCAGCGGTGGTCAGTGCGCCGATCGCAACCGGGACATAGGTCCCGGATTGGCCTAGCGCGATCTGATTATATTTATTTTGGAGGCCCTGTCCGATATGTAAACCGGAATCAGCTACGGCGCCCATTGTAGTGCCGGCTTTAGTAAGATCCAGGATATTGGCCGGCGCCGTGGTGCCGATGCCGACATTGCCGCCCATGATCGCCATAGTGTTGGCCGCCGTTATTGTCCTGCCCGCGGTATTGTCTAAGCCGATCCCGAATGAATAATCACCCGCGGTGGTCATCCGGCTTCCCAAAGCAGTCGCGTACATTCCGCTGGCGACGCTCTGGAGCCCGATCGCGACCGAACCATTACTGCCGGTCGCCTGAACTCCGTCACCGAGCGCTACCGCCGCCGTTCCGGTCGCTTTGGCGTTATATCCCATGGCTACTGCCCCGTAGCCGCCGGAGGCGTCCGCGTTATAGCCGTAAGCGAACCTCGGAGTTCCGCCGTCCTTGTTGGCGCCGACAAACTTGCCTTCGATCGACACATCGCCGCTGACGGCTAATTTATAAGCGCCGGGCGCCGTGTTGCCGATGGCGACACTGCCTGATGAAGTCGCAAAATAAGCATTGCCGGAAGCTCTGATAGCGGTCGTCGCCGTATTGGTCAACGTGCCGGTCATGGTATCGCCGGCTTTGAGGACGTAATTGCCGGTAGCTGAAGTCATGATCGTCCCGTCGGCGAATTTGAGGGCGCCGCCGGAGCCGCTGGTCATTTCGATCGTGCCGGCCACGCTTAATCTTTGTCCCGGCGCCGTGGTGCCGATGCCGACGTTGCCGTCACTGGTAATTCTCATTCGCTCTAAAGGAGCGGTATCGGTTGTTAAAGCTCTGGTCGCAAAAACCAGATCAGCGGTAGAAGCCCCCTGTCCGGCGGTAGTAAGCGCGGCTATTGAAACCGGGACATAAGTTCCGGCGTAGCCAAGCGCGATTTGATTATACTTATTCTGACTGCCCTGTCCGATATGTAAACCGGAACCGGCTACGGCGCCTAGCGTGGAAGAGACGCTGACAACATCCAGGATATTTGCCGGCGCCGTGTTGCCGATGCCGACATTGCCGGCAAAAGAAGCTCCTGCCGTATTAGTCAGTGTTCCGGTCATCGTGTCGCCGGCTTTCTGAACGTAGTTTGATCCGCTCATGGCGGTGGTTTGGATCGTCGCATCGGGGAATTTGATCCCGCCGACTGTCGTTTCGATCGTGCCGGCCACGGTCAGTTTTGAGCCGGGTTCCGTTGAGCCGATGCCAACATTGCCGCCATATAATAACGTCAGTTTTTCTCCGGCTCCACTCGAGAAAGCGTAGACTTTACCCGCATCTCCAGGATTATGGGTAGTCACGAATGCCATGGGGCCCGCGCCGTCGGAGGTTTTTCCAATTTTATGTGACACGGTGCTATTGCCCGAAGAGTACTCCCACCCGATATAGCTGTTATAGGGCAGTGTAAGTTTCTCATCGGGACTGGCGGTCCCGATGCCGACGCTGCCGGATGAAGTAGCAAAGTTAGCGCCGGCCGTATTGGTCAGCGTGCCGGTCATGGTGTCGCCGGCTTTGAGGACATAGTTGGCTGTATTTGCGGCGGTGGTTTGGATCGTCGTGTCGGGGAATTTGATCCCGCCGGCGGTCATTTCGATCGTGCCCGCGACGCTCAATTTTTGGCCCGGGGCTGTTGTGCCGATGCCGACGCTGCCGCCGACAGGCTGTAATGCCAAATTGTAAGCGGTAGCGGAATCTTTCCTCATTACCTGAACCCAACCGCCGCCATTACTATCTAATCCTGCAAACATACCCCATAAATTGGAATCATTGCCAAGAAATAGACCGCCAGAGGCAGTACCAAGAGTTGGATAACTTACTCCTGTTGTTTGTATAACATTTAATTTTACCAATGGCCCCGTCGTGCCGATGCCGACATTGCCGCCGAGAGGGTTTAGCGCGATCGGATAAGATGAACTATCACCGGCCAGATGCCTGTGCTGGATCGAAGCCGTGTATGGGCTAGCCTGATCAATGGTAAAGACCAGACTTGTGCCAGCCGCCGTTTCATCCAAAGTCATGAAACCGGCCGTGCCATGCGTTAAAGACGGCGCTGAACCCGCCATACCGATGGAAAGCAAGGAGGTCGGCGTCAGCAGGCCAATGCCCACATTTCCCGCATTCGGGTTAAGGAGCAAAGGTCTGGTGCTATAACTTGTTCCCGGGTCCAGAGATTGGATGTAGAAATTATTATTGGCCACATCCGCGCCCATAACCATGCCAACCGTGGTCGTGCCGTCTTCAACTCTTAATCCGGCCGTTCCCTCACTGTTGTAAGTTGAGCTTTTTTGAACCTCAAATTTGGCGACTGGAGTGGCTGTCCCGACGCCGACACTGCCCGATGAAGTGGCGAGGTTGGCGCCGGCGGTGTTAGTCAGCGTGCCGGTCATGGTGTCGCCGGTTTTGAGAACGTAATTGGCGGTATTGGCAGCAGTGGTCTGGATGGTTGTATCGGGGAATTTGATCCCGCCGACCGTTGTTTCGATCGTGCCCGCGACGGTCAATTTTGAGCCGGGTTCCGTTGAGCCGATGCCGACATTGCCGTTGCTAAGAACGACAAATGGGTTAGCCGTGTTGTTGTGCACGTACATAGATGGGTTACTGCCGCGATTGTCCACATATATCAGGGATGATGACGGGGTACCGGCGCCCCCGGCGTGGGTCTGCTGAACGTAAATAACGTTAGTGTTGGAGGCGGCGTTTAAAGTTCCAAGAAAAGAGGGTGTGCCGGTATTGGCCTGGTCAATTTGCAGTTTCCCGGACGGGGTGGTCGTGCCGATGCCGACGTTGCCGCCGTTAAACCAGGAATTTCCTCCCGTATCTAAACGGAGGGTTTCAGCACCGCCGCTAAATAGTTGAAGAGCGCCTTGATCATTGGCTGCTCCAAAACCGTTTATAAGTCCGACCATGTAGGTTCCGTTGCTTAAGCCCAGGCCGTCATATTGAGTAGAAGATTGGACAAGGAGCTTTTTGCTAGGCGCCGTCGTGCCGATGCCGACGCTTCCCGATGAAGTGGCGAGGTTGGCGCCAGCCGTATTGGTCAGCGTGCCGGTCATGGTGTCGCCGGCTTTGAGGACATAGTTGCCGGTAGCCGAAGTCAGGATAGTCGAATCGGGGAATTTGATCCCGCCGACCGTTGTTTCAATCGTGCCGGCGACTGTTAACGGCGAAGTGGGGGCTGTTGTAGCGATGCCGACTTTGCCGCCGTAGAATGACATAATATTCCTGTCTACGCCATTATTCTTTTGTACAAAATTATAATTTATTTCTCCATTAGAGAGAGGCCATTCTGATTGAATCCTTAAATTCCAATCTGAATTATGAGATAATTTAATCAAATCCGCCGCCGGATCTTGATAAACATTAGCCTTAAGTATTTCCAGCTTCGCCCCCGGACTTGTCGTGCCGATGCCGACGTCGCCGTCCACTGTCAAATTTTGGTGAAAGGTGCCGAGCCCTGTTTCAAAGGCAACCGCACTCCAAGCCGGGGTCCCGCTATTCCAATTCCGCCACCTTAAAGTCCTGCCGCTGTCGACGGCTAAAAAACCATCGCCGCTTGTCGCGGTAAGAAATTTGATTTGACCGTTAACGCCTATATCCCCGCTAACTTCCAATTTCGTGCCCGGCTCCGCCGTGCCAATGCCGACATAGCCGGTCGTTCCTTGGACTAGCAACCCGGTCGAGTTGCTGGGCGTCGCCGATGTCAAATCGTTCGAGGTACGCACACCGAGCAGAAGGTCGCTGCGACCAGCACCCTCGGCCGCGCTCGTGTAGAAAAGTCCCGCCTTGTAATAATTCACAGAAGCATCGGTGGTGGTTTTAAAGAGAAGCCCCGTATAACTCCCTGACGTATTGTCGGTTTGCAAGCTGATGCTGTTTGCCGGTGACGCGTTCGTCACCCCGTACACATGCAACTTGGTCAGCGGTGCGGCCGTGCCAATGCCCACATTGCCCGAAGAAGTAGCAAGGTTGGCACCCGCCGTATTGGTCAGTGTGCCGGTCATGGTGTCGCCGGCTTTCTGGACGTAGTTTCCGCTAGCTGACGTCAGGATCGTCGAGTCGGGGAATTTGATCCCGCCGACCGTTGTTTCGATCGTCCCGGCCACGGTCAATTTTTGGCCCGGGGCAGTGGTGCCGATGCCGACATTGCCGGCGGATGTTATGGTCATTCTTTCAGTTGGCGCCGTATCTGTAACTACATCTCTAGTTGCGAAGAAAATAGACCCTTTTGTATTCCCTGATGGATCTGTTTCTTTATGCCCAATAATTACCGGGGGATTTACTCCTGAAATATACCCCATGCCAATTTGAGCCAGATCATTAGCATTCCCTCTCGCGCCCACCCATAAATTAGGCGTCGCTCCAATGGTAGTTACGTCTGTTATCGGGAAAAATGCCGTAGAGGCGGAACTTAAGGTCCCGAATCGTGAACTTCCAGCAACATCTAACAGATAACCCGGCGCCGTCGTCCCGATGCCGACACTACCGCCTGTGTTGAACCAGGAAGTTCCATTTGTTGAACCATTTATGGTGATCCTGTTTGTGACATCGCCATTGCCATAAATATCAACATTGCCTGCCGCTGCGCCGTTGGTCCCAATATAAACATGGCTACTATACATCTTTAGGTTGCTTGTTCCAAAGGTTGCTTGTTCCAAGCCATATGCCGTCGCTGAACTGGTTGCTCTGGTTAAGGCGCAGGTACGTATCCGCAGTCTCCGCAACCGCCTTGCCATTGCCGTAAATAGCTGTATTGAAGCCAGCCGTACCTTGGACATCAAGTTTATAAGACGGCGTTGCTGTGCCGACCCCGACACTCCCGGTAGAAGTCGCGAGGTTGGCTCCCGCCGTATTAGTCAGCGTCCCTGTCATGGTGTCGCCGGCTTTGAGGACGTAGTTGCCGTTTACCGCGGAGGTTTGAATCGTTCCGTCAGGAAATTTTAGTCCGCCTCCGGAGCCGCTGGTCATTTCAATCGTGCCGGCGACGCTTAATTTTTGTCCCGGTGCCGTCGTCCCGATGCCGACGTTGCTGGTTGTTGTTAAAGTCAACAAACTTCCTGCTGCCCCATTGTAAAACTGTAGGTTCGACCCACTCATGTAGGATGTCCAATGACTGGTATCGTTTCCCCAAGATATTCCAGGTAGGGTAGCATTATAAACAGCCAGACCAGAAGTCCCGTCAAGATAAGTGCCCGGTTCCGCCGTGCCGATACCGACATTGCCGGCGTTGTCCATCACCAGGCCCGTATTCCAAACGTCAATTGTATTGCTATGTGTCTGGAGTTGGAGCTTGGAGCCGTAGACGCTGTTTTCGTCCCCATAGTGGACCAGGCGTGAAGTATAGGCATGAGTGGTTTCATAGCCCAGAGAAATCGCCACCCCTCGATTGAAATTCCAATCGGCCCCGTCCGTATCGATGCGCAGGGCGTTCACCACGGTCCCGTCCGCCCCTACATCGGTGGCAATTTTCGCAGTGGACGTGCCTCCCGTGGAATTCGCCGCGCCCACCTGCAGCAATGAAGCTGGACTCGCCGTGCCAATGCCGATATAGCCGGTGCTTAAAATAGTCATCAATCCGTGTCCCGCATCCAAGGCAGAAGTTTCAGCGAAAGGACTTAACCCTTCAGCCGAATAATCCGCAACATAACCAATTTGAAGAGCGCCAGGGGTTTCGTATGGTGTTCCGAACCCAAAGGTTTGTTTATTTTCCGTGTTGGTGAAAATAACGCCATTTCCCCTATGTATAGAAGCGGATTTTAATAATAACTCTGTTCCTAGATATGCGGTGCTGCCATTATTTTCTAAAGTTAAAGAAGTACCTTTTATGTTAGTCCCATACACGTGTAATTTTGTATCGGCATAAGTTCCTGTCCCAGGCGCCGCCGTGCCGATGCCGACACTACCCGATGAAGTGGCGAGGTTGGCGCCAGCCGTGTTGGTCAGCGTGCCGGTCATGGTATCGCCGGCTTTGAGGACATAGTTGCCGGTAGCCGAAGTCAGGATGGTCGAGTCGGGGAATTTGATCCCGCCGACCGTAGTTTCGATCGTGCCGGCGACGGTCAACTTTTGCCCCGGGGTAGTGGTACCGATGCCGACGTTGCCTACTGTTGTTACTGACAATTTCGGCGTGCCATACACAACATCCCAATTACCATTAGAACTAGTGTTCGTAACGCCCCAACCAGTGCCGAATAAGAAATAATTATTGGGGTCTAATATAACATGACCCTTGGTATGGATATTACCATTGACATCTAACTTCGCTCCCGGCTCCGATGAGCCGATGCCGACGTTGCCGCCGTCTCCTGCCAAAACAATATTTCTATAAAAACCATTGTCCTGGACTCGCATGTTTAAATATGGCGTAGATGCGCCGTTTACAATTTCCAGATTAGCATTAAGCCCGACAGTGCCGCCAGTTTCAGTTAATCTGATACCATTAGAATCTCCGGGCTGATTCACAGTCAAAATCGTTCCCGGACTCGCCGTCCCGATGCCGACATAGCCCGAGGAAGTCGCGAGGTTGGCGCCCGCCGTGTTGGTCAGCGTGCCGGTCATGGTGTCGCCGGCTTTGAGGACGTAATTGGCGGTATTGGCAGCAGTGGTCTGGATGGTTGTATCGGGGAATTTGATCCCGCCGGCCGTCAATTCGACGATGCCGGCCACGGTTAGTTTTGACGACGGTTCCGTCGTGCCGATGCCGACCTTGCCGTCCTCCTTAAGGGTCAATACATCCGTGTAGCCGGTGGGGGTGCCGTCGTTCAAGGAAAAAACCATTCCGCCAACCGAAGGAGTGCCGCTATGCGAAGTTTTTATTTTATGCAGATAGGTTGACGGGTAGTTATCCGGTGCCGCTCCGAAAAACATCTGATCGCCCCAAGTCCCGTCAATTTTTCCATTTTCAAAATAGGTTGCACCTCGAATATCAAGCTTGCCTAAGGGCGCCGCCGTGCCGACCCCGACACTCCCGGTGGAAGTAAGATACATGGTCGGCGTAACATTGCCGGTTGTATTAAGAGAGATAATGCCGGTGCCGCCGATGGTCGCTCCCAGCACCAAGCCGCCGGAGCCGCCAAAGAAATCCGGAGCACCAACACTGCCTCCGCTGCGATTGAGGGCGAAACAATACAGATTTCCTACGGAAGCATCAAAGTGCTGGTAATAAGTACCACTAGGCCCATAAATTGTTGCCCCGCTGCTACTAAGCAGAATATTACCCGCAACCTCCAATTTCTGCGTTGGCGCTGTCGTGCCGATGCCGACGTTGCCGGCCTTGGAGACATACAGCGCTTCGCGAGTGTTCGAATCGGTCCTTATCCGTAAGGCGGTATCCAACGTTCCAGCGTCAATGGACAGCGTGCCGGTCATAGTGTCGCCGGCTTTGAGGACGTAATTTGATCCGCTCATAGCCGTTGTTTGGATCGTCGTGTCAGGGAATTTGATCCCGCCAACCGTCGTTTCGATCGTGCCGGCGACGGTTAACTTCTGTCCCGGAGCAGTCGTCCCGATGCCGACGTTGCCGGTTGTTGCTCGAATTCTTACTTTTTCTGTGATGCTATCTGCGAGGTCTTGCGTGTGGAAAGATAACCCAGAAACGTTTGAGCCCTCGTAAACGGCAACTATCCTAGCTCGATTTCGCTCTTGATTGTCCCCAATTCCGCCGCTGAATAGAATTGCAGGGCCGCTTCCCGCGGCAGCTGAAGCGCCTCCGCCGGAAGCGTCAAACTTACTTGTTACCTTTAACACATCATCGACTGTTGAATTTAGGTCCGGAACGTAAAATATTTCTGTTCTAGTATCCGGTGCCGTCGTGCCGATGCCGACCAGGCCGCCATTATCCATAAAAATCCCGGCATTCCAGTCCGATGGTGTGTCGTTGTCGTTGGCTCCCCCGTGAGTTTGGAGTTGTAGATTGCCTCCATAGGCACTGCCCGGAGTGGAATAGCTGGTTATTCGGGCATTCCTAAAAACATTTCTGAAAATAATTGATCCGCCCGTATCGGCAGAAGTACCGTAATTTTTTATCGTTAAAAGATCTATTTTACTGCCCTCGCTGTCGCTCCGTACTTCAAGGGGCGTGCCCGGAGTCGCCGTGCCGACCCCGACACTGCCGGTAGAGGTTGCGAAATAAGCGCCTGCCGTATTGGTCAGTGTTCCGGTCATGGTGTCGCCGGCCTTGAGGACATAGTTACTGCCGCTCATGGCGGTTGTTTGGATCGTCGTGTCGGGGAACTTGATCCCGCCGGCGGTTGTTTCGATCGTGCCGGCGACGGTCAGCGGTGAAGAAGGTGAAGTTGTCCCGATGCCGACGTTGCCGTCATTTCTAACTAGGAACAAAGATGTCGCCCCCGAGTTCATCACATTTAAAGCATTATAATTAGACGCGGAGGTGTTCCCCTTGACATTCAAAGTAGCCGTCGTTTGAGCATCAGTAATTCCGTCACCAATACCAACTCCGTAGCCAGAATTGAACGATGGAAATTTTATATTCCCAGATCCAGCATTATTCCATTGTGATTTAATATTTCCCAACCTGTCCCTAAAAATAAGAGTTGTATTGCCAGAAACAGAATCTAGTTTACCAATATAAACTGTATTATTAGCAGTATCAACAACCAAATCGCCAGCAGTTTGCGAAGCTAATCCAGCCGAAACATCTAACCTGCCCGTCGGACTCGTCGTCCCGATGCCGATCCTGTGATTTGCGGTATCAACAAAAAGAGTGTTTGTATCCACAGTTAATCCGGAATTAGCCCCAATCGTCAATGTCCCGGTCATCGTATCGCCGGTTTTGAGGACATAATTTGAGCCGCTCATGGCGGTGGTCTGGATCGTCGTGTCGGGGAATTTGATCCCGCCGACCGTTGTTTCGATCGTGCCGGCGACGCTCAATTTTTGTCCCGGCGCGGTGGTGCCGATGCCAACCTTGCCGCCAAGCGGATTTAAAGCCAGTGAATAATAATTGTCTCCATTTACCAAATATTGAATGAATCCGACACTCGCTGTTGTTTGAACACCTAAGGACAAACGTTGCGCGGGATTACTAGAACCCGTAACTTCGAGTTGTCCATATGTGCCAGTTGTAGGATAATTTGTCACATCTCCAGCTATCTGCAATTTACTCGTAGGCTCCGCCGTGCCGATGCCGATGTTGCCCCAAAAATAAGAATTGCCTCCGAGTTCTAAATTGTTCTGAATATAAAGACTGCCTTCACCCGAGGTAACTTTAGCGGCGCCGCTCCCGGAACCGAACACCGAATACCCTTTGACCTCAAGGTCGGCGTCGGTTTTGGTCCCTTCCGTTCCGTTAACGGTCAGGTCGTCTTCGATGCCAAACTCTAGTCCCTTATCAGCGGCAAAGCCTAATCTGAATAATATAAGCACCAGAAATACGCAGAAAAGAAAAAACCGCCTTCGCCCCGGCCCGCCGGTCACGTTGCCTCTGCTTGGCTTCTTATCCATTAAAACCATTATTGTTCTCCCTTATTAACTAAAGAACCTATTAACTAAAGAACTTAAGAACTTAAGAACCAAAGAACTTAAGAACTTAAGAACCAAAGAACTTAAGGACCAAAGAACTTAAGAACTTAAGAACCTAAGAACTTAAGGACCAAAGAACTTAAGAACCAAAGGACCAAAGAACTTAAGAACCAAAGGACCAAAGAACTTAAGGACCAAAGAACTTAAGAACCAAAGAACTTAAGAACTTAAGAACCTAAGAACTTAAGGACCAAAGAACTTAAGAACTTAAGAACCTAAGAACTTAAGGACCAAAGAACTTAAGAACCAAAGGACCAAAGAACTTAAGAACCAAAGGACCAAAGAACTTAAGGACCAAAGAACTTAAGAACCAAAGAACTTAAGAACTTAAGAACCTAAGAACTTAAGGACCAAAGAACTTAAGGACCAAAGAACTTAAGAACTGTTATTCCGTTCATAAGTTTTTCCGTTTTTAAGTCCATTAGTTTTTTAAGTCCATTAGTTTTTCCGTTCTTCCGTTTTTAAATCCATTAGTTCTTCCGTTCATAGGTTTTTACGTTCCCCCCATCCCGTCTGACTTTTGCCGAAAAAGCCCTTAATTGCCGGTAAATGTTTTCCGCTTTATCAATGTAGAGCTGATGTTCATCTCTTGTAATATACCTATCATCCAGCGCGGCATCTAAACAGGCGACCACTTCATTTAAAGAGGTCAAAGCCGTATTTAGAAACCTGCTAAAATCAATATCCGAGTATCTTTCAGTTCCCTCGGCTATATTTAGCAAAATTGAATCTAACGCTCTCCACAACTGCGACGTTAAGCAAAATTGCTCGGCTTTTGGGAATTTATTTTTACTTAATGCTTTTAATCCCAGGCGGAACGCGCGAGTTTCTTTATAGACCGGAAATTCTCTAAATCTAAAGATATCGGTTTTTCCGTTTTTCGGTTCTTCCGTTTTTAAATCCATTAGTTCTTCCGTTTCTAAGTTCATCAGTTTTTCCGTTTTTAAGTCCATTAGTTCCTCAGCCCCTGATAGGCGCCCGCTTTTATCTGATTCAGCAAGACATTCCTGCTCCAGCCGGATTCCGCGGACGCTCTCAAGTAATATTCTCTGGCTTTTTTATCTTTCACCCTCGAAATAATAAGTATATTATGGCCCCACGGGATTTCTCCAACAAGCTGTTGGAGTTTTTGCTCTTCCTTGTATTCAAGATAAAATTGCCGCATGTACCAAAGATTTTGGGCGGAATAACCATTTATCACGTTAAAACTGCCCCGTAAATCCTTTGATAGCTTTTCCACCACCGATTTGCCCCATTTGTGCCTTTGCTGCCTTTCAACGACCAGTCGGCCGATTTCCCAATAAAGTTTAATTAACTCCTTATTTATGCCGCGAAAAGCTTTTATCCTGGCAGAGACGATCTTCTCTTTTATCTCTTTTAATAGCCCAACATAATCTTTTTCGCTTACAAGTTTTCGGTCTTTTAGTTCTTCAGTTTTTCCGTTTTTCGGTTTTTCCGTTTTTAAGTTCATTTGTTCTTCAGTTCTTCCGTTCATAAGTTTATTTCTTCCTCGCCCAAGCGACCATATCCGCGCCGGCATAGATTTTTAGCGTATAGTCTCCAGATGAACCCCCGCCAAGCACTACTAATTTCGCGCCGGCCTCCGTCGTTCCGATCCCGACGTTGCCTCCTAAAGTAGACAGATGGACTGTTCCTTCGGTCGTCAGCGTTCCGGTCATAGTATCGCCGGTTTTGAGAACGTAGTTTGATCCGCTCATGGCGGTGGTCTGGATCGTCGTGTCGGGGAATTTGATCCCGCCAACTGTTGTTTCGATCGTACCGGCCACGGTCAGCGGTGAAGAGGGGGCAGTTGAGCCGATGCCGACGTAGCCGCCGTTTGTAATTCTCATCATTTCAACATCTGTTGTACCTACAAATTTAATTTGGGTTGCTCCAGACGCAACCTTGAACTGTGATATTTCACTTTCGTAAGCAAGAAACGAGAGATTGTTA
>Ga0265296_1003624_pt1 | contig 14128 bp, 16 predicted proteins | sample MunlanPumphouse1_FD_189073 | JGI IMG/M metagenome (GOLD analysis project Ga0265296, IMG submission 189073) | Groundwater microbial communities from a municipal landfill in Southern Ontario, Canada - Pumphouse #1 | ecosystem: Environmental > Aquatic > Deep subsurface > Groundwater | place... | reverse complement strand
ATACTTGTTGGCTCTTCCCACCAGGCGCCAGATTGTAGACAAAGCATTGGAGAGATCCAACTTATCCATCCATTCGTCAACAGCGGCAGGTGTATCCTCAGCCAGATTGATAAGTTCCCTGTCAGTCCCTTCAGGCGTGCCGGGAGGCTCTACATTGCCCTTGAAATATTTTTCCACCATGGCTATGGAACGGCTTACAAGATTGCCAAAGTCATTGGCCAGGTCTTTATTAATCCGTTCTACCAGTGCTTCCTCGCTGTAATAGCCATCTGATCCGAAAGGCAGTTCCCGGAGCAGGTAATAGCGGATGGCATCCACACCGTACTTATCAATAAGCACCAGGGGATCGATGACATTTCCCTTGGATTTGGACATTTTGCCGCTGTCTAAAAGAAGCCAGCCGTGGCCTACCACCTGCCTGGGCAGTTCTACTCCCGCCGCCATTAACAGCATCGGCCAGATAATGCTGTGGAAGCGGACGATGTCTTTACCCATCAGGTGCACATCCGCGGGCCAGTATTTTTTAAAGAGGCCGTCTTCCGCGGTGCCGTAGCCCAGGGCTGAAATATAGTTGGTCAAGGCGTCCACCCAAACATAGATTACGTGCTTGGGGTTAAAGGGGACTGGAATACCCCAGTTAAAAGTCGTCCTGGAAACACACAGTTCCTCCAGGCCGCTCTTAATGAAGCTGAGCATCTCGTTGCGCCGGGAGACGGGCTGGATGAACTCAGGGTGTTCTTCAATATGTTTTAGCAGGCGGTCCGCGTATTTGGACATTCTAAAAAAGTAGCTCTCTTCCCGCAGCAATTCCACCGGCCGGCCGCAGTCCGGGCAGTTCCCCTCTTCCAGCCTGCTTTCAGCCCAGAAAGCTTCACAGGGTGTACAGTACCAGCCCTCGTAGCTGGCATTATAAATATCACCTTGATCGTACAGCTTCTGAAAAAGCTCCGTGACCACCTTTTGGTGGCGGGGCTCGGTGGTGCGGATAAAGTCGTCATAGTCCACCTCCAGCCGTTGCCAGAGATGCTGAAATCCCGCAACGATTTTATCCACATACTCCTTGGGGGACTCTCCCTTGGCTTTGGCCGCCCTTTCAATCTTCTGTCCGTGCTCATCCGAACCGGTGAGAAAACGGGTATCGAAGCCGGTCAGCTTTTTAAAGCGGGCTATGGCGTCTGCCGCCACGGTAGTGTAAGCGTGCCCGATATGCAGATTGTCGCTCGGGTAATAAATCGGTGTAGTGATGTAAAATGTGCCTTTACTCATGTTTGACCTTCCTTTCATAAAGATATGTAACGAAATAAAAAAACTCCGCCTCTGTTTTTATCAGGGGCGAAGTTATTAACTCTCGCGGTACCACCCTTTTTCACCGGACCCTTGCGGCCCCGGCCTTATCAGGTACAGGGAAACTTCTCCCGATACCCAAGCCTGGTAACGGCGCTAAACCCGGCGCAGCTTACTGATATTTCAGCCACGCGGCTCGGAGGCCATGTTCAACCTGCTTTCCCCGGCGGGTTTCCACCTTGTCCCGCTCTCTGTCCGGGTACCTCGTCCGGCATACTCTTCCTCTTCATCGCCTATTAAATACTGTTTAATAATCAATAACCTGATTCTAAATGAAGGTCAATTTTTTGTCAAGTTTCCAGATAACATACAAAATTATTGTAGATTTTTACAAAAACCACTTGACTTTTAATGGAATCATTGGTACCATTTACTTGTAAAAAATATAATTATTTTGTCGAAATTTGTCACAAAGGGAGGGATAGCATTTGAAATCAACTGGTATTGTCAGAAAGGTAGACGAGCTGGGCAGGGTGGTAATCCCCATTGAACTAAGGCGGACTTTGGGAATCGATGAAAAAGACGCTCTGGAAATTTATGTTGATGCGGAGAAGATCATCCTAAAAAAATATGAGCCAGCCTGTGTTTTCTGCGGCAACGCTTCCGACGTCCAGCATTATAAAAACAAAATGGTCTGCCGCGAATGTGCCACAACTATGTTTGCAAACGCCAAAGCGATCTAATTAACGAATGTATGAGAGAGACTTCCTGTCTCTCTTTTTTTTGCCCATTTTCATCTGCTTTCATCAATAACGGCCCGGTAAACCTCTCTCTTCGGTAGGCCCCGCAGCCGGGCGACCTCGCGAATGGCCTCCTTTCGCGCCATGCCTGCCGCTTCCATTGCAAAAACGTGATCGGGAGCGCTGAGTCCGATAAAGATTGATTTATCTTCAGAAGTCAACTCTTCGCCCGTGGATCCCGCCACCACCAGGGTGAATTCGCCCCTGGGCTCGTTTAACTTAAAGTGTTCCACAATATCTGCCAGGGGACCCCTGATAACCTCTTCGTACCGTTTGGTCAATTCCCTGGCAGCCGCAGCCGGGCGGTTGCCAAAAGCTTTAATGAGTTCCCCCAGGGTTTCCCTGAGCCGGTGCGGAGCTTCATAAAAGATCAGGGTTCCCCGCTGCCGGCGAAGTTCCTCTATCTTTTCCCGCCGGGCTTTTTTGCCTGTGGGCAGGAAGCCGGCAAAAACAAACTGCTCTGTGGGCAGGCCCGAAACCACCAGGGCGGTTATACCCGCGCTGGGACCGGGGACCGGAATCACCCCGCAACCTTTTTCCAAAGCACCTGTCACCAGCTCCGAGCCGGGGTCGGAAACACCGGGCATCCCGGCGTCTGATACCAGGGCAATGCTTTTGCCGCTGGCAAGCAGATCAAGGAGGTAGTACCCCTTTTTTTTCCGGTTGTGCTGGTGATAGCTGGTAAGTGGGGTATGAATCTGGTAATGGCTGAGCAGTTTACGGGTGTGGCGGGTATCCTCGGCTGCGATCAAGTCGGCTTCCCGCAGCACTCTTAAAGCACGGAGGGTTATGTCCTCCAGGTTGCCGATAGGGGTGGCACAGAGGTAAAGCACCCCTTTTTGTTCTTCAGCCAAAGATTTTCACCTCAATTTGAGTCGTGGGACGTGAGACGCAAGTATATACTGCATTCCTGTTAGGTCGTAAGACGTGGGACGCGGGTAAATCCTGCATTCCTAAAGGGTCTTTGACCCTTGACACTATCTTTCAATCTCACGTCCCACGTCCCATTTCTCACTTCCCACTGGCTTCACCAGGGAAAGGTTCCTGCTCTTTTCTCAGGAAGGCCATGCAAAAAAGACAATCGCCCGAACGCTTGCGGCCAAAATAAGCGTTGCAGATATGAAAATTGTGGTCATACAGACCGAGCAAGTTAAAAAACCCTTTGTGAGGAACACCGGTGTCCGCTCCGGTTTCACCGCAAAAGCCCTCACGGTAAAGGGCGGCCAGATCCTTTCTGAGCCGGGAGTTTTCTTCCTCCAGTTCCTGCGCTTTATTTTTCAACTCCTGTACCTCAGCCAGTAGGGCATGCAGTTTTATTTCCATTTCCCTGGTCAATTTAAACAATGATTGCATTAAACGGTCTCCTCGCCTGCCTGCTCCGCGGGCTCTTTCTTACAACCCCTGCATTTCCTGACCTGGCCTTCTTTAAGTGCTATCTCCTCACAGAGATATTCTTTCACGGTTTTACTCTCTTTTAATTCAACACTGAGGCTGTTTTTAAAAATATTGATAGCGGCGACCTTGCCTTCCCCATCAGGAGTGACAACCAGGCTGCCGATCTCCGGAAAATCCTCCCTGGCCTGTTCATAAGATTCATTTTCGTACTTGAGGCAGCACATCAACCTGCCGCATATACCTGAAATCTTGGTCGGATTTAGAGACAGGTTCTGATCCTTGGCCATGCGTATCGAGACTGAAGCAAAATCAGACAGCCAGGTGGAACAGCAAAGAACCCTGCCGCAGCAACCCAGTCCGCCGATCATCTTGGCCTCGTCCCGCACCCCGATTTGCCGCAGCTCTATACGGGTCCTGAAGACTGAAGCGAGGTCTTTGACCAGTTCCCGGAAATCGATGCGCCCGTCAGCTGTAAAGTAAAAAATAATTTTATTGGCGTCAAAGGTTTGTTCAACACCTACAAGTTTCATGGGCAGGTTATGGTCCGCGATTTTTTCCAAACCCACCTGAAACGCCCTGCTTTCCTTTTCCCTGTTGATTAAAAGCTGTTCATAATCCTGGTCTGTGGACTTCCGGATCACTTTCTTGAGCGGTGCGACCACATCGCTTTCTTTTACTTCAAGAGGGCCGGTAACCACCTGCCCGTACTCAACTCCCCTGGCGGTTTCTACTATGGCGCCATCCCCCGGCGCCAGCGAGTTTTCACCGGGGTCAAAATAATAAATTTTTCCAGCCTTTTTAAAGCGTACTCCCACAACTGTTAATTCCACCGGCATCTATCCCTCCCCTAGTGCAAATCATGTTTTCAAGAAAAACTCAGTGCCCCCGGCAATTTTTTGGAGTTACATGCAAACCCGCCCAGCCGTAAAAACAAGGCTTCAAGGACCAGCCTGGTGTTAATGTTGGTCTCTATCTTGTTTTTGGCAGAGTCTATACTCTCTATTATTTCCAAAAGAGTGGTGGTCTCAAATCGCTCTGATTCTCTTTTAATAATCTCGGCGTGATCGGGGTTAAACAACAAGCCTATTTCCCCGGTCTCCCTGTACACCATCAGGTCACGGTACCAGCAGGATAGTATTTCCAGCGTAAAATAAGCATTCTCCCTGCTTTCAGTAACTTTTTCAGCCATTTCCAGGGCCTCGCACGGACCTGATTCCCCCAGCGCCTCCAACAATCTGTAAACCGTCTGCCGCTTCTCCTGGAAAGACCCGGATGTGTAGGCCAAAGCCTTGCCCATACTTCCGCCTGAGAGAGCGGCGGGCAACAGCGCGCCTTCCTTAGCCATACCGTGCAGCACTACCAGTCCCTCGATTAATTCAGGCAGCGGGATGTTTTTAAAAAAAACCTGCTGGCAGCGCGAAATAGTTGTAGGTAGAAGAAGCTGAGGTCGTGCTGTAATCAGAATGAACACCGTGTCTTCCGGAGGCTCCTCTAACGTTTTCAACAGGCAGTTGGCTGCCTCAGCTGTCATAGATTCGGCCTGCCGGATCAAAAAAAGCTTACGGCCGCCCTGATAAGCGCGGTAAGGAACCCTGCGCTGAATTTCTCTGATCTGTTCGATTTTAATGGATGCGCCGCCCGGCCCGGCGGAATAAAAGTCAGGGTGATTGCCGCTTTCCATCTGACGGCACGTACGGCAAACCCCGCAGGCGTCCCCGTCAACGGGTCTGGAGCAGAGCAAAGCCCGGGCAAAGGACAGGGCGACTGTCTCCTTGCCGACCCCCTCGGGACCGGCAAATAGATAGGCATGTGCCACCCGGTCATGGCAAATGGCGTTGGTGAGCATTCTCACAACCTGTTTATGTCCGGCTATCTTTTTTAGGAAAAGCATTTAAATTTTCCTCCACCGATATCAGAACATCCGCGTACACTTGTCCGACCGGCCTGTTGGCGTTGATTACTCTGTAGCGGCATGGCTCACGGGCGGCCAGTTCCAGGTAGCCCGACCTGACCTTGCGGTGAAAGGTACGGGCCTCCCGTTCAATCCGGTCAACATCCCGACCCGACTGACTGATCCGGTCCATTCCGTTCTCAATCCCGGAATCCAGGATAATCGTCAAATCCGGAACCAGGCCATCCGTCGCCGGTTCATTGATCCGTTTCAGTAAATTTACTCCAATACCCCGCCCGAATCCCTGATAGGCCAGGCTTGAATCAAGAAACCGGTCGCAGAGCACAATCGCACCTTTATTCAGCGCGGGTAAAATCACCTGGGCGACATGCTGCGCCCTGGCAGCGGCGTAAAGCAGCGCTTCAGCCTTAGGGACCAATTCGCCGTAAGCCGGGTTTAGTAAAATCTCCCTGATGGATTCTCCCACCCTGGTGCCGCCTGGTTCCCTGGTGTCTAAAACAGTGAAACCCCGGCTTCTCAGATCTTCAGCCAGAAGGTTGAGCTGGGTTGTCTTGCCTGACCCGTCAATACCTTCAAAAACAATAAACTTCCCCTTCATAAAACCCTACATCCTATTCTATCACAATTTTTATACTTTTTAATGTGGGATCGGATGGCCCTTGGCAGGGCAGCCTCATCCCGCTCACCAGTGTCAGATATTCATAAATTTCCGCCGTTATTTCTTCCCCCGGGTTTACGGCAGGAATACCGGGAGGGTAAACAGCCACCGTCTCCGCGCAGATCCTGCCCCTCGCTTCAGCCAGGGGTACCTTCCGCGACCGGGAAAACCAGGCTTCCCGGGGCTTCATCCTTTTTATGAAGCTTGCCGGCACGTTTGGCAGCGCCGTAATAGCAGGGAGTCTATCCCTGGCGGCGATGTCCTCCAGCGCGTTTACCAGCGCGTCGCACTCCCCCTGAGTTGAGCCGATAGCAATAAAAGCAACTATATTGCCGGCGTCCGCCATCTCCATAAAAACGTTGTATCGCCCGGCCAGCAGTCCGCTGACCTGATAGCCGGTCAGGCCGAGTCCCCGCACTGAAATGACAAGTTTGGTTGGATCCAGCCCGAAACAGCCTTCCGGCAGGTAATCACCTGTTAATATACGCAGACTTTTAATCCTGGACAAACGCTCACGTACATACCGGGACAATTCAAGCGCATTCTCGAGAAGGAATTCTCCCTGCAGGGCCATCTGCCGCCTGGCCAGATCCAGAGAGGCCATCAGGAGGTAAGACGGACTGGTGGTTTGCAGCAGGCGCAAGGCGGCAGCGACCGCGTCACTGTCCACAATTCCTTCCCTTAAGTGCAGGATGGAGCTTTGACCCAGCGAGCCCCCCAGTTTATGGGTGCTCTGGACTGCGGCGTCCGCGCCCGCTGCCATGGCATCCGCCGGCAAACCGGGGTGAAAGCGCAAGTGGGCGCCGTGCGCTTCGTCTACAAAAATGGGCTTGTCCGCCTCATGGGCAGCCGAGGCCTGCCCGGCCAGGTCTGACAGCACCCCGTAAAAGTTGGGGCAAACCGCCAGGACTGCCGCCGCGCCGGGATGACTTTCCAGTGCCTGCCGGATTCTAAGAGGCGGCACACCGCAGTCCACCCCGAATTCAGGAATGATTTCCGGCAAAACATATACCGGATCGGCGTCGGCAATAACCAATCCTCCCAGTACCGAGCGGTGGGCGTTTCTGGGCACGATCACTTCCCTGTGCCCCGCCTGTGCGGTCAGGATCGCCTGAATGCCAACCGAAGTACCATTAACAAGAAAAAAACTCCGGTCAGCCCCGTAGATTTTTGCCGCCAGTTCCTGTGCTCGGGCTATAGGTCCATGAGGGTTGTGCAGATCATCAAGTCCCGGCAGTTCAGTCAGGTCAAAAGCGAAAAATGCTTGCCCCCCGAGCGTAAGCAGCTCTGTCGGGAGCGCCTTGCCCTGCCCGTGACCAGGGATATGAAAACCGGCCGGGCTTTTTGCAGCGTGTTTTACAAGAGCTTCAAAAAGAGGCGCCCTGCTCTGCCTGCTATGCAAAAAAACAAAAACCTCCGTCAGAAATTATTTTAAAAAAATACAGCTTTTACTAAAGCTTAATTTTATCATAAGAGAAGCGCTGTTACCAAGGATATCCTTTAATTTTACCAGCAGTTTAATCTTATAGATGATCAATTCCGGGCTACAATATCAAAAATAGATCTTTTTAAAAAGAGGGGTGGTACTTGTGATCGGTTATTTTCCTGATAAAATAGACGAAAAAACCCTGTCCAAAAAATACCGCACCAACGTCGGTAAACTGATCAGGGCTTGGAAACACGGTTTTTCGGATCAAGAAGTCGCGTCAAAAACAGGTGTAGGGCTGTCCACTGTCCATTTAATCAAACAGGATCTTGAACTGGCTCACAGGTACATTCGTCTCAGCCAAAAAAAACAACAATTCAATGCTCATGCGCTAAATCCCGACCAAATTTTTTTAAGCCCCGATATATAAATATCGTAATCCGGATCATTCCTGGTAAGGGAGATAATCCTTGCTTCGCAGGCGGGGCAAATATAGTTGCCTCTCACACAGAGACCCTTTTTATCGTCCCGGCGGAATTGCCGGCAAAGAATACAGGCAGGTGATTCCACAGCCACCAGCTTTCACCACCCGGTGCCAGATTGAAAAAAGAAACATCCTGATCTAAAATATGAAGCCCACCTTGATTTGGTGAGAGAGACCTTGCTTTCGGGTCTCTCTCAATGTTTATCCGCAATCCGGACACACATTCTGGCAGATACCACAGGCGATACACCTGTTGTCCGCTTTAACCGAGGGTGTACCGTAAACTCCCAGGATATCGCTCCAGTCTATGCAATCCACAGGGCATTTTTCCACGCATAGCCCGCAGCGGGGTCGCAGGGTATAAAAAGGCTCAACCAGATCCAGGTCAACCAGGGTAACCTTCCTGCCCTGCCGGACCACTTCCAGGGCGCGGTTTATAGCGCTCTCACTCTTGCCCGCCGCATATTCGCCTACGTACGCCTCCACGATCCGGTCTGTCATTAGTATGCTTATCTCCCTGTTTTTTTAAGTGGTATATGCCGTGAAAATTAAAAAGGAACAGAATTAACTGTCCCCTTCAAGTGATTTATTTATGTGCAATTTAAATGCATTTTTATCAGCCCATCAACAAGCAGTTCAGCAGCACTAAAAGCGCCACCCCCGGCAGTTGAAGAATGCCGGCGGTCAGTATTGTCGCGGGATTGATGGCGATGTGAAAGCCGAACTGACCGAATACCGTATTGATCGCCGCCAACAGGACTCCACCCAGCAGGGCCCAGGCGGCCAGACGGATTAGAAATTTCAAGGGGCGAAACAACACTGTCCCCAGCAGATAAATTCCGAAAAGCCCTAATAACCCGATCGTAACCAATTTCCATTCCAAAGCCTGTGCACCTCCTTAGCACCATTATATGGCCCGGAATGAAAAATATTCCTATTTCATTTCCCGCCTGCCTTCCAATGCCATACAAAGAGTTACCTCATCCGCATATTCCAGATCGGCGCCCACGGGCAGGCCGTGGGCAATTCTTGTCACCAGCAGGCCCAGTGGCTTAATCAGGCCGACCAGATACAAAGCGGTGGCATCGCCTTCCACATTGGGGTTGGTAGCCAGGATGATTTCGCTTACACCCCCGCCTTCCAGACGCTTTAGCAGTTCCCTGACGCGCAGTTGTTCCGGGCCTATCCCTTCCATCGGCGAGATGGCCCCGTGCAGCACATGATAAAGGCCTTTAAAGCTTCTGGCCTTTTCCATTGCCACCACGTCCCTCGGTCTTTCCACAACACACAGGACATCCCCCCCGCGCCGCTCATCCCGGCAAATGAAACAGGGGTCCTCATCGGTAAAATTACCGCATACCCGGCAGTACCCAACGGTGCGCCTGGCCTCCTCTATAGCCCAGGCCAGACCCGCAGCCGTCTCGGGAGCAGCGTTTAACAGGTGAAAGGCCAGTCGTTGCGCTGTTTTAGGGCCGATGCCCGGAAGCTTGGAAAGCTCGTCTATTAATCTGGCTACTGGCTTGGCGTAATAATTCATTTCTAAAATAAACCGGGTATTTTCAGCCCGCCGGTGAGTTTGCCCATTTCTTCAGACACTAATTCCTGTGCCTTTTTCAGCGCTTCGTTTACAGCAGCGGTAATCAGGTCCTGCAGCATTTCCACATCTTCCGGGTCAACCGCCTCGGGCTTTATTTCCACAGATATAACCTCGTTTTTTCCATTGGCTACTACTTTCACCGCGCCACCCCCGGCGCTGCTTTCCACCGTACGGCTGGCCAGTTCTTCCTGCAGCTTAAGCATATCCTGCTGCATCTTCTGGACCTGCTTCATCATTTTGTTCATGTTACCGCCCATCATTTATAATCCCCCTTTGATTTAATTAAAATAACGTTCCCTGTTCCTCGTCGTCTAAAATAATTTCCTCTCCCCCGAAACGCTTCTTCACCTCAACAACCGCGTCCCTGGCAACCGGTTCTTTCTCTGCCAGACTTGTTTTCCCCTGGTAATATTTAAAAGTCAGCTGCCACTCCCCTTGCAATAACCTGCCCAAAATGTTTTCCAGGTATTTCTTATTGTCGGCGCGCTCAGCTATTTCCCTGTCCAGCACATCACTCCCGGGAAAGCCCACAACCAGGCCCCTGCCATTTATCGCCAGGGGTTGCGCTTTTAAATAGTTGTGATAAAGCGGCAGGCGCTCCTTGCGCATGATATTCATAACATCAGCCCAGGCCTGCTGGACCTTTTCCAGAGAAATCTCACCTTCCTGCAGGTCAGCCTCTTTTACTGCCAAATCCGGCTCCTGGGACCGGGTCACATCCTTATCCTTGTCCATCGGTGCAGCTGCCTGGTCAGGGTTGGCGCCAGCCCCGGCGAAATCAGTTTTTCCTTCAGGAACGGCCTTTTTTACAGCTCCGGGCGAAACTGTCCGGCTTTCTGTCTGTAAAAGCCTGCTGTCACGGGCAGACGTCCGTGTTTTCATCTCAACGCCCGCCAGGCCGCCCAGTGTTTTCAGTTTTTCTTCAACTGCTGCCAGCCTGGCCGACAACGAACTCGCGTCTGAAAGGGCCTCGCCGCTGCAGACCCTGACCAGAGCCAGCTCCAGCACGATTACCGGCATGGCGCTCCACTTCATATTCTGCTCCGCCTCAGCCATGATTTCCACCGCACGCACCAGGCCTTCCTTGGAAAATCCTGCCGCCATGGCCATTATTTGAGCGGGCTCCCCCCAGGCTTCCTCCACCGAAGAATTTGGAGCAATCTTTTCCAGGAGAAGCGCCCGTAGATAACCGGCCAACTCCCTGGCAAAAAGGCGCAGATCCTTCCCCTCACCTGTAAGCTCCGCCACCAGGCGCAAAGCCGGGCCTGTCTCCCCGGCGCACAGGTGTCCGGCCATCCTGTTTAAAGCGTCAATCCTGACCGTTCCTAAAATGTTGTGAACGTCCCCGGCCGTCACTCTCATTTCTCCAAAAGCGGCGCTCTGGTCCAGGATGCTCAGCGCGTCCCTGAGCCCCCCCTCGGCGGCCCGGGCAATCAACCTTAAGGCTTCCTCCTCCACTTGCAGATTAGCTCCTGCGGCTACCTCTTTCAATCTCTTGATGATATCGGAAGGAAGGATGCGCCTGAAATCAAAACGCTGGCAGCGGGACAGTATGGTCAGGGGTACCTTGTGCGGCTCTGTGGTGGCCAGGATTAAAACCGCGTGCCGGGGAGGTTCCTCCAGTGTCTTTAAAAGAGCGTTGAAGGCTTCGTTGGTAAGCATATGCACTTCATCAATAATATACACTCTGAATAGCCCCATGGTGGGAGCGAACTTGATTTTCTCCCTCAAATCCCTGATTTCGTCGATACCGCGGTTGGAAGCGGCGTCTATTTCAATCACATCAACGGAAAGCCCCTCATTGATGTTCTTACAGCTTTCACAGCGGTTACAGGGTTCAGGCCCTTCGCGTCCGGCGCAGTTCAACGCTTTGGACAGCACCTTGGCCGTGGTTGTTTTACCGGTGCCGCGGGTGCCGCAAAAAAGATAGGCGTGTCCAGTCCTGCCGGACCCCACGGCATTTTTCAGGGTACGGGTGATATGTTCCTGCCCGATGATTTCTCCGAATGTGCGGGGCCGCCATTGCCTGTATAAAGCCAGATAAGTCATAGAGGATTCCTTTCTAACACTCCTACACTATATTTTACCTTTATAGTTCGTCGATCAATACACATTTCCTGTTAATATAATAAGAACCGCCTCCCAAAAATTATGGGGGCGGTATACAAAAATTATGCCGTGCACCTGCCTTTGAATATTAACTTCCGGGCGATAAACCCGCAGGTAGCTCGGACCAGGCGCCCTCGCGGCACCCGGAGTATTTCCCTTAGTGCTGCTTCCGTCAAGACCTGACACGGTTCAGGAAGCTCCGTCGCACGAGACCCAATCGTCTACGCCCCTTACGGGAGCCGGACCCCACAAGCTAAACCCTGGGGCAGGAATTCGACCCCGCTACAGCGGTTTGCGGGTACAGGGCACCGCTACCTCCCCGTCTAGCACGGCAATACCTTTAAAAATGGCGGAGAGACAGGGATTCGAACCCTGGAGACAGTTACCCGTCCACACGCTCTCCAGGCGTGCGCCTTCATCCACTCGGCCATCTCTCCGTGCACTACGCAACAAACATTATACATTTATTTCGGCTTGACTGCAAGCGGTTTGACAACTCCGGCACCTTAAAAATATTGGTATCACTGAGCTGGCAAACAATCCACAAAGGTGTGCCTGGCCCCAAAAGCTTCAGCGTGTCCCGCCCTTGATCAGCAGGATCGCTTCTTCCGCAGTCTCCGCTGACTTTAGAAAACCATTAACCCGGTAAAAATCAAACAGCTTGCCGGTATTAAAATTCAGCAATATAACTTTTTTCCGGCTTTTTAAAGCAAGCGCTATCTCTGAAATCGTTCCGGCTTTACCTGGCAGCGCCACGATGATATCGCTGGAAAGGACATTCAGGTAATTCCGCCCGTCCCCCATCCCGGTTACTATAACAATATCGATATATGAAGAGGTCCCCTGGCTGCTGCTGTCTGGCGAAATGCCCACAGTTAGCCCGTCGTTATCCTTTGCTCCTTTAGCCGATGCCTCCGTCACACCTGCTGGTCTGCCTCCATTGAGCAGCACCCATCCCTCTTTGGCGATCAATGCCCCCAACTGGTATGCCAGCGCCAAGTTTTCCGGTGAAATATTATCGCCGCCGCCCATTACCCCAACTACAAATTTACGCATGCTGATCATTCCCTTTAAAAGAAGTTTGCAAGTTTTCTCTGATAGAACATGCTTCCTGCCCTGTTAAATTATATAAACCTTTGCATCCAAACCTCATCAAAATCCTGGCCAAATTTTTTCCCTATGCGTTTAAACCTGCCGCATTCTGTAAACCCGTTTTTTAGATGAAAATTTAAACTTATTTCATTCAGCGAAGAAATACTTGCCAGTAAAGTATCAAAGCCCTTTCTTTTCGCTTCTTTAATTAGTACATTCAATAGCTTTGTTCCTAATCCTTTACTTATATGCATGGGTAAAATAAAATAGGTCAGTTCCGCCGTCCGTTTGAATGTTTCCAGGAAAAATATCTGTTATATCTTTCCCGTCTTCTTCACTGACTTTTCTAATAACATACTCCATTAATGCTTCCTCTCGACTGTGGAAAGCTGACTCATTTTGTAACTTTTATCTCCAGGGGGATTTCATCATCTATTTCCTCCGGAAAAGGATCCAGGTAGGTTATTTGCACTGTTTCACCAACCTGCACATCCCGGGCGCGGTCATAGTAGTTGAACCACCCCGGTTTGCTGCCCTTGTATCTAAAATCGGCCCTAAAAGTTGACAACTTAACGGAATTGCAAAAAAATTATTAAAATACCGCTCCCATGGCATCCTGAATATAAACTGAAAACTAAACCAGGGGAACCATTAAGGCTCCCCTGGTTTGTAAGATTTAAAATTATTCGCTCTGTTGGAAAGATTTAACTGTGTTAGAAAGCACGGTTGCCAAACCTGCTTTTCCCCCGTGGCGACGGGTGGCCGCCAGCACGGTTGGAGCCTTTTTTGGCGCCTCCGCTCTGGGCGTATCTTCCCGGCGCGGGTTTTTTATATTTATCCTGCCTGACCCTGAGCGGGCGCTCCTCGGTTAGTGTCACCGGGGTCTGGTCGGATTCTTTGGTCAACACCTTTAACGCTGCCGCCAGAAGGGCAACCGCGTCATTCTCCTCCAGCAAACTCTCAGCCAACCCCTTGTAGTTGCCTGTGTCTCCATTTTCCAGGGCGAGCAGTAGTTTATCCACGGTCAGGCGCTGCTGCCCCTCAATGGCCTCTTTAATGGTCGGAATGGGCTTGCGCGCTATTTTTCCCCTGATCATGTTTTCAATAAGCCTTAAGTGGTGGATCTCTCTCGGCGTAACAAAAGTGATGGCCATGCCTGCTTTACCGGCACGGCCGGTGCGGCCGATGCGGTGGACATAACCCTCCGGGTCCTGGGGGATGTCAAAGTTATAGATATGGGTCACGTCGGAAATATCCAGGCCCCTGGCGGCAACGTCAGTAGCCACCAGCACCTCAATGGTGCCGTCCTTAAACCGCCGCATCACCGTGTCCCGCTTGGACTGGGGGAGATCCCCGTGCAGCGCTTCGGCT
>Ga0265296_1003620_pt1 | contig 14130 bp, 8 predicted proteins | sample MunlanPumphouse1_FD_189073 | JGI IMG/M metagenome (GOLD analysis project Ga0265296, IMG submission 189073) | Groundwater microbial communities from a municipal landfill in Southern Ontario, Canada - Pumphouse #1 | ecosystem: Environmental > Aquatic > Deep subsurface > Groundwater | place: Canada... | reverse complement strand
GTACTTTTTCTAATTTAAAAACAAAGCTAAGAGTTCATAATGGTCTAAAACAATGGAGAAAAATGAAAGTAATCAATAATATTTTAAATAGCTAAAAAACGCACACACTTTTGTCCATTAGGCCAAAATCTACAATAGTAGAAATTTTAAAAATCGTTTAGACTTTCCCGAAATGCGGGCATTGCTTCCGTGTATATGTATTTGCCATTGGGTTTGTTTTATAATATCGTGCCTACGGCACTTTGACTAACATTATTTGTTGATTTTTACCATAATATTGCCTCTACGAGGCTTTTCTATAAAACTTTATTTTTGATATTCTTTTGATTGTACAAACTGCAACCATTCTTTGTTGCTAATTGCCAGTTTTAGTTTTTTCAAATCATCCGATTTATTAATTTGTTGTAAGCACCATAAACCTTTTAAAGCAATATGATAAGCGCCATTAGCATCGGCATCTTTAGGAAGCGTTTCATCAGCTGTTTCGGAATGATAAAATTTCCCGTTTTCATCTGCAACAGGCGAAAGGATAAAATCCCTGCCATCAGCACTGTGGCTATATCTCAATGCCAGTGTAATGCTTAAATATTTTGTGAGTTTTACCAAGAATTTACTTTCGGTTTTTAATATTGTCGGTATCAAATTTTTACCGTTTTCAAATGCAATATTTTCAGCTTTTAATAACTCTTTTAATTTTTCGGTAATATTAATTTTTGGAGTAGATTTATCCGAAGGAACATAATAATATCGTTCATCGCCAACAGTACAAACAGTCCACTTTGTTATGCTGCCCTCAGCTTTAGCAGTAAAGTTGTTATAATCAAATTCAAACTCAAAATAATTTTTGTTGGCATTGTACTGTATTCTATCAAACTTGGAAAAGAAATCGTGTGAACTTTTTACATTTTCGTATTTAGGTTTCAGGAAATCTACAAAACCTGTAACGGGGTCTATTTTACTGGTGTTCCATGCCGGTACATAATACAAAAATCCGCTTTGTTTCCCCATTTTTTTAAAACTTTCAAATTTATTGGTAAGTTGCAAAGCGTTTAATAATCCGCCCTCTTGTGTGGGTTCAGCATTTTTAAACACAAGGTAATTGAGTTTATCAATAAACATTTTCTCCAATTTCTGATACACTTGTTTTTCTACTTTAAAGCGTCCGCGTTTAAACCCAAAATTCAAATCTTCCATTACAACAATGGCATTGTGTTCAATCATCATTTCGGCAATTTTGTGAACCACCTGAGAAATATAGCCTTCTTTCAGTTCTTTAATATTTTCAATTGTCCCCCATGATTTGCGTGCGGCATCTCGTTCTTTTTCTTTTTCGTGCAATAAGGTATGATAAGGTGTTTCAATATTTCGTTCTTTATTGCTAATGATATTCAGCGATTCCTGAATAATGATGTTTCCTTTTTGGTCAATCAATGTAAGATATATCAGGTGTCGTTCGCCCCGATCCAAACCAATGATTTTTACATCAGGATTGTTTTTGAGGAATTCGTTTGTTTGTGAATTAATAATTTCAAAACCGCTTGCTTTAAAATTGATTGTTATGGGTACGTGAAACTGAAATTTATCAACGGTATATCGCCTGTCTTTAATTAAATCGTATTTAAAAGTATTTTTATTATTTGGTGTTAATGGATTTTTGCTATTCAAAGGCTCATTGGCTTTATGAAGTATTATATTCTTTTCTTCAATAGATAATTTTCTAAAGAAAATTTCTGCTTGCCCGTTCAATTTATACACTACATCGGCTAAGTTCTTCTCGTCAAATAGAGCTTTCCAATACAGGGTATGAATGTTTGGGTTTCCTTTACTGAAAGGAGAAAAGTCTTTATTGTAAATTTGAAACAGATATAACTTCCCTTCATTTACCATTTTATCAATATAGTCAGTTGGAATATTTTCAAAAGTCATTTTATACCCTTGATGCTCTACTTCTCTATAAAAACCACTTAAATCCTTATATGTTTTTGTTGGCGAAAATTTAAAATTGAAATGTTTCCAATCTTCATGTTTTTCGAGTGATGTCTTAAAAAAATCAATCAAGGCATGACAGTCGTTTAAATTAAAAGTTTCTCCTTTTTTGTGGGTGTCATTTTTGTAATTTTCCTGTATTTCTTTCGAGGGATTAAAATATTCAATTCTACTATTTGCAAAGAAAACTTTAGGTAACATTTTGTTTGCGCCAGGCAATAATTTGTAATTCATTTTCTCATAAGAAACCTCACGATCCTCTACTTTAGGGGCATTCAGGAAAACTTTTTTATCAGATTTATCCATTATTGCCAGATAATACAAACCGCCTTTTCTTAAAATTACGGATGTATTGTCAGGTTCTTTGTTTACATCCCAACCATCTAACAAAGTAGAATTTTCGAAATTCAATTTTATTTTATCAGTGCTGTAAGGCTTTTGTGTAAGGTAGTTTCGCACCATATTGTACAATGGCGTAAGTTTGTTTAGCTGTTCATACAAAGGCGCAAATTGGCTGTAAAAAACATCATCTTTATCAGAAATGGAATCGCCAGATAAATAAAGTGGTTTTACAAAATGGTTTAATTCCAAAATACTATCCAAAAAAGATTTCAATTGATGCACTTTTTCTTTGTCCTGTGCAAGAGCTTTACTATCTGTTTTTTCAATATTCAAAAGTCCTTTCACGCCCAAGTATTGCCCCGTTATTGAATAAAACAATTCAACATCAATTTTTTTCTTAATGATTTCGTTATTTTTCTTTTCCTCAACTTCTTTTTTAATGGTGTGTCTATTAAAATAATCAGAGATGACAGTAGTTGTATAAGCTTTTCTTATTTCATGGTCAGCATCTAGTGTTTCTATATATTTTCCTAAAACCTTTTGCAACAAACCTATTGAAATAAAATCTTTGTTCCATTTATTTTTAGTGTCAGCTAATTTTTTAATCTGGCTATCTGTTTTAGCATTTGCATATTTTGATTGAAAGTTAGGGTTAATTACAGTATCGTAATAAAAAGATATTGCATCTTTAAATACGCCAAAATAGCCAAATATCCGTTGAGAAATTGTAGTTAGGTTTGTATCATTACGTAAATATATTTTCTCTAAATCATAAGTTTTAACAGACTCACACAATGTTTTTATTTCCTCAAAAATATTTTTTCCTTTCCCCTCTGTTTCGTATTCACACAATTCAGTTTGATAAAAAATTTGTATGGCTTCAAGTAATTCACTATCATTTTCAAAAGTTTCAAACCTTAATGAAATACTCGACTTATCACTTAAAATCTGTTTATAAAGCTGTTTGAATTTTGGTGCTCTTTTATTTTTATCTTGCTGTTTCTGGTTGTAAGGATTGATATATTCATTTAAGCCTGGTATTTTCTTTCCTTTTTCCGGTGTTTTCCCGCCAATAATAAAATTAATAAATTCAATACCATTTTGAGAAAGCACATTATTGAAGTATTCCAACGTAAAAATTTCATCCAAACTTTTACCCTGAATAACTTCTTCCATTTCTTTTAATATCTGAGTAAAACTTAAATCAGGATGTTTCTCTTTTATAATCTGGTAGAGTTTCACATTTTCTATAAATTTCGGCAGGTTTTCATGAATAATTCTGTAAGCAATAGCTGTTGACTTTTCTTCAGAACTATACATATTATTTCTATTTTCATTAAAACCAGTAAAATATGTAGTAAAGCTGTCAAATTCCTTTACAAATTTCAAATCACCAGAATAATCAGGATGTTTATTTATCCATTCTACTAAATCTTCTTTGATTAATTCTTTGCTAAAAAGTCTTGCAAACAATTCTTTGTATTCACCTTTAGTAAATGCGGCAACAATTTCTTTTCGTAAATCTTCCTTTACTTTCTTAAAAGCATCATCATCTCTGTCTTCTTTACTTTGGATATATAGATTATAATACTCTTGTAGCTTGGTAAGTTTAACATCTTTCAAAGCCAATTCAATAAAATACTTGTGGTATTCATCAATAAGTTTTTTAACCTTTTTGTAACTTTCAGCTCGTTGATTATCTTGTTCGAGCAGCCCTTTCTTTTGAATGTTTTCTGCTGTTTTTCCAATTGGTTTTAATTCAAACCGCAAAGTTTTGCTTAAAGAATACTGATTTGTGAAGTCTTTGAAGAAGTTTGTTCCCATAATGTTTCTATTTATTATTTGTCTAAAATAACAAATATTAAGGATAGTTCGAAAAATTGCTTTATAACCGAGGATAAATATTTTTGTGCTGAATAAAATTATTGTAATTTTAAAAACTGTTCAATAAACTGTATCTCGTAAAATAATCCGAACAATAAAAGCAAAAATGGAAAAATCGGGTATCATCACCGAAATCAAGCGTTTCGCCACTCACGACGGGCCTGGCATCAGAACTGCTGTTTTCATGAAAGGATGTCCGCTAAATTGTAAATGGTGCTCAAATCCCGAAACAAAAGAATTGAATCCCCAGCTTTATTTTATCAAAAAAAGATGTAAGAATTACAAAGGTTGCATCTCTGTATGTGCCGAAAAAGCTATAAGTTCTGACAGCGAAAATAATATTTTTCTGAATCGCAAAAACTGTACGGAATGTATGAACTGCGTAAAAGAGTGCATCAATGGAGCGTTTCAGCAAATAGGGAAAGAATATACGCTTGATGAGATTATGAAAGAGATAGAAAAAGATATTCCTTTTTACGGCAACGACGGCGGGTTAACGCTCAGCGGAGGCGAGCCTCTTTTTCAATATGAGTTTTCTGTTTCCATACTCAGAAAATGCAAAGAATCGGGAATATCAACAGCGCTGGACACTTCAGGATATGCCGGACAGGAAATTATTGATGAGATAATCAAATATTGTGATTTGGTATTATACGATATCAAATGCATGGATTCCGGTAAGCATGAAAGAGAAACAGGTGCAGGAAATAAAATTATTCTTGAAAATGCTATCCGTACTGCTGAAAAAACAAAAATCAGAATATCTTTACCTTTGATCCCGGGATTCAACGACGACGAAAAAAATATAACGGAAACTGCAAAATTTGGAAAATTTTTAAAAGTAAAATTTATTGATATTAATCCTTTTCATACTTTAGGGGCTGATAAATACCATTATTTAGGACTGCCAAATCCTTATACTGATTATAAACAATTGCATAAGGAAGACATAATAAGAACCAGAAAAATAATTGAACAATTTGGAATTAAAACTACGATAGGCAGAATGATGTAACTGATGTTACGCAAATATAATAATGATTACTAAATTTAGAGGTCAGGCAGAGCCGTCCCTCTTTCGGGACGTGTCGAAGCCAGACCAATACATAGTCACTCTTCGACACGGACGCTAACCCACAAATCTATGCTATGTCCGGCTCTGAGTGACACTAACAAACAAATATATAATTTGCGTAACATCAATTAGAAAGTATAAAACATGGCAAATTTAAAAACTGAATTTTGTGGTTTGGGAATCAAAAACCCCATAGGCGTTACATCATGTGATTTTGGCGGACATGAACGGCTGCTCAGAAGATGCGCCGAACAAGGCATCGGATGGATTATCGGGAAAACCGTTCATAAAATTGATGGTCCTCACCGTTGGCCCCGTCCGTATTTTTATTCGCTCCGGCGTTTTGGAAACGACCTTAAGGATGCATGGGTATGCAGCCAGATGTTTCATAATATGCCTTATGAAAAATGGCTCAATGAGGAACTTCCAAAATGCCTGAAAACATGCAAAGAATTTGATGTTTTATATATTGGCTCCTGTTCAGGAATTGGCGCAGATCCGGGAACATGGATACCTTTTTTAAAAGATATGGAAGCCGCAGGCGTAAAAATGGTAGAACTTGATACCGGTGGTCCCCATGCAACATTTGGCGCTGTTGCGGCACAGAAGGCAGTAGGCGCTCCTCTGGCTATGGATCCTGAAACTGCTTATAAAGTTACAAAAGCTTGTGTTGACGCGGTAAAAATTCCCATCATGTTTAAAATGACTCCGCAGTGTGTGAATATGGCCGGTGTGGCACTTGCCGTTGAAAAGGCCGGAGCTGCAGCTATTTCAGCCAACAATGCGTTTTATGGTTGCTGGATCGACCACGAAACAGCCAGTTTCTTTGGTGTGCCATCATCCATGGGAGGTCTTATCGGAAGACCATGGCAATTATTTTCGCTTGCCAAGGTAATGGAAATTACGGCAACAGTAAAAATCCCTGTTCTTGGCGGAGGCGGCTCATTTACTTATGATGATTGTGTGCGATACCTGATGGCAGGTTGTGGTATTGCCGGATTATGCTCTTCAATATACTCAAGAGGTGTAGGCGTTTTAAAAGAATGTGTTAACGGTCTGGATGAGTTTATGGACAGAAAAGGATATAAGTCCGTTAAGGATTTTCAGGGTTGTGTGGTAAAAGATTTTCAATACCTCAGGGAATGGAAAAGAGAAGATCCGATGGCAGACCTTACGCCTGTTATTCCTCAGTTTGATGAATCCAAATGCAATATGTGCGGCATTTGTGAAACGATATGTCCTTATGGAGCAATTTCAGGAGATAAGAAAACTGAAAAAGTTCCAAGGTTGACAAGAGAATATTGTTTTGGGTGCGGATGGTGTGTCGGCCATTGTAACAGGGATGCTATCCAGTGTGTACATGCCGGAACCGGCGAAGTAATCTGGAATGGCTATGGAACAATTAAGGATTGGGTGAAATAACGAACAATAACTCCCCCTTGAAGAAGGGGGTTGGGGGGATTGAATTATGGCGCAATCAAATCTTTCAAAATTTACTTCCGAATTTGAGGTTATAAAGGTTAATAAAGAAGAATCCTGCAAAATCTTTGTTCCGATTGCCAGCGAAGTACCTATTACGATTACAGGAAATGGTATCGAAATATGCACATTGATGTGCAGCCCATGTAACCTGAAAGAATTAAGCTTTGGCTTTCTTTATAATTCGGGGTTTATAAATGATTTATCGGATATACGATCATTCGATTATGACGAAACAAAATGCCATATAAATCTTACTTTAAGAAATACCCCGGATTCTGAACGTCTGAAAAAAATGGTGATAACCGTAGCCGGGAAAGGTATTAAATACACGGGTTTTGATGAAATCCCATCATATAAACCGCTTGATTTTAATTTCCGGATTGAGAAAGAGAAAATAACAGCAGCTATGGAATGGTTTCAGGATAGTTCAAAAATATACAAGGCTACCGGCTGTGTTCATTCCTCTGCTTTAAGCGCAAATGGGAATATTCCGGAAATAATGTTCGAAGATGTTGCAAGACATAATTCAGTCGATAAAGTAATTGGCAGCGCCTTGATTCATAAAGTTAATTTCTCAAAATGTATGCTTTTCTGCTCATGCCGTATTTCTTCAGAAATCCTTAATAAAGCAGGCAGGTGTGAAATTCCTGTTATTGTATCTTTAAAAACGCCTACGCATCAGGCAATTATTTTAACAAAAAAAATGAAACTGACTTTAATCGGTCTTGTAAAAGAAAAGAGCTTTATAATTTATACGAATCCTGAAAGAGTAATTTTATAAACTCGACTTTTGCATTATGGACCTTATTACGGTTATTTTTATTGCTCTTGCCTTATCAATGGATGCTTTCGCAGTTTCCTTATGCATTGGAACATCAGCCGAACACAATAAAACCAGTACCGCATTGAGAGCAGGAGCTTTCTTCGGTTTCTTCCAGGCGATGATGCCGCTGATTGGCTGGATTGCAGGTTATTTTATGAAGGAAGCAATTGAAAACATTGACCACTGGATTGCATCTGGATTGCTTTTTATTATTGGATTCAGAATGATTTATGAAGCGGCGAAAAAAAAATCCTGTCGCAGTGAATTTAATATTGATAGTACATGGGTGATGATTTCATTATCTTTAGCAACAAGTATTGATGCATTAGCCGTGGGACTTAGCTTCGCTCTTCTGCAGATACCGATTTTGCTGGCTGTTGCTATCATCGGAGTGATTACTTTCGGGCTGTCGTTTATAGGGGTTCACATTGGGAAAAAACTTTGCGGTATTCTTGGAAACAAAGTTGAAATAGCAGGAGGAATAATATTGATAGTCATTGGCATAAAAATACTCATAGAGCATTTGTATTTTCATTAATACGTGATTATTCTGATGATTAAATTTTACCGTTAAAAAGCGACAGATATGAAAGGAAACCCATTCTCACTGCTATTATTAATAGCTATATGTACTTCTCTGCAAATACAAAGTCAGAACGATACCTGTCAGAAAAAACGGAATTTATACATCCCTTTGGAAATGCAAAAAGCATTTGAAAAAGGAACCCGGTCTGTTGACGGAAAACCAGGAACTTCCTATTGGCAAAACAAAACCGATTATATTATCAATGTGGAATTGGAACCCGTAATCAGGAAAATTTCAGGAAAAGAAACAATAACGTATTTTAATAACAGCCCGGATACATTGCGAAAGCTTGTAATAATGCTATATCCCGATTATCTCAAAAAAGAAAATGCAAGAAATGTGGAAGTGGATTCCTCGGATTTGAATGACGGAGTTTTTATTGAAAATCTCAACATTAATGGAAAAGCAGTAGATACAAAAGGGAAAAATTCACCGGTAATAAGACATGGAACGCTTCTCGAATTAAAACTAACAGATGCCCTGCTTCCCGAATCATCAATTATGTTAAGCATTTCATGGAATTTTACTTTGCCAAAGTTCACACAAATACGGATTGGTATGTATGATTCCACTTCATTTTTCGCCGGTTACTGGTATCCGAAAATTTCGGTATATGACGATGTGTATGGTTGGGACAAATTCAGTTATGACGGCGATCATGAATTTTATAATGATTACGGGAATTATGATGTTGCGGTTTCTGTTCCTGAGAGTTTTATTGTGTGGGCAACAGGTACGCTGCAAAACCCCAAAGATTTGCTGACGGATAATTACTATAAAAAGTATATGAAATCGTTAACATCGGATGAAATTATAAACATCATAACATCCGAAGATATAAAAAAGGGGGGAATAACTTTTAATAAAAATGTATGGAAATTTAAAGCTGAAAATGTTACTGATTTTGCATTCGGAACAAGCGATCATTACCTGTGGGATGCAGGGAGTATAGTTGTTGATAATAAAACAAACAGAAGAGTTGTTATTAATACGGCATATAAAAAGGAATCAAAAGCATTCGTTGAAGTTGCAGATATAGCAAAGAAAACGATAAAATTTTTATCCGATGAATTACCCGGATTTCCATATCCCTATACACAGATTACTGCATTTAACGGCACTTATGGAATGGAATTTCCGATGATAGTAAATGACGGTTCGGATGATCGCTCTTTCGACATATTTGTTACCACGCATGAAATAACACATCAATATTTTCCTTTTTATGTGGGAACAAACGAAACTAAAAATCCGTGGCTGGATGAAGGATTGGCTACTTTTCTCCCTATAAACTTACAATATGAACTTGATACAACAACTGATAACAAAGTAAAATCAACGAAAGCTTACTCAAAAAGATTTGGAGGAAAAAATATTGATATTCCTATTATAAGCCTTACGGAATATACGCCGGTAGGAGGGGTAATGGGATATATCATGTATTCCAAATCGGAAATAGCATTGCGTATGTTAAATAATATTTTAGGGGATGAACTTTTTAAAAAAGCTTTGCAGGAATTTATTAACAGGTGGCATGGAAAACATCCGACACCGTATGATTTCTTTTTTACATTCAATGATATTGTAAAAGAAGACTTGGGTTGGTTCTGGAAACCATGGTATTTTGAATACGCTTATCCTGACCTGGCAATTAAGAGCGTTATCGCCGAGGAGAATAATTATAGGCTTGTAATTGAAAATAAAGGAAATTTGCCTGTTCCTGTATATCTTACTTTTATCAGTGCAAGTGGTGAAAATGAAATTTTTTCCGAAACCGCTCGTGCGTGGGAAACCGGTAAATGTGAAATTGTGATTGAAAAGAAATGTAAAACAACTATTTCAAAAATCATTCTTGGTAATTCATTAATTCCTGATGTTAATGAGGTGGATAATGTATATATATGTAAATTTTAAAATTTCTTATAACGGCTTTGTATAATTGTTAAAATTCATGTAGGTTTGTAGTACTCTAAAGAAAGATGATGAAAAAGCTATTGTTTGTGCCTTTATTTCTGCTTTTTATATTGAGTTTTTTTTATGTTGTTGCCCAAATACCTCCCGGCTATTACGATAACGCTGCAGGATTAACAGGTACGCCTCTTAGAGTTGCCCTTCATAATATTATTAAAAATCACACTGTTGTTTCGTATTCCAGCCTTTGGACATATTTTCAGAAAACAGATATAACACCAAACGGCAAGGTCTGGGATATGTATTCTGATATTCCTGGGGGCATCCCTCCATATCAGTTTACATTTGTTACAGATCAGTGCGGAAGCTATTCTGCCGAAGGAGATTGTTACAATAAAGAACATTCCTTTCCTTCAAGTTGGTTTAATGATGCTGATCCAATGCACACTGATCTTTTTCATATTTACCCTACCGATGGTTGGGTGAACAACAAACGAGGCAATTATCCTTACGGCGATGTTGGAACTGTTTCGTGGACCAGTCTGAATGGCAGCAAACTCGGCGATTGCAACGATTCGGGTTATTCAGGTATAGTATTCGAACCGATTGATTCTTTTAAAGGCGATTTTGCACGATCTTATTTTTATATGGCTGTTCGTTATTATACCGAAGATGCCGGATGGCAGGGAAGCGATATGGTAATCGGCGCCGAACCTAAACCTTGGGCGTTGAACGTGCTTAAAGCATGGAACCAGTTGGACCCGGTTAGCCGGAAAGAATATGATAGAAACGATTCCATCTATAAAATACAACATAATAGAAATCCATTTATAGATAAGCCGCAATGGGTGGATTCTGTGTGGAACGGGCCCGCTTCTGTTCCTGAAAATGAATATGATTTTTATAAAGCTGTTATTTATCCTAACCCTGCCAACGACAAAATATTTTTCAATTACTATACTGTTAAAAAAGAAAACGTGGAAGTTTCTGTATTTACAATAAACGGGCAGATGATTATTGATGAAAACTTTACAAAAGAGACTGGCAATATCTCAAAATCTATCGATTTGTCGGGCGTTTCAGCAGGTGTATATTATATCCGGTTTTTAACAAATGGAAATAGTTTTATCTCAAAACTTGTCATCGAATAAAATATGAGCACCTCTAAAAACCACATCGTCATTGCGAACGTAACGCAGTGGAGTGAAGCAATCTCACTCATGGTGCAACAATTAGATTGCTTCGGGCAAAAAGCCCTCGCAATGACGGTTGGTCGTACCTTCCATACAATGACGTTCTTATTGAGGTTTTAGAGATGCCCATATAACATACTAAAAAATCGTAAATGTTAAATATAAGGATTACTAAAGAATTCCGTTTCGAAATGGCTCACGCACTGTTGGGATATGATGGCTTGTGCAGCAATATTCACGGGCATTCATATCAGTTGACGGTTACTCTGATTGGCAAGCCCCTAAATGATCCGTCGAATGCAAAGAATGGGATGGTGATGGATTTCGGGGAATTGAAAGAGATTGTGAAGAAAGAGATCCTCTGGCGTTTCGATCACGCCTTAGTTCTTAACGCTGCCACTCCTGAAAAAGAAAAAATATCTTCGATGCCTTTATTCGAAAAGATCATATTCCTGCCTTATCAGCCTACCTGCGAAAATTTACTGTCCGACTTTGCAGAGCGAATTGCGAAATACCTTCCAAATGGCGTAAAACTGCATAACGTTAAACTCCGTGAAACAATTAATTCTTACGCTGAATGGTTTGCAGAAGATAATAAATAACTGATGTTACGCAAACATAATAAATGCTTACTACATTAATGGTCAGGCTGAGCCGATTCTCCTGAAGCGATAGAGGAAGGAGAAACGTGTCGAAGTCGACCATATATAGTCACTCTTCGACACGGACTCCATCCCGCAAATCTTTGCTATGTCCGGCTCTGAGTGACACTACCAAAAAAATATATACTATGCGTAACATCAGTAAATAATACCGTTAACTTATTCAATGCTGCCGTATACTGATTTCTTTTGGAATAAAGCTCAATATTTTATATATTTGTGTGTTTGTAAAAAAAATAAACATGAAAAAATATTCACTTACTTTTAGCTTTATCCTTTTCTTGGTATCGTTTACAGTCGGTCAGAATAATCCGCCAACTGCTGTGAATGACACAGCAAATACATACAGGGGCTATGTAAAAATGGATGTTCTTGATAACGATTTTGATATTGATTCAAATAATATCAGGGTATTTAATATTGTTGCACCAAATGCAAAACATGGGCTTGCAAAAAAGATTAACGATAGTATTATTGAATATACATCTTTCCCTTCATTTACAGGAGGTATAGATTCATTTGCTTATAGGATAATAGATGATGGTAGTCCTTTTAAGTTCGATACCGCTAAAGTCTATTTATATGTTGACAATTCTTTTACATTTGATACTGTTGATATCAATAATATTAATGCGGGTTTCAATGCCAATGGTGATTTATTTTGGTGGCACATGGACAACATAACATATCCCGGTCCTTATGATTATTATGCAAATAAATTTGAAGTGCCTAAAGGAAGCGGAAAACAAACAATATTTAATGGGAACCTTTGGATTGGAGGTATTGATAACATAGACACATTACATGTTGCAGCACAAATGTACAATCAAATAGGAAGAGATTTCTGGGCAGGTCCCGTTTCCAACGTTTATGATTCGTTGTATGATGCAAAATGGAACAGGATATGGAAAATAAAAAAGTCGGATATTGATTATCATTTGGCAAATTGCTGGCAACCCGGTTATATTCCTTTTCAATCGTTGATTGATTGGCCCGGAAACGGTAATACTGCTTTAGGACAGACAGCAATTACAGCTCCTTTCAAAGACTGGAACAATGATGGAATTTATAATCCTTATGGAGGTGATTACCCTCTGATTAAAGGAGATGAAGCTGTTTATTTCATTTTTAATGACGATCGGTATTTACATAGTGAAAGTCAAGGGAATAAATTAAAAATTGAAGTGCAGGGAATGGCATATAGCTTTGATTGTATTGCTGACTCCGCTTTGTGGAATTCAATTTTTATAAATTATAAAATTTACAATCGTTCTTCGTTAACTTATGATAGTGCTTTTATAGGAACGTTTATAGATTTTGACCTTGGAGATGCATCCGATGATTATATGGGCTGCGATGTTCAGAGAGGAAGCTTTTATTGTTATAATGGGGATAATGTTGATGGTAACGGACAGCCTAATGCTTATGGTGCACATCCTCCTGCACAGGCGGCTGTTTATCTTTCCGGGGCAAAAATGGATCCAGACGGAATTGATAACCCTTCCGGTTTGTGTGATGCAGGAATAAACGGGTTTAACTTCGGGAATGGAATTATAGATGATGAACACTTTGGTTTAAACAGATTCGTTTATTTTTTTAATTACATCGGTATTCAAGGAACCCCTGAAATTGCTATTGATTATTATAATTACCTGAAAGGTTTTTGGAAAGACAGTACCAAAATGCTTTATGGTGGTAATGCTCATGCTGGTGCCGGCGCCTATGGACCGGAGTGCAATTTTATGTTCCCGGGTAATTCAGATACTTGTAACTGGGGTACGGGTGGGCATTCACCTAATGGGCCTGTTTACTGGACAGAAGTTACAGCAGGCAACACTCCCGCCGATAGGCGTGGACTTGGTTCTACCGGACCTTTTACTTTTAAACCGGGTGATGTGCAGGAATTGGATATTGCTTTTGTCTTTGGAAGAGATTATAATGATTCAAATGCTACAGCAGCTATAATTGTGATGAACCAAAGAATTGACAGTATCAGAAAATACTTCATGAACGATTCAACACCCTGCGGTGGAGGATTTTCGGGCATTGTAAAGCAAACGCAAAATTTACCGCAACTAAAAATTTATCCCAACCCTGCAAATGACTATATAACTGTTGAATTTAATACCATAGCAGGAAATATTAATTATGAGATATTTGATATTGTGGGAAGAAGAGTCAGTTCA
>Ga0265296_1003618_pt1 | contig 14142 bp, 10 predicted proteins | sample MunlanPumphouse1_FD_189073 | JGI IMG/M metagenome (GOLD analysis project Ga0265296, IMG submission 189073) | Groundwater microbial communities from a municipal landfill in Southern Ontario, Canada - Pumphouse #1 | ecosystem: Environmental > Aquatic > Deep subsurface > Groundwater | place... | reverse complement strand
CAGATGGCCTTCCTGCAGAACTCGGTGGGTGGCGTGCAGGGCCCGTTCGACAGCTTCCTGGCGCTGCGCGGCCTGAAGACCCTGCCGTTGCGCATGAAGGCGCACTGCGCCAACGCGATGGCGCTGGCACAGTGGCTGGAAAAGCACCCGGCGGTGGAAAAGGTGATCTACCCGGGCCTGGCCTCGCACCCGCAGCATGCGCTGGCGGGCAAGCAGATGAACGGCTACGGCGGCATCGTCTCGATCGTGCTGAAGGGCGGCTTCGAAGCCGCCAAGCGCTTCTGCGAGAAGACCGAGCTGTTCACCCTGGCCGAGTCGCTGGGCGGCGTGGAAAGCCTGGTGAACCACCCGGCGGTGATGACCCATGCCTCGATCCCGGTGGCACGTCGCGAGCAGCTGGGCATCAGCGATGCGCTGGTGCGGTTGAGCGTGGGTGTCGAGGACCTGGGGGATCTGCAGGTGGATCTGGAACGGGCTCTGGGGGGCCGGTAATCGGGGATGGTGGGCAGAAACGTATACCATGCAGGGCTGCATTGAGCGCGATGTGTGCCTGATCGCGGCAGGCATGCTCACCAATTCATCCAACAAGGGAAAAATCAATGTCTAAGAGTGCTTTGATCACCGGCATCACTGGTCAGGACGGCGCCTATCTTTCCAAGCTGCTGCTCTCCAAGGGCTACCGCGTTCATGGCGTGCTTGCGCGCCGGAGTTCGGACACCATCTGGCGTCTTCGCGAACTCGGCATCGAGAACGAAGTCACTCTGCATGATGGCGATCTGACGGACCTGTCTTCCATGGTCCGTGCGATGGATGCGACCAAGGCCGACGAGGTCTACAACCTCGGTGCCCAGAGCTTCGTCGGAAGCTCGTGGGATCAACCGTTGCTGACAGTAAAGGTAGACGGACTTGGTGCGCTCAACGTGCTTGAGGCCGTCCGCGTGGTCAACCCGCAGGCGCATTTCTACCAGGCCTCAACCAGTGAGATGTTTGGTCTGATCCAGGCCGACCTCCAGGATGAGAAGACGCCTTTCTATCCCCGTAGCCCTTATGGCTGCGCGAAGCTGATGGCCCACTGGCTGACGGTGAACTACCGCGAGAGCTTCAATATCCATGCATCCAGCGGCATCCTGTTCAATCACGAGTCTCCCCTGCGCGGAATCGAGTTCGTCACCCGCAAGGTGACCGATGGCGTGGCGCGGATCAAGCTGGGCATGCAGTCCGAGTTGTCGCTGGGCAATATCGACTCAAAGCGCGATTGGGGCTTTGCGGGCGATTACGTCGAAGCGATGTGGCTGATGATGCAGCAGGAAAAGGCCGACGATTATGTGGTCGCAACCGGCGTCACCACGACCGTGCGTGAGATGTGCGATATCGCCTTCCGCCACGTTGGTCTGAAGATGGACGACCACGTGGTGATCGATCCGAAATTCTTCCGTCCCGCAGAAGTGGAAGTGCTGCTCGGCAACCCGGGCAAAGCCAAGGAGAAGCTCGGCTGGCAGCCGAAGACCAGTTTGGAAGACCTGATCACCATGATGGTGGATGCCGACATGCGTCGCCTGGGCGGCTGAAGCCCGATGAGCGCTCTGCTTCCATCGCAGGCGTCACGGCGTTCTGCAGGCAAGTCGGCTTCCGGCCTGCCTGCGGCTCCTGCGGCAGGCAGGGGAAAGTAGTGATGAAGCAAACGCTGGGCCGCGCTGTGCGCCATCTTCGTCGTCAGCTGGGGCGCATCATGCCTTCGGCTGCGGCCGCACGCGCGCGACAGAACCGTTTCCCGGAATTGCCCGCGGTACCGGCTTCGCCGCCGCTGCCTCCGCCGCCGCCGCCGCCGCGGGACCTGGCTGGCACCGGGCCATCGATCAACCTCTATGGCCTGCTGTCACGGCAGCTGGGCCTGGGGGAAAGCGCGCGCCTGTATGCACGTGCGTTTGCCGCCAACGGTATCGATGTAACACTGCACGACATCCCGCTGGCGCTTCCACATGCGCGCATGCAATGGGACGTGCCGGGGTGTTCGATGGACCTGCCGTTGCACCAGACGGATCTGGTATGCGTGAACCCGGACATCTGGGCCTCTGTGAAGCCGTTGATTCCGCAGCGGCCGGAGCGGCGGCTGGCAAGCTGGTTCTGGGAGCTGGAGACGTTGCCCAGAGCATGGCTCGGTGCAACTGATGATTTCGACGGGATCGTGGTCGCGACCGATTTCGTCGGCGACGCGGTGCGTGCCTGCTGTGACGTCAAAGTGCACAAGGTCGGGTTGCCGTTGTATGTCGGTCCCGACAGCGGCTTGTCGCGTTCTGCATTTGGCCTGGATGAGGATGCATTTGTCTTCCTCGTGAGCTTCGATTTCTTCTCGTCGATCAATCGAAAGAATCCGCTGGCGACCATTGCCGCTTTCCTGCGGGCTTTTGGTGGCACTGGCGATGATGTCAGGTTGGTGATCAAGACCGGGCATGGTGAGCAGAACGACGAGGCGTTCCGGCGATTGCTGGGGGCTGCCGCGAAGGATCCGCGCATTATGGTCCGCAACGGTCCTCTGGCTGCCGCACACTGGGGGGCCCTGCAGCGCTGTTGCGACTGTTACGTATCGCTGCACCGTGCAGAGGGATTTGGTTTGGGTATGGCCGAATGCATGGCACGTGGAAAGCCGGTCATCGCAACTGGCTGGTCCGGGAATATGGAGTTCCAGGACGCCGACTCTGCCCTGCTGGTCGAGCACAGGATGGTGGTCGTGGGTAGTGGTGACTACGCTGACGGCGAGGGCATGCGATGGGCCGATCCCAGTGTTGACGATGCAGCGGAAAAAATGCGGTGGGTATTCGAACATCGATCGGCCTCGCAGGCGCTGGCCCAGCGCGGCCGGGAAAAGGTGGCCAGGGTTCTGGCGCCGGCCACAGTGGCCAGCCAGTTGCGGGCAGCGCTGGGCTGCGCGGCGGGTTGAACCGATGTCGTCCGGGTGTGTTCATCCCGTGGGGAAAATGTGACTTTACGGGCGTTTGGCCAGTGCTAGGATGGCCAGATAACAGATGACGCAAATGGCACGCTTCGTTCGCGGATGCCGGCCTGCAGGCCACATCTCCCGATCCACAGCGCATAGCGCCATCGATGCAATTCAGGTCATGCCGACCACGACGGCATGTATGGACAATCAATTACCAGTACAGGCGGCCAACTTCTCCAATGAGCATCTGGGTAGACATCAGCAATATCTCGTCCTTTACCGGAGGCGTGGTCGGCATCATCCGAGCTGAACTGGAAATTGCCTACAACATGGCAAAGATTTCCGACGACGTTCGGTTCTGTCGCTTGAATCCGGCCGGCGACGGTATCGAGGAAGTCGCACGTGTTGACCTTGGCTGGTTGTTGCTCGCGGCGACGCCGGTGGAGGGTTTTCTCAACCACCGTTCCCGGAAAGTGTCCCCCAGTTCGATCAGCGATGCTTCGGCATTGCCGTTGCCGTTGAAGGAATTCCGCTCAGGGGCGAGCCGCGGGCAGCATGCGAAGCTGGCCATGCAGGGCTTGATGAGTGTGATGCCGTTGCCGCTTGCCAAGGTCCTGTACTACGTGACCCGGCCGTTCTACCTGATGTTCCAAGGGGGCCCGGCACCGGCCAAGCCGGTCAAGCGCGTCAGCGTTGCCAGCACGCCCTCCGTGCCGGATCATCCGTTCTCGCCGGGGGACGTGCTGTTCTCCTGCGGCTGGAAGGACAGCAACAAGGAGGCGATCTATGGGCGCGTCCGCGAGTCCATGGCGTATCGGCTGCATCTGTCCTACTTGATCTATGACACGATCCTGATCAACCCAAAGACCAAGTTCCTGTACGGCAGCAATTCCGAAGCTGAGTTCCTGAAGTACTTCAAGTGGATCTCCACCCACTGTGATCTGGTCTTCTACGGGGGCAACACCGCCCGTCTGGATTCCCAGCAGATCCAGCGCGGGTTGTCCCTGCCGGTTCCTCCGGGGCAACCGGTGCGTTTCGGCGACGTTCCCAACGCGGCACTGCAGCCCCTGGACGATGCCGCCACCAAGGCGCTGCTGGATCGGATGGGGCTGGAAGCGGGCAAATACATGCTTTGCGTAGGCTCGGTCGAACCGCGCAAGAATCACGGGGTCCTGCACCGAGCCTACCGGGAGATGATCGAGAAGCCGGAGGCTTACGGGCTGGATCCCGCGCAGCCCTTGCCCAAGCTGGTGGTCGCCGGCGGGCTTTATGGCGCCGCTGCCCTTGTACACGTTTTCAAGGAGGATGAGCGAGTCTCTCCCTACGTGCAGTTCGTGCGTCCGTCGGACGAAGAGCTGGACGCGTTGTACCGCAACTGCCGCATGACGCTGATGCCGACGCTGTACGAAGGCTGGAATCTGACGTTGCCGGAGAGCCTGTCGTTCACCAAGTTCTGCATCTCTTCCGATGTTGCGCCGATGCGCGAGATCGGCAGGGATCTGATCGACTACGCCGATCCGCATGAGCCTTCGGAGTGGGCGCGGCTGATTGCCCGCTACACCGTTGACGAACAGGCATTGAAGGCGCGCGAAGCGCACATCCGTAAGAACTGGCGGAACAAGCCTTGGCATGACACGGCCAAGGACATTCACCAGCATCTGCTGGCCTTCGATTTCCCGGCGAATGTAAATCCGCCTTCGTCACGCCTGTGGCTGGATTTGACCCTGACCAACAATCACTATGGCAGTGCCGACGGCATTCCACGTGTCGAGTTGGGAACAGCATGGGAGTTGAACCGCGATCCGTCTTCGCGCGTGCAGTTCTTCGAGACCCGCCGCAATGGCAATGACGTCGAGTTCGTGGAGCTCACCGCGGTGGAGTTGCCGTGGCTTACCCGTAGTCGCTCCGACTACCCGCAGGCCTATCACGACCACATGGCTTACAAGCGGCATCTCATCGAGCAGGCCCGGCACGAGCAGGGCGCTGCGGGGATGGTAGGCCGGGACGTTGCGAGCCAGGTCTTTGGCCAGATGATGGTGGCGCAGCCTTCGCGCCGCGGCCGCGTCAAGACGGCACTGCTGCACTTGGCCAGTCTGCTTCCCGCCTCGGTGATGGCGGGCCTTTACCGTATGGTCAAGGGTCGAAGCAGCGATGAACTGGCGGCGCTGACCAGCCGCGGTTCGGCTCCGGTCGCGCGCCCGGCACCGTTGGCGGAGATCCGCGATATGGCGGGGCCGAAGATGCCTGCCGATGGCCAGGCACTGAGCTTTGACCGCAAGCCGCTGCATATCATCGATCATCCGTTTGAGGCGGGCGACCGTGTGTTGTCGGTGGGCCTGGACTGGGAGTCGACCTACCTGCAGGCCATTTCGATCATCCGTGAGAAGACGCGTATCCGCACCGCGTATCTCGTGCACGACATGATTCCGCTGTTGGAGCCTCACTTCTATCAGCCGGAAATCAGGAAGCTGTACGAGATCTTCTTCTACTGGGTCTGCCATACCAGCGATGTCGTTCTGTTCGGCGGCAATACCGCGCGCAGGGACGGCGAGCGCCTGATGGCGCGCTATCAGCTGGATGAATTGCCGCGGACCAAGGGGCTGCGCCTGGGCGCGGAGTTCGAGGCCAACGAGCTGATGCCACGCGAGGAAGATGCTGCCGTTCTCAAGGAACTGGGTATTGAAGGTGGCTACCTGCTGTCAGTGGGAACCATTCAGATCCGCAAGAATCACGAGGTGCTGTACCAGGCATTGGTGAAGTGGCTCGATGATCCCGAGGTGGATCCCGCCACGGTTCCGACCCTGGTGTTCGCGGGTCGGCAAGGCTGGCTGGTGGAAGGGTTGATGCAGCAGCTGCGCAATGACACGCGCGTGGCCCGCCATCTGGTGCTGCTGCAGCCGAGCGACGAAGAACTGCGTGTTCTCTACCGCAACTGCAGCTTCACCCTGCTTCCTTCGTTCTACGAAGGCGCGGCGCTGCCCATCTCCGAATCGTTGGCGTACGGCAAGTTCTGTTTGGCCGCAGACGTTCCGCCGTTGCGCGAGACCGGCGGCAAGTACGCCGATTACATCGACCCGCGTGACGTCAAGGGATGGAAGACCGCCATGCAGGCCTACTATTCGCAGCCTGAACTGCTGGCGGCGCGCGAAGCCCTCATTGCCGGCGAGAAGACACACGCGTCCTGGCGGGAATTCGCGCGAGATCTGGTCGCTGAGCTCCCTGCGCCCCCGATAACGCTCACCACTCGCGAGCACGCTGACAGCATCAAGGATCTGCACTGATGAGAATTCTGATCACCGGCGCCACCGGTTTCCTCGGCAAGGCGCTGGCCCGCGGGCTGGTGCAGGCCGGCATGGATGTCCAGGCGTTGAACCATCCCAATGGTGATCGCGTGGACCTGACCAACATGGACGCCGTGCGGGTGGCCATGGCCGGGCGCGAGTTCGACGTCCTGGTTCATCTGGCAGGCTACGCCTTCGTACAGCGGTCCAATCCCACCGAGTTCTATCGCGTCAATGTGCTTGGCACCGAAAATCTGTTCGAAGCGATGCTTGAATTCGGGCAAGGGCAGGGTGGCATGCTGTGCACGAGCACTGCCGGTGTCTATGGCCAGCAGGAGGCTCCGTTGCTGGCCGAGAGCCTTGTTCCCCACCCGTTGAACCACTATTCGATCAGCAAGTACGGCATGGAGCAATTGCTGCGCAAATACAGCAGTGATCGACAGGTCACCGTTGTCCGGCCGTTCAACATTATTGGCAGAGGACAGAGTCCGCTGTTCCTGGTACCCAAACTGGTCGGTCATTTCGCCCGCAGGAGCCCTTCAATCGATATCGGCAACCTGGAACCGGTTCGCGACTATGTCGCCGTCGAGGATTTTGTCGACGTCATGGTTGCATTGGCCAGTAGGCCCTTGCGCAACGACACGATCAACATCGGTACCGGGATGGGCCATTCGGTGCGTGATGTCATCGACTGCCTGGCGTCCTTGTCCGGCTATTTGCCCGAGCTGCGCCAGGTCCATCAGCACGTCAGAAAGGATGACATTTCCCGCCTGGTGGCAGACCCCTCGCACCTGCGCTCCAGCGTGGGTTTCAGTGGTGACTTCACTCCCTTGGATCAGGTGCTTGCCCGCTTGCTTGAAGAGCACAGCGGCCAGGAGTGAGCTCATGCGCTTTGAATGGATCCTGCTGGCCTACTGCTTCGCGCTTGTTCCCTTTGCCGCGGTCTATGCAACCGTGTGCATGCGCCTGTTCAAGGCGCCAGCGGCCAGCTATTCGGCAAACTTCAGCAAGCCACTGGAATCACTGCGAGGTGTGGCCGCGACGTTGGTGGTGTTTTCGCACACCACCATGTACTTCTATGCGGCCGGTCAAGGGGCAGGGTCGAAGGCATCAAGCTATCTGGGGCAGAGCGGCGTCATCTGGTTCTTCATGCTCACCGGCTACCTGTTCTGGAGCATGGTGCTGGCAGATCGACTGAACCTGAATACCTTCTACGAGAAGCGCCTGCGCCGTCTGGTGCCGGCGATGGCTGGCATGGTGACCGCTGCGATCCTGTATGAATGGGTGGTGGCCGGTTTCCCGCGCCCGAGCATCGAACAGGTGCTGTCAGCGCTGCGCAACTACGCCTTCTATTTCGCAGGCGGCGTCCACGACGTATTCGTGCCCGAAGCGGTGTCGAGGATCAACAACCTCTGGACGCTGCGCTGGGAGTGGCTGTTCTACATTGCACTGCCCATCGTGGCTGCCCTGACCCGTAGCTGGCGTGGCCTGACGTTCGTGCTGGTGGTGCTGTCCATCGGTTTGACCGACGTGGTCACGCAATGGCGAGGGGAAACCGACGCCGCGCTGTTCCTGGCGTTCTACTTGGGCATGAGTGCTGCGATCCTGGACCGCAGCATCCGTGCGTCGCTGGAGCGTTGGCAGTCGCTGGTGGATTACCTGGCGCAGCCCATCGTGCTGATACTGGCGCTGATGCTGTCCCTGTCGACGATGGCCATGCCGGCAGAGCTCATCCGCTCTCACAACCTGCAGTTCGTTCTGCTCTGTGCGCCGCTGTTCTTCTGGTTCCTCATGCTGGGGTTGTCCCGTCAGCCGGATCGTCGCTGGCTGGTGAACCGGTTTTCGCTGGACATGGGCCGTATCAGTTACTCCGTGTATCTCTGGCATCTGCTGGTGGCCTACGTTGTGCACAAGTTCTTCCAGCACGGGTACCTGCCAGGCTTGAATACGCGAACCATGTACCTGCTCATGCCGGTGATCGTCGTGGCGATCACGATGCCGCTGTCCGTGCTTTCGTACCGGTTCCTGGAACATCCTTTCATGTCGGCCAAGCTGAAGCGGGACAACGGGCGCACCAGCGAGTCGTCGATTTCGCGTTCGAACTGAAAAAAAGCCGCCGCCCGATGGGCGGCGGCTTGGTGTCGGCAGGCAGGGTTCAGTGCTGGCCGAAGTAGTGGTTGCACACATCGACAGGATCGCCGTCCATCCTGATCCTTCCGTGCTCGAGCCAGATGACACGGGTGCAGTTGTCCAGGATCAGCTCCCTTGAGTGACTGGCGATCACCAGGATGCTCGACGAGCGGACGAAGTCGTGCAGTCGCGCATTGGCTTTCTGGCGGAACCCTTCATCACCCACTGACAGCCACTCGTCCATGAGCAGGATCTCCGGCTGCACCAGCGTGGAAATGGCAAAGGCCAGACGCAGGTGCATGCCGGTCGAGTAGGTCCGGATCGGCATGTCGATGAAGTCGCCAAGCTCGGAAAAGTCGATGATCTCGTCCATGCGGCGGGTCAGAACCGCGCTCGGAATCCCGAGCAGCGCACCGCGGTAATAGACGTTGTCACGACCGGTGGCTTCGGGATCGATGCCAAGCGAAATGTCGATCAGCGAGCCGATGTCGCCCTGGACTTCCGCGCGGCCCGAGGAGGGGTGATAGACACCTGTGAGCAACCGCAGCAGGGTGCTCTTGCCAGCGCCATTATGGCCAAGCACGCCAATCCTGTCCCCGTCGTGGAACTTGAACGAGATACGGTCCAGCGAGCGGACATAGACTTTGCCATTGCTGCTTACGTCAACGCGGCCGCCGGTCGCAACCTGCATCAGCTGCTTCTTCAGCGAGCGGCTGTCTGCGTTGTAGACCGGGAAGTCGACGCATACATCTTCGAAATGGATCTTTGCCATGGAAAACCTGCAGTCAGAGCCAATAGGCGATACGGCGGCGGAACTTGCCGAAGAACAGAAGCGTGACCGGCCAGCCGACAAGCAGCATGGCAATAGCCACCATCCAGTGCTTCGCATCCGGAACCGTTCCCAGCAGCGGCGCCCGCATCAACTCCATCAGGTGATAGAACGGGTTGTAGTCAAGGAAGTAACGAGCGACCTCCTTTGGCAACAGGCGTGGCATCCACATGATGGGAGTGGTGTAGAACATCACCTGCATCAGGCTGGCGACCATCTGGGGGAAATCGCGGTAGCGGGTGCAGATGGTCCCCAGCAGCAGGCTGATCCACATCAGATTCAACGTGACCAGCGCGAAGCCGAACAGGCTGATGATCGCCGTCAACGAGAATTCGCGGCCCAGAAACAGCATTGCGATGGGAATGATCACAATGTTGTGGGCAAGGATGATGATGTTGCGCCACAGCACCCGCGCCACGTGAACCGTCAGCGGAATCGGCAGCTGCCTGATGATGTGGTCGGCGGTAGTGAACGCGGTGCAGCCTTCGATGATCGACGAGGACATGAACGTCCAGATGACCAAGCCGGACGCCAGGAAAGGAAGAAATTCCTTCATGGGCGCCTTGAACAGATGCCCGAAGATGAGCCCGATGCAGCCCACCAGGATCGCCGTGCTGATGGTCAGCCAGAACGGACCGATCATCGAGCGACGATAGCGCTGCTTTACATCCTGCCATCCCAGCAGAATAGGTAAGCGCAGGCGCTTGATGGTGGCCGAAACGTCCGCCGTAGCGGTGGAGAAAGAGGTTGCGAGATCAGGCATGAGCGGGCGGTGAGCTGATGCAGCAGGACGGACTATTCTACGCCTGAACCGCTGTTGGGCCGAGGATGCGGGAAAGGTATGTGGGAGGGGATTCAGGCCTGCCGCTTCCGGCGTTGGGGGCCAAGCCCCCTGTTTGCCGCCCCCGTGCGGCAGTAGTGTCGCATTCTGCCCGGCAGCGCAACCTGTCGCCTTCATGAGCGTGAACGGAACCTGCCTTGGCCACCACGGCGCAGCTGCGACAGGCAGGCCGAGCCGGCCTGTCGCAAGGGGTGCCGGTCAAGCGCGACCGTAGCTGTCTTCGAAACGCACGATGTCGTCTTCACCCAGATAGCTGCCCGACTGGACCTCGATCAGTTCCAACGGCAGCTTGCCCGGATTCTTCAGGCGATGGGTCACGCCCAGCGGGATGTAGGTGCTCTGGTTCTCGGACAACAGGATGACCTCGTCGCCGCGGGTAACCTCGGCCGTGCCGCTGACCACGATCCAGTGCTCGGCACGGTGATGGTGCATCTGCAGGCTCAGGGTCGCGCCCGGTTTGACGGTGATGCGCTTGACCTGGAACCGCGCACCATTGTCGATGGAGTCATACGCGCCCCATGGACGGTAGACCTTGCGGTGCGCGGCGGCTTCGCTGCGCCCATCGCGCTTGATCTGACCAACGATTTCCTTGACGTCCTGTACGCGGTCCTTGTGGCCGACAAACACGGCGTCATCGGTTTCCACCACGACCACGTCCTGAAGGCCGACCATCGCGATCAGTCGATTGCCATAGGCATAGCTGTCCTTGCAGTCCAGCGCGATCACGTCGCCGTGGCAGGCATTGCCGTCGGAATCCTTGTCGGATACCTCCCACAGTGCGGACCACGAGCCCACGTCGTTCCAGCCGGCATCCAGCGGGACCACGGCCGCATCCGCGGTCTTCTCCATCACCGCATAGTCGATCGAGTCGTTCGGGCTGGCGGCGAAGGCTTCTGCATCCAGGCGGATGAAGTCGTTGTCACGGGCGGCCTTGTCGAGTGCGGTGCGGCAGGCCGCAAGGATCGCAGGCTGCAGGGTCTCCAGCTCTTTCAGGTAACGCGAGGCCTTGAACAGGAACATGCCGCTGTTCCAGTAGTACTCGCCGGAGGCGACGTACTTCTCGGCAGTGGCCTGATCGGGCTTCTCCACGAACCGGTCGACCGCGCGTACGCCTTCGCCGGTGGCGGCCTTGATATAGCCATAGCCGGTTTCCGGAGCGGTCGGCACGATGCCGAAGGTCACCAGCTTGCCGGCTTCGGCGGCTACTGCGGCCTGCTTCACGGCCGCATGGAAGGCCGCTTCGTTACGCACGACATGGTCGGAGGGCAACACCAGCAGCAATGCATCATTGCCACCGGCCAGCGCCTGCAGGGCCGCGATGGCGATGGCCGGAGCGGTATTGCGGCCCACGGGCTCCAGGATCAACGCCTGCGGCAGGGCCTTGCACTCGCGAAGCTGCTCGGCAGCCATGAAACGATGTTCCTGGTTGGCGACCACGATCGGCGCGGCACCAGCAATGGAAGCGACGCGCTTCCAGGTGGCCTGCAGCATCGTGTCATCGCCGACCAGCGGCAGGAACTGCTTGGGGTATGCCTCGCGCGACAGCGGCCACAGACGTGTGCCGGAGCCGCCGGAAAGAATGACGGGAACGATGGGAGTCATGATGCGTCCTTTACTCAGTGATTTGCCGGCGTGCCGCCGATCAAGTCGGTCAGTTCACGGATGCGGTCCTGCAGCAGGGCCTCATTGCCGCGCGTTTCGATGTTCAGGCGCAACAGCGGCTCGGTGTTGGAGCTGCGCAGGTTGAAGCGCCATTCCGCGAAATCCGCGCTGACCCCGTCGGTACGATCCAGCACCGGGTGCTGCGGTTCGAAATGGGCCAGTACGCGTGCCACAGTCGCCTTGGCATCCTCGACGCGGAAGTTGATTTCACCGCTGCAGGGATACGCCTTCATGCGGTCGGCGACCAGTTCGCCCAGCGACTTTCCGCTGCTCGACACCAGCTGTGCAATCAGCAGCCAGGGGATCATGCCCGAATCGCAGTAGGCGAACTCGCGGAAGTAGTGGTGTGCGCTCATCTCGCCGCCATAGATGGCATCTTCGGCGCGCATGCGCTCCTTGATGAAAGCATGTCCGGTCTTGCTCATCACCGGCACGCCGCCGGCCTGCTCGACCATCTCCACGGTGTTCCAGGTCAGGCGCGGGTCGTGGATGATCTTGCCGCCGGGCTGGCGGGCGAGCAGTGCCGTGGCCAGCAGGCCGACCAGGTAATAGCCTTCGATGAAATTGCCGTCGGCGTCGAAGAAGAAGCAACGGTCGAAATCACCATCCCAGGCGATGCCGAAGTCCGCACCGTTGGCGCGCACCGCGTCACGGGTAGCTGCGCGGTTCTCCGGCAGCAGCGGATTGGGAATGCCGTTCGGGAAGCTGCCATCGGGCTCATGCTGGATGCGGATGAACTCGAAGGGCAGGTGCGGGGCCAGCTCGTCGATGATCATGCCGGCACCACCGTTGCCCGGATTGGTGACGATCTTCAGCGGCTTCAACGCGGTTACATCGACATAACCCAGCAGGTGCTGGATATAGGCGGTCTTGTCGGTATCGCTGGAGACGGTTCCCTTGCCGTCGCCCAACGGGGCGTCGGAAGCAGCAAAATCGCGGATATCGAACAGGCCGGTGTCGCCGCTGATCGGCTTGGCGCTGTCGCGCACCAGCTTCATCCCGTTGTAATCCATTGGATTGTGGCTGGCCGTTACCATGATCCCGCCCGCCGCCTTGCGGTGGAACGTCTGGAAATACACTTCCTCGGTGCCACACATGCCGATGTCGATGACTTCGCGCCCGCTGGCGGTCAAGCCTTCAATGGCTGCCTGCAACAGGGCCGGGCTGCTCAGCCGGATGTCGTGCCCCACAACCACCGGTCCCGGGCCGAGCAGTCCTGCCGTACCAGCGCCAATGCGCCGGGCAAGGCGCTCATCCAGCTCATCCGGGACGCGGCCGCGGATGTCGTAGGCCTTGAAACACGGAAGCGTCATCAATGCAGTCCTTACACGGGTTGACCCCGGATTATAACGACAGGCGCTGCATGGACGGGTGATCCGGCGCCGCGTCCCTGCGAGCCTCAATACGATCAGGGATGCCATGTAACCCTTTGATTACATGGCATCTCCGAGCTTGGTTCAGGCCAGCGCCTTTTCCAGCTCCGGAAGGATCGTGAACAGATCCCCGACCAGGCCGATATCGGCAATCTCGAAGATCGGCGCGTCGCCATCCTTGTTGATCGCCACGATCGTGCCGGCATCCTTGATGCCGGTCAGGTGCTGGATCGCACCGCTGATGCCGACGGCCACGTACAGCTCCGGCGAAATGATCTTGCCGGTCTGGCCGACCTGCAGGTCGCTGGGCACGTAGCCGGCATCGACTGCGGCGCGCGAGGCGCCGACGGCGGCACCGAGCTTGTCGGCCAGCTGGAAGATGACCTTGAAGTTCTCTTCCGAACCGACGCCACGGCCACCGGAGACCACGCGCTTGGCGCTCTGCAGGTCCGGGCGGTCGCTGGCGCCGGCGGCCAGGCCGACGAAACGGGTGTGGCTCGGCAGGGCCGCATCGACGCTGGCGGCTTCAACCGAAGCACTGCCACCCTGGGCGGCTTCGGGCCACGACGCGGCACGCACGGTGGCGACCACGATCTGGTCGGCCGGCGCTTCGACGGTGATGATCGCGTTGCCGGCGTAGATCGGGCGCTTGAAGGTGTGGCTGCCTTCGACGGCCATCAGGTCCGAAACCTGGTTGACGCCGAGCAGGGCGGCCACGCACGGCATCAGATCCTTGCCGAAGGTGGTCGACGGGCCGAACACGTGCGTGTAGCCCTTGGCCAGCTGCGCGATCTGCGGGGCAAGTACCTGGGCCAACGCCTGTGCGTTGGCAGCGTTGGCCACGGTCAGGACCTTGGCGACGCCTGCGATCTTCGCCGCTTCAGCCGCAACGGCGGTCGGGTCGGCTGCCAGCACCAGCACATCGATGCTGGCGCCGGAAATGGCCGCCGCAGCGCTGACGGTCTTGGCGGTGGCGGCGTTGAGCTTGCCGTCATGGTGCTCGGCGATGACAAGAATTTTGCTCATTACAGCAACCCCTTCTGCTTGAGTGCGGCGACCAGTTCGGCCGCGTCCTTGACCATCACACC
>Ga0265296_1003617_pt1 | contig 14142 bp, 12 predicted proteins | sample MunlanPumphouse1_FD_189073 | JGI IMG/M metagenome (GOLD analysis project Ga0265296, IMG submission 189073) | Groundwater microbial communities from a municipal landfill in Southern Ontario, Canada - Pumphouse #1 | ecosystem: Environmental > Aquatic > Deep subsurface > Groundwater | place... | reverse complement strand
GGGCAGGCAGAACAAGAAACATAACTCTAAATTGTATTTTTCTAAGTTTAAGGCAAGGTTTCGTATTCACTTGCGGTTAAGGATAATTCCGAATTTGCGTATTCATTGAAAATGTTGAGTATTGTTTTTGCAAACGGTTAAATTGACTATTGTTGATTTGGCAGGTGATTGAAAATGATATTGGACAAAATTGAAACAAATCGGATGAATTTTTTTGTTGGGAAGTTATTCGCGATCGTTGTTCTTATGATTTGGGGTAGTGGTTGTTCCGACGGAAAATCGGTCGCTACGTTTGGCACAGACAAGATCACTTTAAATGAATTCCGCGCTGCCTATACAGACGTTCTCCGTCAAACGGAAGAAGTTGATTCCGATTCTTTGCGCGAGTGGTTTTTAGACGGGATGATCGACAAACGGCTGTTGGCGTCAGAGGCGCTGAAATCCAGTGTAACGTTTGACGAATCGTTTCAACTGCAACTCTCGGCATATCGGGATCACTGTCTGAGGGAGGAATATTTCCGGTCGGTGATTCAGCCAAAAATCAAGATTTCCGATACCAGTCTTGATGAGATCGGCGTTTATCTGCGTCAGGAACGCCGTTTTCGGAGACTTTACTTTCGTGATAAAGCCTCGGCGAAACAGGCGTTCCGTCTGATTGAAAACGGCGCCTCGTTTATTGTTTTGGAGAATGCAGTTCCTTATAACATCAACCAGCCGAAATTCGACGGCGATTTGGGTTGGCTATCGTGGGAAGAGATGGAATTTGACGCCGCGATGGTGGGATTTCGCCAAAAACCGGGCATCGTAACGCGACCGATTCACACAGGCTTCGCCTGGTCGATTCTTCAAATAACAGGTGTTCGGAACCGAAACAGTTCTTCTGTTAGTTCTGAAATTGCGAATCGCAAGTTTATTCGTCGTGTTATCGAAAGGAGCATCGGCGAGCAATTTTCTTTTGACTATGCCCGGTCAATGCCGCTCAAATCCATGCCGCGGATCGAGTCCCGGACATTAAACTGGGTTTCGGAGAGAATCGCTTTCGGTTTGGCGCGCGTTCCCGCTTTGGGTGATTTAACAAGGGATATGCAATTAAGCGATGCGGAACTTGCACAATTGGAAAAAACGGTTCAGCCACGGCGGAACGATGTCCTTGCAGAAATCAACGGACAGGAAATGACCGTTGTGCAGTTCGTCCATGCGCTGAGATATGTTCCGTACTCTGTTACTTCAAAAAGCGTCGTTCTGGCGATGGATTATGTCATTCGCGATGTTCTACTGACCCAAAAGGCAAAGGAGATCGGATTGGAAAAAAAATCCGGATCGATTCCGATCAAGTTGCAGCTGTTTGAAGAGAATTACATTCAAGGTCAGTACAGGATTCGGCTGATAGCGGACAATGCACGTACGATTGGAAACAGTACGGAAGAAGGCGAAAAGGTTGTCCGCGATGCAATCGACCGGTTGCGAAAGAGTGTTGAGATACGGAAAAATTCGACACTGACGAACCCATTTAAGTAATTCAAATCAGAAGAGAACGATCGATATTAGATGAATTTTAAATTTGAGAACCATTCATCAAATAAGATAAATAGTTCTCGCGGTGAATGATATCGAACTTAGAATCCGGATAGGATTTTTTCCACTCGGATGAAATTTTTCCTTTTCCCGGACTCCATTTGATTTCGTAGGCATACAATTTCCCTTGTCGTTCTTCGATCAAATCGATTTCCTTTTTATCATAGGTTCGCCAGAAATATGAATTCGTTGATTCGTGAGAATATTCATGTTTTTTCAACATTTCAGAGACGAAGTAATTTTCCCAAAGCTCGCCAATATCGAAACGGTTTGCGATTGGATTGAAATTTCCTATAACTGCATTGCGGATTCCGCAATCATAGAAATAGTAGCGCGGATTTTTTGAAATTTCTTTCCTGAGGTTTCGGTTGTACCCGTTGCGTCGAAAAACAACGAAGGTCTTTGCTAAAAGGTCAAGATAACGATCGACGGAATTCTTGCTCATGCCGATTTGCCGTCCTAACTCGTTCAGAGACATTTCTTTTCCGATCTGAAAGGCAATCAATTGCAGAAGCCGAAAAAGTTTATCTGCGTGACGGACTCCTTCCAACTCTAAAATGTCCTTAAAGAGATAAGCGTTCACGAGTTCTTTGAGATAATCCTGATTCCGACGATAATCAGACGTCGTAACGACTTCAGGATATGAGCCGTAAAGCAGACGTGTTTCCAAATGAGCATCTGTTTCGGGTCGTGTCTCGATCTGCGAAATTTCCATCTGTGCAAGAGGAAACAGGTTGAGTGTATATTTTCTGCCGGTCAACGGCTCGCCGATATCTTTGGCAAGTTCAAACGAAGAAGAGCCGGACGCGATTATTTTCATTTCAGGGATGGAATCGATGATGATTTTTAAATTCAACCCAACTTGTTTGATATATTGCGCTTCGTCGACTACGAGCAATTTGTGATCGCCGACGAAAGCGCGCAGTTTTTCAATAGACTGACTTTCAAGATATTGTCTGGTAAAAATGTCATCTCCCGTAACAAACAAATATTTTTCTTGAACTGTCTTAAGGAATTGTTTAAGCAGGGTCGTTTTTCCCACCCTACGTGCACCGTACAGTACGATTACTTTTCCCGGAATGAGTAGTCGAGCCAATGAGTCAATCTGTTTTTGTGGTATGTAAGTCATCATATTTTCCAAATTCTGTCAACAAACTGACCAAATTTATGGAAATTCTGTCAGTTTGAAAGGAAAAATTTTCGATTATTTTGAATTTGCAGGTTCGGACATGCCAGCAAGTTCGACGTACATTTTACGAAATTCACCGTTGGATTATTGTCGATAATTCTGGAAATTTTCTCGTGTTGAACAAAGAATTTGAACAGGATGATGAAGTGAACAGTGAATAGCCAGGCATAAAAATCGCTTGGTCGCTTCCTTCGTTCGGGATAAATTCGCTGGATTTTATGAATAGAAAGATCGTCAATACCGTCGTTTCCAATCTTTATTCCGAGCCGTCTTTTCGCTCGGAAATGGTCACGCAAGCATTTCTCGGCGAGGTCGTCGGAGTGCTCGATCAATCGGACAAGTGGTTTCGGATCGTTTGTCCCGACGGATATCGCGGCTGGATTCGCTGGAATACAATCGTCGATAACGATTTGTGGGAAGCGAAAGATGGCAAATGGTTTACGCCGAATGATTCGGTAGCGAATGTCTGGACGACGCCGGAAATGACGAACATTTTCCAAAAAGTGACGCTCATGAGCCGGGTGCAATTGGTAAGGGATGATGGAAACGTAGTTCTCATTCAATTGCCCGACGGAAAAACCGGCTGGATGAGCAATCGACCGTTGACAATTTTCGGCAAATCGATGCGTGACAAAATCGTCCAAACCGCACATCGTTTTCTCGGCATTCCATATTTCTGGGGCGGAAAAAGTCCGTTCGGGACGGACTGTTCCGGACTTATGCAGTCGGTTTTCGGACTGTGCGGGATTTCACTAAAGAGAGATGCGGGTGAACAATTTCAGATGAAATCTCTGGTGGAAATTGAATTTTCTGACGCCGAAACGGGCGATCTTTATTTCTTCGGAGAAGATGACAAAATCGGTCATGTCGGTTTATCGATCGGAAACGGAAAAATCCTGCATTCTTCCGGCTGGGTTCATATCGACAGTTTGATCGAAACGGCGGTCGATTTCAACGAGCAATTGAAGCAGACGTTTCTTGTATGTAAATCGATCAGAAATTTGGTGCGATAATGGAAAAGTCACTCATTCACCGAAGCGTGTTGGTTTTGAATCAGACTTACGAGCCGCTTCATATCTGCGATGTGCGGCGCGCGATAACGCTGTTGCTTCAAAACAAGGCGACGATGGTGAAAACGACCGACCATCAATTTCTCCGAACGGTCTCGATTAATTATCCGATCCCGACGATCATTCGCATCCAAAAGTACGTTCACGTTCGCCATTGGGAAGCCGTTCTGAACAAGGTGAATATTTTTCGGCGCGACGGACTCATTTGTCAGTATTGCGGGGCAAAAGGAGTTCCGCTGACTGTCGATCATATCATTCCCAAGTCGCAGGGCGGTGCGGATTCGTGGGCGAACTTAGTCGCCGCGTGCATCCCGTGCAACAACCGGAAAGGCGATAGGACGCTCGAAGAATCCGGCATGAAACTCCGGAAGAAACCGTTGAAGCCGCACAAACTGCACACGTTACAGAGATTTATAGAGTCGCCTGTCGAAGAATGGCGTCCGTATTTATTTTTAGATTAGAGTTGGAGAATCATGGAAGAACCTCGAAAAAAAAGAATCCTTAGTGGCATGCGTCCGACGGGAAAAATGCATCTCGGCAATTATGTTGGCGCGCTGGAAAACTGGGTCGCTTTACAGGGAGAATATGAAAATTATCATTTGGTCGCCGATTATCACGCCCTGACGACCAATCCCGATACGAGCGGATTATTGACCAACACGATCGAGATGATCTGCGACTGGCTTTCGGTCGGAATCGACCCCAAACGGAGCCCGATGTTCCGGCAGAGCCAGATCAAGGAACACACGGAACTGCATCTGATCTTTTCCATGCTCATCACGACGGCACGGCTGGAACGAAATCCGACACTCAAAGAGCAGGTGAAAGACTTGAACCTCGACACCATGATTTACGGACATCTCGGTTATCCGGTTCTGCAGGCGGCGGATATTCTGATCTACCGCGCAAACCTCGTACCCGTCGGTGAGGATCAGGCGCCGCATGTCGAGATCACACGGGAACTGGCGCGGAAATTCAACCTTCAATACGGCGAAGTCTTTCCAATTCCGGAGATCAAAATGACTCAGTTTGCGCGGCTTCCCGGATTGGATGGCAATAAAATGAGCAAATCGGTCGGCAACACGATCTTGCTGTCGGATTCTTCGGATGAAGTGCGGACGAAATTGAAAAAGGCTGTCACCGATCCGCAGAAAATCCGGCGCGGCGATCCCGGCAGACCGGAAGTTTGCCTTGTCTATACTTATCAGCAGAAATTTAATCCGGAGAACAGCGACGAGATTTCCGTAACCTGTAAAACCGGCGCGTTGGGTTGTGTCGATTGTAAGATGAAATGCGCGAATGCGATTGCGGCGAAGATCGGACCTTATACCGAAAAACGCAATTATTTTCATTCGCATCAGGACGAGGTCATGGATATTCTCATCGACGGCGAGAAACGCGCCCGGGCGGTTGCGTGCGAAACGATGGCCGCCGTTCGGAAAGTGATGTCGCTCGGTTAACATGCGTCATTCTGAATGAGTTACAATGTCAAACTGGATGTCTTCGAAGGTCCGCTGGACTTGTTGCTCTTCTTTATCAAACGCGATGAAATCAATATCTATGACATTCCCATCTCTTACATCACGTCTGAATATCTTCAATATCTGGAACTCATGAAGAGCATGAATCTCCAGCTCGCGGGCGAATTCATTTATATGGCATCTTTGCTCATGCGGATCAAGGCGCAGATGCTTCTGCCGCACGATACGAACGAAAATCTCGAAGAGATTGAAGACCCGCGCACCGAACTGGTTCAGATGCTTGTCGAGTATCAGCAGTTTAAAATGGCGAGCGAGACGCTTCGGAATCTGGAAGAAAATCAACAACATTTTCATCCGGTTTTCGCCGCCCCGGAAACGCCGTCTATCGATCCCGACCTGTTTTTGTGGAATGTCAATTTGATGGACTTGGGCGTGATGTTCCACAAATTGATCGACACTTTGCCGAAACCGACCTATTATGAAATCGATCAGATCAGGATGAGCATCGGTCAGCAGGTTCGGTTTATCTATTCGCTGTTTGGGGAAAAGAATCGTCTGAGATTTTTCGAAATCGCCAAACATCTGAAGAACCGTGTTGAAGTCGTCGTGACGTTTCTGGCGATTCTGGAAATGGTCAAATCGGAAATCGTCCGCGTTTCTCAAAAGGATATTTACGGAGATATTTGGTTATCGAAAATCAAAACCAAGGGTCAGGATGCTGTCGCCAACGCATAAAATCATAGAAGCGCTCTTGTTTGCCGCAAGCGAACCGCTGACGGACGAGCAGGCAAAAGTCTGCCTTCAGGAAGAGACCGATCTCGCACAGATCGTTGATGAAATCAACATGTATTACGAACTGGAAAAATCGCCCGTTTGGATTCAAACGCTTTCAGGCGGATATCGGCTCATGACGCGCTCGGAATACGATCCGTGGATTTCGCGCTTATTTCAATCGAAAGGCAAACTGCGACTCTCGCGGCCGGCGCTGGAAACGCTTTCCATCATCGCCTACAAACAGCCGGTCAACCGGACGGAAATCGATTCGATTCGCGGCGTAACGACGGTTTTGAAACCACTCATCGAAAAAAACCTGATCGAGACCAAGGGAAGGCAGGACGGCCCCGGACGCGCTTTGCTGTACGGTACGACTTCCTACTTTTTGGAATATTTCGGTCTCGCGACGATCAAGGACTTACCGAAAATCAAAGAAATAGAAGAAATCATGCATGACGAACCCAGTGAATCAGTTCCCGAAAGAGAACAGACTTAATAAATTTCTCGCTTCCTGCGGGATCGGTTCCCGCCGGGCTTGCGACACACTGATTCTCGAAGGCAGAGTCAGGTTGAACGGTTCGGTTATCACCGAACTGGCAACTGTCGTTCGGGAAAACGACAGTGTTGAACTCGACGGCAAACCGGTTCGTCCGGAAAAACCGATTTACATTCTGCTGAATAAACCGGCTGGTGTCGTTACAACATTGAGCGACCCGGAAGGAAGGAAGCATGTCGGCGATTTGATCGGGACGGCCGAAAAAGTCAAGCCGGTTGGACGACTGGATATGTACTCGACCGGCGTTCTGATTCTGACCAACGATGGCGATCTGCATTTTCGACTGACACATCCGCGATTTCGGATCGTGCGCACTTACGAAATTCATATCGAAGGGAAAGTCGGTACTGAAATCCGGGAGAAAATCCGATCCGGAGTCGAACTGGAAAAGGGAAAAATAGCGACCGGCAGAGTCATCGAAATCATTTATAATCTAGGTGAAACCGTCGTACGGATCGATTTGATGGAAGGAATGAACCGGGAAATACGCCGGATTTTTGAAATCCTCGGCTATCGCGTCCTGACCTTGGACCGGATTCGTTTTGCGGGAATCAGTTACGGACGTCTAAAAACAGGCGAGTGGCGTTTTTTAAAACCGGATGAAATTCAGAGACTGAAAGAAAAATGTCAATTATGAAATTCCCCGGAGGGAAAAGGTTTGTTTTTGTCTCGTGCGGATTTAAATTTACGGGCTTTTTGAAAGGGTGAAATGGGTATTGTAGTCGCAATCGACGGACCTGCGGGTTCGGGAAAAAGCAGTACGGCGAAAGAAGTTGCCAAAAGACTTGGTTTTACTTACGTCGATACGGGAGCCATGTATCGCGCGATCACATTGCTAACGATTCGCAAAAAAGTGAGCCCGGAAAATTCCGAACAAGTAATTTCTTTGGCGAACTCGGCCGACATTCGTTTTCGATGGGAAAACGGCACCTTGCGAACTCTCCTGAATGGCGAAGATGTCAGCGACGAAATTCGTTCGGCGAAAGTCGCTCAGGCGGTCAGTCCGGTGAGTGCGATCGCGGGCGTTCGTGAGATCATGGTCAAACGCCAATGCGAAATGTCTCGTGAAAGCAATATCGTCATGGAAGGCAGGGACATCGGCACAAACGTCTTTCCGAAAGCTGATTATAAATTTTATGTGACGGCGGATGTCGAAGTTCGCGCCCGACGACGCATCGGAGATTATCAGAAAATCGGTCAGAATCTGAGTTGGGAAGAGATCGTTGAAGAGATCAAAAATCGCGACCGGATCGATTCGTCGCGTGCGCATTCCCCATTGAAAAAAGCCGATGACGCGATCGTGATAGACACCACCCATTTGACCTTTGAAGAACAAGTAGAAAAAATTATTGAAATCGTGAAAAATCGTCCAGAAATGGTTCGATAAAAGGTTCGGCTCGCGTGAAAAACCGCGGGAATATCCGAAACCTGTCGTGTCCGTTCAACCCTTAACCTAAGGAAACGTTTGATGTTTGAAGAAGAAAATGAATTAACCCCAACCCCAGCCGAAGAGACTGCGGTTCCGGCCGAGAGCGTGGAAACACCGGTAGCTGAAACCGAACCTGCTTCCGTTGTAACATCTGCAGTCGATTATGTCACCGAAGAGATCAAGATCGGTCCGTATTCGGAAAAAATCCGGGTGTACAATCTTCAGGATTTAAAAGACGAGGCAGAAGTATCCCGCACCGAAGAACAACTGAAATACGAAAGTTCGATTAAAGATATTTCGCAGGAACAGCGGATTATCGGAACCGTCGTTTCTGTCCATGAAAATGAAATCCTGATGGACGTCGGTTTCAAATCCGAAGGCGTGATCTCGCGCGACGAATTTGAACAAGGTGAATTGCCCAAAGTCGGCGATCAGATCGAAGTATTTGTCGATACGCTCGAAGATGAAAACGGACAAATGATTCTCTCGAAGCGCAAAGCGGACTTTATGCGCGTCTGGGAACGGGTTCGTCAGATATACAATAACGCCGAAACCGTCGAAGGTAAAGTGCTCAACCGCATCAAAGGCGGCATGGTCGTGGACATCATGGGCATCGACGCATTTCTGCCCGGCTCACAGATCGATATTCGTCCCGTGACGGATTTCGACAATTACGTCGGGAAAACGTTTGAATTCCGGGTTGTCAAACTCAACGAACTCCGGAAAAACGTCGTCCTGAGCCGTAAGGATATTTTGGAAGAAAGTCTTAAGGAAAAACGCGACGACCTGTTGTCGAAGATCAAAGTCGGAGACATTCTGACGGGACGCGTCAAAAACATCACAGATTTTGGCGTTTTCGTCGATTTGGGCGGTTTGGACGGATTGCTTCATATCACCGACCTGTCCTGGGGCCGCGTCAATCATCCGCGCGAAGTCGTCAATCTGGACGACGAACTGACGGTTAAAGTCATCGATTACGATTCCGAGAAACAGAGAGTTTCTCTCGGCCTGAAGCAGCTTCAGCCGCATCCGTGGGAAGGAATCGAATACAAATATCCCGTCGGCACCGTTATCAAAGGTAAAGTCGTCAACATCGCCAATTACGGCGTATTCGTCGAGCTGGAAAAAGGCGTTGAAGGACTCATCCACATTTCGGAAATCTCATGGACGCAACACATCAAACATCCGAGCGAAATCTTTTCTTTGAACGAAATGATCGAAGCCAAGGTGCTGAATGTTGACAGTCAGGAGAAAAAAATCTCGCTCGGTTTCAAACAACTGGGACCCGATCCGTGGGAATCGATCGAACAATCCTATTCCGTCGGCGCCATTTATAAAGGCATCGTCCGGAATTTGACGCCTTACGGCGCGTTCATCGAACTGCAGGAAGGAATCGACGGATTTGTTCATATTTCCGATATGTCATGGACGAAAAAACTGCATCATCCGCGCGAAATCCTCAAGAAGGGTGATGAACTGGATGTCAAGGTTCTCGAAGTTTCCAAAGATAACCGGAAAATCAGTCTCGGTATGAAACAGGTCATGGAAGATCCGTGGTCGTCTATCGAATCGTTGTACGTCGAAGGCGCAATCGTCGAGGGTGAAGTCGCACGAATTACCGATAAATTGGTCATCGTCAATCTGGCTTTCGGTCTGGAAGGAATTGTTCCGCTGGGACAGGTTCCGAAGAAAGACCGGAAAACGGCCGGAAAAGGCGTTCAGATCGGCGAAAAACTTCAGCTGAAAGTTCTGGAAGTGAACAAAAGCGAGAAGAAAGTCGTTCTCTCTCGCGAACAGGCTATGCCGAAAAAGCCGAGGACTGATGCAGAAGCTTATATGTTCCAGCAAAGCGACACCGGCGACAAGATCGAGATTCCTGAAGCGATTATCGAAAAAATAGCGGAATCCGAAAAGGAAGCGGAACCGGCTGAAGAACCCGGTACGGAAAAGAAAAAAACCGTACGGAAAAAGGCCAAAGCCGCTGAGGAATCCGAACCGAAACTGGAAGAGCCAGAAGAGAAGCCGAAGAAAAAGAGCGTGAAAAAAACCGCTGAAAAAATAGCGGAAGAAGTGCCTGCTTCCGAAGCCGAAACAGCAACGGAAGAACCGAAAAAAGCCGCAAAGAAACGCTCGACCAAGACGGCTAATAAGGAATCCGATTCACCGGCAGACGAGCCTGAAACCGAAAAGGCGGAATCTCCCGAACCGGAATCCAAATAGTCTCCGGAATTCGGTTACGATAATTAAAAACGAAAGGGGCTTGATAATTTCAAGCCCCTTTACTATTTTCTGACTGTATGAACAGACCTATTGGAAAAGAAAATCACGGAAAAATTGACAAGCGTGCGTTGTTTGCCGACATCTGGAAACGGGTGAAACGCTGGTTCGTCACGGACACGAAAACGAAAATCGGCGTGTTTCTCTTCTCGTTTATCGTCTGGCTTTACACGCTGTTAAGCAATGATTACAGCTATACGTTTTCTTCGCGTATCGAGATTCGGAACATCGAAAACGGAAAGACACTTAAAAGCAAAGTGCCCGAGCGGATTTACGCCAATTTTACGGGAAGAGGCATCGATCTGATCTATCTGAATCTGATCCGGAAATCGTCGTTCAAATTCGTCGTTGATGTCGGCAATATTCGTCAACGATACGATTTTCCGCTCAGCGAGTACTTTTACGAAAATCCGGATAAAATCCTCAAACCGCGAGGCGCCCACATCCGGTTTAACCATATTGTCTCTCCGGAGACGCTTCACGTCGAACTCGATGTGCTCGGTGAAGCGAAAGTGCCCGTCATTCCCCGTCTTGAAATCGAGGAATCGATGGGCTACATCAAAACTGGAAATCCGGTCGTCATACCCGACAGCATTTGGATTTCCGGCCCGAAGGAGTATGTCGATCAATGTTCGACTCTCATGACAAAAGCGATTTCGCTGAAAGACGTCTCTGCGCCTTTCGATAAAGACGTCAAGATCGACCTGTCCAAACTGACCGGCCTTCATGTTCCGTTCAAATCGGTTCATATCTATCAAAAAATCGAGCAGATCAGCGAGAAAAGGATCGATGAAATCCCGGTCATCGTTCTCAACGTCCCGGAAAACATGAACGTCGAAGTCAGCCCGACAATCGTTTCGATGACGGTTCAAGCGGGAATGAGCGCTTTGAAAACGATCAAGCCGGAGGATATCCGTGTGACGATCGATTTTCAAAAACAGTGGAAAGCCGATCAAAAATTTTACATTCCCGAAACGACTCTGCCGGAAAGCATCATCGCATCGGAAGAAATGATTCCCGCAGAAATCGAACTTCGCGTCTTTCGGGAAAGGAAACCGTAAGTGAATTTACTCGGAATCGAGAGTTCGTGCGACGAAACGTCTATCGCCGTTTTACGGGACGGTGACGTTTTGACTAACATCATCTCGTCTCAATTACTGCACCAAAAATATGGCGGTGTCGTCCCTGAATTCGCTTCGCGAGAACATATGCGTCTGGTCGATGTCCTGACGCGCCAGGCATTGAAACAGTCGGGCGTTCCGCTTTCCGGGATCGATGGAATTGCCGTGACGCGCGGCCCCGGTTTGATGGGCGCATTGCTCGTCGGACTCAGTTATGCAAAAGGACTTTCGTACGCCGCTGGAAAACCGCTGATCGCCGTGAATCATATCGAAGGCCACATCATGGCGAATTTTCTGACATATCCGAATTTGACGTATCCATTCCTTTGCCTGCTCGTTTCGGGCGGACATACGCAGATTGTGAACGTCAGGGATTTTGGCCGTTATGAAATCATCGGTAAAGGAATCGACGATGCGGCGGGCGAGGCATTCGATAAAGCCGCCCGAATTCTAAATCTCGGTTATCCCGGCGGTCCGCTGATCGATAAAACCTCGAAAAGCGGCGATCCGAAATTCTACCATTTCCCGCGGGCAAAAGTGAAAAGCGAGCGATTCGATTTCAGTTTCAGCGGTCTCAAAACGTCCATTCTTTATTTGGTAAAACAAAAAGGCGATGAGTGGGTCGCCGAACACCTGTCCGATCTTTGCGCGTCTTATCAGGAGGCAATCGTCGATGCGCTGAAAGTCAACACCTTTGCCGTCATCGAAGAAACGCAAAGCCCAAAATTGGTATTGGCGGGCGGCGTCGCGGCGAATTCGAGATTAAGGCAGGTTTTTCAGGAAGAATCGGACCGGCGCGGCATCGAAATCTATTTTCCCGCGCTTCAATATTGTACGGACAATGCCGCTATGATCGCCCGAACCGGATTGGAAATGATGAAACGCGGACAATTTTCCGACTTGAACGTTTCCGCCGTCCCGAATCTTTCCTTAACCGCCTGAACGTTCATGACCGACTTTCAACTGCAACTCCAGAATCTGACGCTTTGGGCAATTCCCGTCCTGCTTTTCGTCGCTTTGGCGATGTTTCTTTCCTTTCGGAAAATCAGTGGTGAAACGCCACAGCGCGGACGACTCGTCCTGCTTGTTCTTCGATCGATCTTTTTTATCTGGTTAGGTTTTTTGGCGCTCAAACCGTTCGTCAGTTGGAATAAAATCCGGCATCTTTCGCCGACGGTCGTTTTTTGGATGGATAATTCCACCAGCATGAAAGCGCAGAAGAATTTCAACGCAGATACAATTCTGACTCGGTTTGAAAACCTTCAGGAAGTTTTGGAAAAACGCGGCGCGAAAGTCGTCATCGAACCGTTCGGTGCGGACATTTCTACAGATAAAAACGCTCTCGCCGATTTGTCGTTCGACGCATCGGGCACTGATTTGTCTCAAGCCATTGCGCATTCGCTCGAAAAACATGCCGACGAGGCGATTTGCGCCGCCGTTTTGCTTTCGGATGGCGTCTCAACTCAGGGCGAGGAACCGGGCTTCATCGAGACCGGCAAACGTTTTCCGATTTATTCTGTCGGGATCGGCGACACGGCGCGTCTGGCGGATGCGTTCGTCGCAAATCTGGATGTTCCTGCGACGGCGAAAGTCGGCGATACGATTCAGGTTTCCGCCGAGATTGTTCCACAGGGAAATGGCGGACTCGCGCAGGTTTTTTTGAAAGAAAACGGACGCACGGTTCAGAAGAAAACGGTCGAAAGACATCAGGAATCGTTCCGCCGGCAAATCGCGTTCGCACATGTCCTGCAAACGCCGGGTGAGATTTTACTTTCTGTCGAAATCGACACTGAGAAAGACATCAATCCGTACAACAATTCCAAAACGGAAGGCATTTTCGTAAAAACCACCGATGAAACCGTCGTGATTTTATCGTCCCGATCGAATGTCGAATCGACATTTCTGAAGAAAACGCTGGAAACCGACGAGCGATTTCACGTCATCAATTTGGTCGAATCGTCCGACGGCTGGATTCCGAAATCCGAATCGAAGGTTTTTCGGGATAATTGGACAGCGCTTGTTCTCATCGGCTATCCGGCAGGGAATTCGGACGATAACCGGATGGCGGAAATTCGGCGGCGGATTCAATCGGGTCGAACGCCGGTTCTCGTGATGGACGCCCCGTCGCTTTTGCCGGATCGTCTGAATGGATTATTTGGCGAGAAACTGCTGGTCGGCACGCCCGAAAATTCATCTGTCGCAATTTCTGTTCAACTGACGCCGGAGAGCGAAGATCATGCGATTTTCCGGGATACTTTTTGGGGAATGGATCCGAAAGCGATCGTCCGTGATCTGCCGCCGATCGGTCAGCGATTCAAAAAACTGAAATTGGCGGACGGTTTTGAGACACTAATGACGGCATCGACACTTGCAGAAACGCCTGTGCTCTCGGTGCGGGATTTTCAGGGAAGACGCATCGCTCTGTGTACGGGATTCGATTTGTGGCGATGGAGTTTTATGACTACCGGCGCCCGGCAGATGGATTTTTATCAGGAAACGATTCTGCGGCTCATGAACTGGTTGGCGGATACGTCATCGTCGAAGAATGTCCGGATCACGCTGGATAAGTCGGTTTATCTTTCGGGTGAAATCCCGGAAATCAGCGTTTTGACGTTGGATGGCAGAGGCAAAATCCGGCCGGAAACGGTTTTACAATCGGATGTTATCGAC
>Ga0265296_1003616_pt1 | contig 14146 bp, 9 predicted proteins | sample MunlanPumphouse1_FD_189073 | JGI IMG/M metagenome (GOLD analysis project Ga0265296, IMG submission 189073) | Groundwater microbial communities from a municipal landfill in Southern Ontario, Canada - Pumphouse #1 | ecosystem: Environmental > Aquatic > Deep subsurface > Groundwater | place: Canada... | reverse complement strand
AAGTTTAGCTCGGTCTTACAATCTGAAATCTTTTTATATACCATATTTGATGATTGAATAACATAGGAAGTATCCGGCACTTTTAAAATTCCTATCCGCTCGGTCCATGCGTGGTTTTGGATTACAACTTTATATTCTTCCTTTTTCTTCCAGATTCCGGATTCCAATCCATCACCCTCAATTTGGATTTCCAGTCCGGGCATCCGGTCCATGGCGATCGAGCGGTAGATCCGCCGAAATATCGATTTCCAACCGTCGTTCGTGCTGGCTACCGAAAGCATTTCGATTGGATATGGTGTGAAAAATACTTTGCCTTTGCCGATGCGGTTTTCGATTAAAAACGGCGCGCCGGACATATCTTCGCAGATCACTTTCCCACCGACTTTCAGGATCGGACAATAACTATATTCCGGCGATGCGTTGTTCAACGGAATTTGAAATTTTTCACCTTCGACAAATTCGCCCCAATTTTTCTTCACGCCAACGGTCAGTTGGACGACTTCTGGAAAATCAGGAACTCCAAACTTGCAGTCCATTTCGATGCCCGCGAGCAGATGCCAGTCCAGAACCCAACTATCATTGGCAAAACTAAAATAAAATGTGCCGCCCTTCCGGACATATTCTTCGATCTGCACACACATTTTTTTTGTCATGACTTTTAACCGTGGCGCAAACAAAACCGGGATTTCGTCGGGATTCAATTCAAGTTCGTGCGAATATGCGCCATCCTTCTCAACCTCCTGAACGGGTTCGATGACCATCCGAACACCCAGATTGGCTCGCTTCAGTAGAGAAAACGTTTCCAGATAGAGATCGTACCACTGGAGAAATTGAGGCTTGTACTGGTATGGATATTCGTAATAATAATTGGAAGGAATCAATAATCCGACGTTTCGCTCGATCTTGTCGAATCCGTTCGGAATAATTTCGTTTAGAATTTCCTGGAATTTTTCAAACTCCTGCGCCGCTGGTTTGTTTGTTTGATCCATTCTGACGATGCCGAAACGCTCTTCGTAGGCATGATGCGAGTACGGTCGCTTTTCGGTAAAATCAAAATCATTCAAACACCAGCTGAGGACTCCTTGAGCGCCATTTATCAAGGCGCTCCGGAACACCGATCGATAATATTTCGCCTGATTTTCTTCCGAACAAAGCGTCGTAGAAGTTCCGAATTCTTCCACAATGACCGGTTTTCCCCATTCTTCGGCTAACCGCAGACGAAACGCCGTCGTGAACGAATGCCGCCAAGCACTCATCTCGCGTGGATAGTAATGCAATCCGACAAAATCCTGAAACCGGTTCAATTTTCTCAGGTGAAATCCGGTCTGTTGTCCGATGATCTCCGGACACCATGCGCCATCACCGATGCTAACCGGTCGGTCTGGGTCGATTTTCTTGATGACCGAGATAATCCGTTCCACCCAGCGGGAAACCGCTTCCGGTGGCTGATTGCCGATATAATTCGGTAGTTCGTTCGATAGCAACCAGCCGAATATGCCTGAGAAATTCTTGATCTCTTTGACGATTGTGGTAATATATAATTCGGTGGCTTTGATGATGCGGGAATCGGAAATGAAATCGGCGCCCTTTCGCCATGGAACGTCCCAATCCTCTCCGGACATGTGGCCGACGATGAAAGTCGGTAGCGTGAATATTTCTCTTTCTTCGTATAAACTCATGAAATATTTCAGCCGTTCGAGCATGATCGGATTGACCCGATCTTCCATATCCATAAAAGCGGGCATATATAAAAAGAAACGGCAACAGTTCATACCGAGTTGTTTGATCCGGTCTGCGTCGTCAGCCAATTCTTTTGGATTCCACTCCGTCCACATGTTCAGAGCGGACGACGACGGCCAGTAATTGATGCCGAGCAGAAAATGATCGGTGATTTCACGATTTTTAATATTCAAACTGATTTCCCTGTTTGTACACACTGGCACGATTCACGCTTTCCTGTTTCTCAATTCTTTCATCAGGTAGTCTCCCGCTTGACGAGATATGTACCGATTGTTCTGACCTGCGGCGGCTCAGACGGGTGTTCAATCACCTCATTGAGCAAATTGAACGCTTCTTTGCCCAGCGACAATTTTGGCACATTGACTGTCGTCAAACGGGGCACGCAAAAGCAGGAAGTCGCGATGTCGTCAAATCCGACGATCGCGATGTCGTCCGGGATTTTGATCTGTCTTTTCTGGATTTCCTTCAACGCACCCATCGCCGTCGGGTCATTACAACAAAAAACGGCATCCAGATCGGGATTTCGTTCCAGTAAAACGGCAATTCCTTTTTCTCCGATTAACGGTGAGGTCTCAACATTTTCCGCAAAAGTATATTTTTCCAGCGTTCCGTTGCCGATCAAATTATACGCTTCCAATGCGTCCTTATAGCCCCGATACCGTTCCTTGATCGACGGATGAAAATAGGTTCCGCCGACGAATCCGATATGTTTTTTACCGGACTGCGTCAAATGCTCGACCGCGCTGAACGCGCCGTGATAATTATCGATCTGAACACAATTGTAGTTTTTTCCCGGGATCGCATAGTCGATCAAAACAAACGGAATCCGTTGACGATCCAAATATTCCACCAGTGTATGCGGAACCCGGCCTGCTAACGCAACGCCATCAACGTCATTATATTTCAGAAAACGAGGCACTTCTTTTTTGGGATCGAATTCTTCCTTAACCGTCGTCAGCAAAATATAGCTATCCGATTTTCGGGCAGCGTATTCCATTCCGAGGAAAATCTGACTGTAGAACATTTCCACGTCGTAAAAATGCCCTTCCCAGATGATGAAACCGATGTTTCCACTTTTTCCGGTCGCCAGTTTCCGGGCAGAGCGGGAAGGTTTGTAATTCATCTCCTGAATGGTCTGCATGACCTTCTTCCGGGTTTCTTCGCCAACGTAACCTTTGTTGTTTAAAACGAGCGAGACGGTCGAGATCGAGACTTCGGCTTTCTGAGCGATATCTTTAATCGTTCCCACAATACCTCATATGATTTCTAAAAACGTTTTAATATAAAATATGATATTGAAAAAGCAAAAGCATTTTTTCAACTTTCTTCGCCGTCACCTCCGATCACCGAACATCAGATCGTTGATGCTGGTGTATCATGCAGGAATAAATATTACGGTGGAAATTATCGTCGCTTTTTAAGACGGTAAATCCGGAACGACCGGCGGATCGATCGGAAAGAATCCAATTATTTATCTAACAAAAGACATCGGTTTTTTATGATTAAAGATACCATTTGACGCCAAGCGTTGGCAGAATGAATAATTTATCCGCCTCGAATGTATCTTTTTTCGTGTAGGCACCGTTGAAATTCCGGCTGATTTCGATCTCGCCGCCGATCAAAATATTATTCGTGATCTTAAACCAAAATTGCGGCTCGCTGAGAAAGGCTATCTTTTTCGACGAAAAACCTTCCAAATCGGTATTCCAGACATCGATGAAGCCTGAAATCTCGGCCTTTTTGAAATTATAAAACCAGACCGTCGTCAACTGAAAAGTCAATCCTTTGGTATTGAATTCTTTCCGGATCAGGAAATCGACCGGCAGGCTGAATTTTTTTCCGCCCAACGCATATTGAACACCGCCCAACCAGATCGGATTGATCGAGAATTGTTGGTTGGTCAGTCCGTCGTTGTACTGAATCGTCGCCGCCAGTTTGGGCACTACAGGGATTGTGAAATATCGCGCGATTTCCCAGTAGCCCATCGATGCGTTCCGCACGTCGCCTTTGTTTTCATAATTGAAATCGATAAACGTGAACAACGAACCGAGTTTATCCGGTTTGAAAATTTCCACCGTTGTCGTAAAACACTCGCGCCTTAAGTCATAATTCAGCTGGATATTTTGCGCAAAAAGCGCCGACATCAGCAGAATGACGCACACGAATAGAAATGCAGATTTTTTCATAGTCCCCCGCCTCTGTAAAATGATTAGTTTGTACCGGATTGATTAACGATTCTTCCATCGGTCTCAGATTGGATAATCGGCTGTTTTTGGACCGCATCGATCAAAACATCGCGTCCGATGACCGGCGTATGGCGAATATCCACGGCTTCCGGTTTCAGTCCAAAGAACCGCTCGAATTGCCCGATGATGAAGTTGTTGGTCGCGATCGTATAGATTTTCATCGGATCGATCGGTTTTCCGTTTACTTCCGCTGAGATCAACTGCTTTTGCTGGCTGTTGTACACATACCGCAATCCTGAAATTTGAATAAAATCCCGCGGATTCTCGATGCGCCACCGCAGGAGTTTCGTGAGTTGTTCGCCGGTCAGGCTAATGATCTCGATGGAATTATCAAACGGCGAAATTTCCCACAAATCGCGAACCGTGATCTGTCCGACGTTCAATCCTTTGCGAATCCCGCCGCTGTTCATCATCGCAATATCGGTCTTGAAATAATCGCGGGTGACATCGCAGATCCAACTGCCGATGTTCGATTCGCCGCGATCGTTGCGTTTCCATGAAATTTTCAGATCGCCGATGACACGATCCATTTCTGTTCGAATGTTCGATTCCAGCGAATCGACGACATGCGCGACCGCCGGGGAAGACACAACGCCGCCCAACCGCGTTTCGATCAGTTGATAATCGTACGAAACGATGCTTTTGCTGGCTTTGTCCACTTTCGCATTCAATAAACCGACATACCGGCCATTTGAGCCGGCCTGACAGATGAGAATGTTGTTGACGACGGCCGGTTTCCGGATCGGCGTGTGCGAATGCGCGCCGATAATCACATCCACATCGGAGAGATTTTTCGCAATCAATGAATCATAATCGTAGCCGTTATGACTCAGAACGACGATCAAATCTGTCCGGGCGTTCAGCTCACGGACATATTTCATAACTTCCGTCGCGGGATCGAGAACGCCGATTCCTTTGACATTTTCCGGAAGCGTGCTCTGCTTCATGGCTTTCAGAACAAAGCCGATGACGGCGATCTTCAAATTTCCGGAGCGAACGATTGTGTACGGCTCGGTCAGCAGTCCTTTTTTCGTGGAATCATACAAATTGCACGAAACGAACGGGAATTGCGCCGCCGAAATCGCCTTTTTCAGGTTCACCGGACCATAATCGAATTCATGATTTCCAATCGTCATCGCGGTTGGTTTGATGCGGTTCAGTATCGAAATCTGCGACATGCCTTTGGTCAGTGAAGAAACGGGCGAACCTTGAAATTCATCACCGGCATTTAAGGTTAACGCACCCGGATAGACCCGTCTTAGCGAATCGATATAGCCGGCGACATTGGCATAACCGCCGACGTAAGTTCCTTTCGGAACACCGTACGTCGGTTCAAAAGGGAGATTCGAGCTGTGAAAATCGTTCCAGTGAATGATCACCGCCGAATCAGTCATACCGTCCGACGATTGAGCGAAAACCAGCGTTGTACCGGCAAAGAGTAAAACGATCCGGAACGATAATGGAATTAAGCCCGAAGAAGACCTGACGATTTTCAACCTGTTTTTCCCTTCTTTATCAATTTTTCAATTTTCGATGCGTGAAAATTTGTCCAAGCGGACAGGTAAAAACAAGAGAATTTAAAATTTTCACTTTGTAATCCGGGTTCATTTCTTTATCATTTAGCGGTTTTCACCTGTTTCGAGTTGATAGTATAGGACAGAAAAATGATCAGAATGGGCGTCATCGGCGCCGGCCATCTCGGTAGATGGCACCTTCAAAACATCCAAAAGATACCTGACGCAGAATTGGTCGGCTTTTATGACACCGATCCGGCGCATTCGGCGCTCATCGCTGGCGAAACCGGAGCCATTTCGTTTTCATCCTTAGCGCAATTGCTCCGGACGATCGACGCGGCTTCGATCGTCGTTCCGACTGTTTTTCACTACGAAACCGCGCTCGCCGCCATTCGTGAAGGCGTTCACATTTTCTGCGAAAAACCGTTTATGCTGACAGTCGGTCAGGCGGACGAGGTGATCCGGCGCGCCCGGGAGAAAAAACTCATCGTGCAGGTCGGCCAGATCGAGCGTTTTAATCCGGCTCTCACCGCTTTGAAAAATTACCCGATTCGACCGTTGTTCATCGAATCGCACCGGCTTTCGCCGTTCAATCCGCGCGGCACCGACGTTTCGGTCATTTTAGACCTGATGATTCATGACATCGACATCGCCCTATCACTCGTCGATTCGCCCGTCCGCTCGATTCATGCCGCCGGCGCTCCGGTTTTGACCGACAGCATCGACGTTGCCAACGCGCGGATTCAGTTTGAAAACGGCTGCGTCGCAAATCTGACCGCCAGCCGCATCTCGGACGAATCCGTCCGGAAAATGCAAATTTTTCAGGACAAGACCTTCATTACCGTAGATTTCCTGAACAAATTCTCCGAAATTTGCTGGCAGGCAGACGATTCCGGAAAAAATCCACCCGATACTATTTCGGTTCCGATTCCCGATGCATCCGGCAACATTCTAAAAACCATCTTCCGCAGGAAAATCACGCCGGAGAAATCCGACGCGCTTTTTGACGAACTTTCCGTATTCGTCTCGGCGATCCAAAACGGAACACCGCCGTTAGTGACAGGTGAAGACGGCCGAAAAGCACTCGACATCGCGCTGAAGATCGAGCAGGAAATTCAATCCACCTTAAGGAGTTTTAAATAATGGATGTTCGGAAATTTTTCTTTCGTTCACGCGGGTTTACGCCGATTCCTTTCATACTGATTCTCATTCTTCAATCCGATTTGCAACTGTGGTCGATATTCGTCGGTGGTGTTTTCGCCTTGACCGGCGAGTGGATTCGACTGAATGGCGTACGCGCGGCCGGCGGCCGAACCCGGACGCGGAATGTCGGCGCTAAAGAGCTCTGCACATGGGGATTTTTTTCGTACGTACGAAATCCGCTTTATCTCGGAAATATTCTGATTTACACGGGAATGACTCTTTTCGCAGGCGGTGATTGGCTGGCACAACTACTCGTTTTTGGACTCGCTTTCTTCATCACTCAGTACGCGCTGATCATCTCGCTCGAAGAGGAAACGTTGAGAGGAATCTTCGGAAATGCCTATCGCGAATACTGTGCCAATGTGCCCAGGCTTTTCCCACACTCAAAACCGTGGAAAAAAGATCAGGACATCAAATTCCTCACCTGGGAAAAAGTACTGAAAACCGAGAAAACGACGCTGATGGTTTTCGGCGCGTTTTTACTTGCCGTCATTCTCAAGCATTTCCTTTTTGCCTGATATGCCTAAAATTTTCATTTCAGCGGGTGAATTATCGGGCGATATGCATGGCGGTCTGCTCGTTTCCGAGATCAAACGCCGACGCCCGGACATCACGATTTCCGCCATCGGCGGCGACAACATGGCGAACGCCGGCGCAAAACTCCTTTTCCACATCCGTGAAACTTCCTTTATGGGCTTTACGGAAGTCGTCAAGCATTTGCCTTTCATTCTAAAATTATTCAACAAAACCGTTCGCCATCTTCGGGAGACACAACCCGACTTGGTCGTTCTCGTTGATTATCCCGGTTTCAACCTCAAACTGGCAAAAGCCGCCGCCAAACTCGGTATTCCCGTCGTCTATTACATCAGCCCGACGGTCTGGGCTTGGCACCAGTCACGCGTCAAAATCATCCGGAAGTACACCAAACAGATTCTGTGTATTCTGCCATTCGAAGAAGATTGGTATCGGACGCATAACGTTTCCGCAAAATTCGTCGGACATCCGCTTCTTGACCGAATGAAAATTCCAGCGGAGCCGATCATCGATAAAACCGAACCTTACCGGTCAGCAGACCCGATCCGGATCAATCTTTTCCCCGGCAGTCGAAAACAGGAGGTCGAACGACTTTTACCGGACATGATAGACGCCGTTCGTCAATTGCACCAAATTTATCCAAATCTGAGCGCGTCGATTTCAGTTGCGCCGCAGATCCATAGCCAACCGTTTCGTGAGCGGTATCCGGACGGCTGGTTAAAATGGATTTCCGGCAAAAATGAGGAATTGATGCGGAACGCCGACGTCCTGATTATCACTTCCGGAACCGCGACGCTGGAGGCAACATTTTACGGAACGCCGATGATCGTCGTCTATAAAATGTCTCCGCTCAACTATCGGCTCGGAAAACTGCTCGTCCATGTGTGGTCGATCACCATCGCCAACCTCGTCGCCGGGAAACGAATCGTTCCGGAACTCGTTCAGGAATTTGCGACCGCCGAACAAATTACGGCAGAAGTCAAAAAACTTTTAGACAATCCCGATATTTTAAACGAAATGCGCCGTTCCCTGCGGGAAGTATCCGAACGGATGGGAAAACCGGGTGCGTCGGCTCGGGTGGCGGAAGCAGTGCTCTCGTTCCTACCGGAGAAAACTTAAGTTCTGGAACCAATGAAACGACTCGCCTTTAAAATCCTGCTCTATCCGTTTTCTCTGTTATATGCGGGCGTCATGTCGCTCCGCAATTGGATGTTCGATCGGGAAATTCTCCGGGCGACCGCATTTCCGGTTCCCGTCATTTCTGTCGGAAATATTACCGTCGGCGGCACGGGAAAGACGCCGTTCGTCATTACATTGACGCAATTGTTGATGCAAAACGGCCACAGGGTCGGCGTTCTGTCCCGCGGCTACGGACGGAAAAGCAAAACGCAGGAGATCGTTGCGCCGACGGAAAGATCATCGATGAATCCGGATTTTTCCGGTGACGAACCGCTGTTAATCGCGCGAAAATGTCCCGGCGCCGTCGTCATCGTGGATGCGGATCGCGTCAAAGCCGCCGAAACCGCCGTCCGACGATTTTCCTGTTCCGTTCTGGTGGCCGACGACGCGTTCCAGCACCGTTTTCTCCGTCGGAATCTGGACATTGTTTTATGGGATGGATTCGACGCGCCGCAACACTCGGCAGTCATTCCCGCCGGACGTCTTCGGGAAAAAATGAGCGGCATTCGACGCGCTTCGATGCTGGTTTTGACGAAAAATAATGATGTGCCGGAAAGTTCTCGCAAATTTTTCCGAAAGATCGCACCGAACGTTCCTCAATTCGTCGCGCCACTGACCATCCGGAAAGTATATCGGTTCGACAATCAAGCAGAAATCGACCAACTCAATCTCAAAGACAAAACCGTTCTGGCTTTCTGCGGGATCGGCAACCCGGAACGATTTTTCCAAACGATAGACAGTTTTCATCCGAGAGCGACGATCCGGAGATCGTTCGGCGATCATTTCCGGTATCAATCCGTGACCGTTGCCGCTTTGCTCGAGCAATTCGAGCGCGAACAATGCGACTACCTGATCACGACTGAGAAAGACGCCGTCAACCTCGCCGCCGTTTCACCGAAAATCCCTAACCTGCTCATTCTCGAAATCGGTCTGGATATAAAAGATGCGGCGCCGGAAATTCTAAGCCGAATTCCGACGCCGAAAATTGTGTAACATCTGTTACTTCTTCTAATATTTGAGAGTGATCAGATAGATGACTCCGATGAGAGCGGCGATGGATACGCCGTTCCAGAAAAAGGAGAATTTCCGTCCGGACGGATTTTGAAAAACGTGAATTTGAAATTCCTGCAAAGTGCTCCACCCGTGCGAATCGACGACTTCCAGGACGACGTCGTTGACGCCTTTTTGCGTCTTTTTCGGCGTCCAGACCAGCATGCGCGATTCCGGATCGAACGTCGCTGTTTTCGGAAGGCGAATGGTTTTATAAACCATCGCGTCGCCGTTCGGGTCTTCGGCTTCCAATAAATATTCGTATTTCATGCCGGTCAAGGCGACAGGCTTGGGAACCGACAAAATCCGCGGTTTGATGTTGACGAAGATATTCGCTTTCTGAATATCTTTTGCGATACCGTCCGAGACGCGAATCGAAAAAGAGTGCCGATTGATCTGCACTTCCGTCGGACGCCATGAAACGACACCCTGCGGCGAAATAACCATTCCGTCCGGCGCCTTGACCAGTCCGTAGGTCAACTTGCAGTCCGTATTCAAATCGGTCACTTTCGTCTCATACTGCCATAAACCATTGACGTAGGCAATCGTGTCGGGTGTCGAAATGATATTGGGCGGATAATTCACGTAAATCTGAGCGTTCTCTTCTGCCGAGAAATATCCGTCGGAGACGGAATAGGAAAGCGACTGAAAATCGAATTGATCTTTAGCGGGCGTCCACTCGACAAGTCCTTGTTCGTTCATTTTCAGGCCGTTTGGCGATTCCTTCAACGTGAACGTGTACCAATAGCGACGAACCGGCGGCGCATATTTGGGAGTGCTCATGTTCAAGGCGTTGAAGAAAGAGCCGAGAATCTCGGCGGCAGTCGGCGCCTTTCCCAGAGCGGTTTGAAAAACGAATACTAATTTATTCTGATCTTCAAACACATCGAGTATGAGGCCGGATGCGGATTTATTCGGAGCCGATTCCGCCAGAAAAGTCTTTTTGTAGCGCACGATCAATTTGCTCAAATTTCCGCGGACAGCGTCGTCCAGAATCGCCGTCTCGTAGATTCCCGTCGTTTTCCAATCTGTAACGCGCGGCGAAACGCTGTACCACGGGACGAAAAATCCCTTGTTGTTATCTTTGATCGTCGGCTGATAGGAATATGGTTTCCCGATAGTAGTCATATTCGGGGCGATCGACTCGATGCTGACGGGATGATTGACGAACAACGCAAAATCCATTCGGGCGGCATCGTAACCGTCGGAAACCTCAATGGCAAAATCGTACCAGTCCGCCTGGTCGAACGACGGTTTCCATACAATTTCGCCGTCCTGATTGATGATGGCGCCGGCGGGACTTGAAATGAACCGTAACATCAGTTGCGCATTCTCATTGTCGTCCTTCGTTTCGATTTTACTGCGGAACGTCTCGCCGATCTGAACAATGTCCCGGATCGGAAGAACTGTCGCGATCGCCGGTTTGGCGTTAACATAGACGCTAAAACTCTGGCTGACCTTTTTACTTCCCCATGAGAATTGAGCGGAAATCTTGTGCAAGCCCAACTGAGAATCGGCGGGAACCCACGTAAAAGCGCGATTTCCAAGGTCGAATTTCATTCCCGGCGGCATTTGGATATTCATGTTCAAATCGGTGACATCGCTAAGCGATAAATCCGAAATCGTGATCGTGTTTTGAACGGCTTCTCCGGGGTGAATGACAAAATCCGGCTTGACCGTTTCTTTCCGTTGAACGGCCGGAGAGGCACTGCCCCGGTTCGGCAACGGCGACAATCCGATTTCTTCGCCTTCGAGGCCCTGAAGTTTTCCCATCAATCGCTCCGTCTCAGAGATGGATTTGGCGGTTGGCGCCTGAGCAGAGGTGTCCTTTTTCGAGAGTGCAAAATCGATTTCGTCCAGTACTTCGTCAACGACTCCGGTTTCGGCGATCGGCGACAGATCTTTGATCGCCCAGTAAAATAGACCATGTTGATCCAAATTCGGATGAATATAAGGAATGACAATGGAGCCGGTTGCTTTTCCCGCTGACGACAAAACCGGCAGAATTGCCAGATAACGCACATCTTTGACGAGCGGATCGGAAATCGTCTCCGTATCGTAGGAAGTCAGGTCGGTGATGGAACCCGAGACATTGAACTCGAATTCGTTCAATTCCGACTTCGGAAATTGCTGAAACAGAATCTGATCGAGTCCGTTGGAGTTCAGGTCCATGATGGCGGCAGTCGTCAGTTTGAATTCCTTCGGGAAGAGGAGATTGGCTTTGAGCGCATCGTCTTCCACATACAGCACTTGCACGCCGCCGTTTTTCAGCGGAATGAGAATTTCGTCAAAACCATCGCCGTCCAGATCGCCCCAAACAATTTTGGCAAGGTCGGCGTCGCATCGATCGATGTTTTTAAGCGTATATGAATAGGCCGGCGCAGACTTGAAATCGTAGCGATAAACCTCGACTTCCAGTTTCTTCTTGCCACCGAAAATCAGTAAATCTTCTCCGGGGAACGTGTCCAAATCCGCCGAAACGGCGCGGAATTGCAGAAAGCCGAGCAGAACTTTCAGGCTGGAAGATTGAAACAGAATTTGCGCATTGGTTTGCGAAACCTGGCCGTTGAATCCGATGACCGAGACGCCTCGGCCCGGCCCGACGGACGAAATGACGAGGTCGTTCTTCCGGTCGCCGTTCATGTCACCCGCATCGATAAAAAGCGGTCGCGGACGCGCGGATTGGTTCTCGGCAATGTTGATAACGGCGGTCGGTTCTTTGGCAAAACCGTCGGCGTATTTAAAAATGTAGAGCGAACCCGGATTTTTTCCCGAAATGATTTCCGAAATGCTGATGACGGCTGCGATTTCCAGGGAACCGTCGCCGTCCAGATCGCTCACGGTGATGTCGGTAAAATCGCCGTTCAGATTTTCGGGGATCGCGAATTTCCATAGTATATTCAAATCTCCGGAAGCCGTCGATTCGAGATGCACCAAATAGGTCGAACGCGGGACATGATTACCCTTGACATCGATCTGCGACGCGATGCCGATTATATCGAAAAAGTCGTCGTTGTCAAAGTTAAAAGCGCCGGCTGTTTTCATCAAAATTGTGTTGTTTTGGGCGAACGGATATATATCCGGTTCACGTATCTGAGACCAACTCGGGATGGAAAGCGTCAGGAAAATAATTCCGGCGGAGACGAAGTGGAAGGGTCTTTTTACATTCATAATCCGTATCCAAGTCTTTTCATATTTTTACATCATTCCAATTCTGCATGGAATATATTGGCCTCTCGTCTAAAAATCAAGCAAAAATTCGGTAATCCAATTTCCGATTAATTTGAAAGGCCGTGCCTTACATACAGCATTTAAAGAAACATTTGAATTTCCGGATTCAGGAGGTTACCGTTTGAAATGCGAATAAATATACTTAAAATTCCGCGTTTTTACATTGCGATTTCGCACGTTTCTTTCTCATCCATTTTAAAGAGTTTAACCGTCTCAAAAGGTCACAAATGAAAGTCTTGACAATCAATTCCGGAAGTTCATCGGTCAAATACCAGATGATCGATACACGCACTCAACAATCGCTGTGCCGCGGTCTCGTCGAACGCATCGGCATTTGCGGAACAAGCATGTCACACACCCGCGCCGATGGACACAAAACGAAAATCTCTAACAACATCACCAATCACCAGACAGCCATCGAGGCGATATTGAAAATTCTCGTCGATCCGGAACACGGCGTCATTGGCGATTTAAGCGAAATCGACGCAGTCGGTCATCGTCTGGTTCACGCCGGTGAAAAATTCAAGGAATCCGTCCTGATCGACAACGAGGTTCTGGACAAACTGTACGAATGTATCGAATACGCACCGCTTCACAATCCGCCGAATATTAAAGGAATCGAAGCCGCGCTGGGTAATTTGCCTGAAACGCCGAATGTCGGCGTTTTCGACACGACTTTTCATAACGCCATGCCCGATTATGCTTTCATGTACGGAATTCCATACAAGTATTACAAACAGCAGGGAATTCGCCGGTATGGATTTCACGGATCGTCCCACTTTTTCGTTTCCCGGCGTGCCGCCGAGATCGTCGGAAAGGATTACCGCGATCTGAAAATCATCACCTGTCACCTCGGAAACGGAAGCAGTATCGCCGCCATCAACGGCGGAATTTCCGTCGATACGTCGATGGGATTTACACCGCTGGAAGGCGTCATCATGGGCACGCGGTGCGGCGACATCGATCCGGGATTGATCTTTGCCATCGCCGCGCGCGAAAATTTCACGCTCGACGAAGCGAGTTCTTTCTTCAATAAACAATGCGGTTTGCAGGGAATTTCCGGCCTCACCAGCGATATGCGCGAGATCGAAGCCGCCGCGGAAACCGGAAATTATCAGGCGCAATTGGCATTGAACGTTTTCTGTTACCGGATCAAAAAATATATCGCCTCCTATATCGGCGTTCTGAATGGCGCCGACATCATCGTTTTTACCGGCGGGATCGGTGAAAATTCGCATATCGTCCGCAGTCAATCGACGAAAGATATGGATTGGCTGGGAATCGAACTAGACGAAGCGAAAAACCGCACGATCCGTTCGACGGAAAGCACGATCAGTTCGGAGAAATCCCGCGTCCGCGTCATGGTAATTCCGACCAATGAGGAATTGGTCATCGCCATGGAAACCGAACGCATCGTCAGCCAACATCGCGACGTCCGGAAATAGAAGC
>Ga0265296_1003615_pt1 | contig 14147 bp, 14 predicted proteins | sample MunlanPumphouse1_FD_189073 | JGI IMG/M metagenome (GOLD analysis project Ga0265296, IMG submission 189073) | Groundwater microbial communities from a municipal landfill in Southern Ontario, Canada - Pumphouse #1 | ecosystem: Environmental > Aquatic > Deep subsurface > Groundwater | place... | reverse complement strand
ATGGCCATTCAAGATATCAAAGGCAGGGTCTACGCGACGAAGTTTATCTCCGGTGCGCAAGATAGCCACCTTAGGAAGCGGTATCTTGAGAAGATAGTCAGCTTGCAGATGCAGACCAAAGTTATTCGCGAAGGCGAACGTTTTGCAAAAGACCTGTGGGATAAAGTATCCAGCTTCAATAACAACATAGCCCATCGTGTATCCCGGCAGATAGTAAACTTTGCCAAAGACCACGAAGCCAAGATAATTGTGTTCGAGTATCTGGATAACTTAAAGCCCGAGAAAGGAACGAAGTCCCATTGGCTAAACCGGAAGTTAGGCCACTGGGTGAAAGGCCGGATATTCCGGTATACCAAGTACAAGGGTTTGCATGTTGGTATAGTAACCAGCAGGGTAAGCCCCAAAAACACATCAGCCCGGTGCCCATACTGCGGGTTCCTATCAATCGAACGATATACTCCTGGTAAAGAGCAAGGCGTAGACCTTGCCCGTTGTACAAACTGTGGCATACAGGGTGTCAACGCTGACTTTTTGGGAGCCCTGGGTATTGGGTTAATTCTCAGGCTTAAACACTGTTCATGACATTTTTATTACATGCTGTATAGGTCCCAAGCCTATACAGAAGCCCACCCGGAGACGGGGCAGGCGTCCATACCACCTATATGGAGGTAGTGGATCAGGCACGAACCCGCTGGTTGCTTGTTACCGGTAACTACGGCGAACGCTGGTGTACGGGTCCAACCGCATACTGGTAAGCAGTAGAGCTTACGGCTCAATTACTTCTTCGTCCGCGTACCCGGACCAGGCACGGAGTTCACGGGAAGTAAAACCCGGAATCCCCTGACTTCAGTCAGGGGAGGTTCAAGACAGACTTTTTACATACTATGATCTGGCATAGGCAATGTGTTAATGAGCGACGATGGTGTGGGCGTTAATGTAGCAGAGGAGCTCAAAAAGATAGATTGGCCGCCGGGAGTTTGGATTCTAAAGGCAGGCTTGTCTGTGATGTAGAAGAAATCAGCTGTTTCACTGAGTGTTATAAGTGGATGCCGTCAGGGCAGGTGGCCTTATTATGCTCTGTTGTTAATATTTTGCCTGCCGGCTAATAAGAACTCGACCAGGTAGCCGGTAAAGATAATCCCGGGCACAGTCAGTAAAAACCTGGTCAGGGCGAACGGCAGGCCCAGGAACTTGATTTCCATCATCAACATCGGAATTTTTATAGTTGCCCAGGTGCCGATAAAGATTACCGCATTTGCTAACCGGCAGCCTTTTTTTAACAGGGCGGCCGCAACGGGAAACCCGGCGTATAATGGTCCCGCGGCAGCTGTAGCTACCAGAATGGAAATAACTACGCCCCTGGCGCCGGACTGTGGTCCTACATTTTGCTCAACAATCTGGCGCGGCACCCAGACATCCAGCAAACCTACCAGAATCATTATCGGCGGTATGAAGAGCAGCATTTCAACCAGGTAATTTAAAGTACTTGTGACGGCCGCTTCGCCCTTGGCCGGCTCATATTTCCACAAGAGCAGAACAGCAAAGACAACAATTATAAACAGCGTGTATTTTTTAAGTAACTGCTTCACTGAAGAATCGCCCCCATCAAAAAACCAATGATTAAGGCCAGCGCAAAACCCACGCCATTTCTATAGAGCATGAATTTTTTGCCAAAAATTTCAGCTTCCATAGGAGCGGTGATTATACCTACCATCAGTAATGTGGTTATAAAACAGGAAACGGCGGTGATGCCCGCTCCTGCATTAATGAGCGAGGCTGCCAGGGGAAAGGCGATAAAAGCGGGGATCAGGGTTACCGATCCGATCAAAGAAATAAGCATTATACCGGTTAGACTGTTGTCGCCAAATAGTTTAGCTATTAAATCACCGGGCGCCAACACCAGCGCCAGGCCGATCAGTCCGATTATGCCCAGCATGGCAGGCAGTAAATTTATAAAAGATCTATAGGCAATTTTAAGAGCTTGCTTCGTTTTGGTGCAGTCGCGTTTATAAGAATATATGACAGCTAGTAAGGCCAGAATAAATAGTATAATATTAAACATTTTTAGTCCACCTGAAAGTATTTATTAATCTTTTTATCACAAACCTCGGATTCATATTTGTTGAATTGTTTGCGCTATTCTAAAACTGCATTTTAATTCTCCAAGTACCTTTTGTCCCCCAAAACATCTGATAATTGGTTGTGGTTAGTGAGCTGAAGCTTTATTTCCGATGCTTCAATAAAATGTCCCGGACCTTTACCCTCTAATGGTTCACAAGTGTAAATAACATCAACTCCCTTTTGGATCAAAAACCTGCAAAGGTTTATTCCTTTTGCCTTTTCATCTGTTTTGAAAGGGTTTGGGAGAATGGTTTGTTCCAAAACCTCACCGCTTTGACGCCCTACCTTTACTATGGCTATGAAAGGAGCCTTGCCAAAGTGATCGGAAATCGCTCCGCTCTGGTCTGAAAGAGGTACTGCCACCTGAAGGTAGTCTTTTTTTTTGGGTTCGTAATGGATTTGAATATTTTCAACATGTGGAACAGTTGCCCGTACCGCATTCGCTATTTGTTCGCTGGCGGCATGGGCATCCTTTAGACTTTTCAGGTTAAGTGAAAGATTGAGGTATATAAAAACTACACTCCCGGAGTTGCGGGCAATGATTGAATTTATATCTTGGACCCGTGGGTCACTGCTGACCACCCGGCGGATTATGTCCAGCGTTGCAGGTTCAACCGAAGCATCCAGCAAACTCTTCATGGCATCAACAAAAATTCGCCAGCCTGAACGGGCGATAAAGATAACTACAATCACTGCTGCCAAACGGTCAAAAAATGAATAGCCGAGCCACGTTCCGGTTAATCCCATCAGTACTGTTAATGTAGATGCTATATCCGTAAGCAGATGCTTGGCGTCTGCCCTGAGGGCTGGGGAATTAAACTCTTCACTTTTTTTCGATTCATATTTCGTAAAAAAGAATACTATAGCGGACAGCAACAACAATCCAGTGAAGGCGAGGGGGAGATAATGCAAATCGGCAGGTTTTTTTCCGAAGTAACTCTCCCTTATAATTTCATATCCACCAAAAAAAATAACCCCGGCGGATATTAAGGCAACAAAATTTTCCACCTTATATAGTCCCAGGGGGAAAGTGCTCCCTTTAAGATGAGAAATATATATCCCTATAAAAGTCGCAAAACTTGCAACCAGGTCAGAGGTGCTGTGAATTGTCTCAGCAAAAAGGGCCGTACTGCCTGAAAGGTAGGCAAGAACTCCTTTGCCCGCCGTTATTGTTAGATTAAGAAAGACTGAGTACAATGCAACCCGGGTGCTGGATGGAGTTCCCAAAGTTTCAGGCTCCTTATCTAATCATTTCAAACAAATAAGCGCGACGTATTAAGTCACGCTCATTTGTTATTGAACGGATGCTTTTATTAATGTCAATGACCGTGGTGTCCGCCACAGTCGCAGCTAACTCCACCGGTAACAAGGCTGCCGCTGAGATAAGCTCCGGCGACCTGTTCCACATCTCCCGCTGCCCCTATAATTACTTTAAAACCAGCCGTTTGTAACGCATCGGCCATAGGCCTGCCGATACCGCCGGTTATTACCACTTCGGCCCCTTCAGCTTTCAGCATCATGGCCAGCCCGCCGTGGTTGTGCATTACTTCATTGGTAATAATTTTTTTACCTTTTATTTGACCGTTCTCCGCTTCTACTACAACAAATTCACGGCTGGTCCCAAAGTGTGGGTTTACTTTTCCTTCCAAGTGTGGCATGGCAATTTTCATTGTGTGTATACCTCCATTTATTTTAAATCAAATTTTTCCCAGTCTTTGCCGTAACAAAGGGGGCACACAGTCAGCCTGCGGCAGATGGTTCCCTCCCACTGGTGTCCACAGGCCAGGCACTTCAGGTTATACTGGGTCAGCTTGAAGTTGCCTCCGGTTACTCTAAGGGCTGTCCCGTTTACCAGGGCTTGAGCTATCTTCTGCCTGGCGGATGCCAGTATTCTGTGAAAAGTGGGTCTGGAAACAGACATCTTCTCAGCGGATACTTCGTGGTCCAGGCCTACCAGGTCTCTAAAGCGGATAGCCTCAAGTTCTTCCACCGACAGCACAATCTCGGAAAGTTCCGACAAGGGGACGCCTGCCGGCTTAAAATAAGTATACCCTGGAAGCTGTTCCACTCTCCTGCATTTTGGCGGCCTGGGCATTTTTTTAACACTCCTGTCACTAAGTTTGAAATATGTTTCACAAGAATAATATCGGCTAATAAAGAAAGAGTCAATATTAGCTTGTGCTTCTTATAATGATCTAAACGTCACCCTCCTTCACAACCAGTTGTCCGGGTATGAATTCAGTAAAAAGGCTGCTTTCATACTCTTCAATTTTACCCTGGTCGCAGAGTTTTGAAAGATTCGGATCAATAGGCAACTTGCCGAGGAACTTTATGTTGAAAGACTCTGCCACTTCTTCACCATGGCCCGGTCCGAACAACTCAAATTCTTCTCCACATTTCGGGCATATCGCACCACTCATATTTTCAATCAGACCGAGTATGGGTATATTCATAAGCTGGGCCATTTTTATCGCTTTCTTTACGATCATTGTCGCAAGTTCCTGAGGCGAGGTCACTACAATAAATCCGTTTAAGGGAAGAGACTGCATCACTGTGAGTGGCACGTCACCTGTCCCGGGAGGCAAATCCACAAAAAGGTAGTCCAGGTCGTTCCAAACAACATCTGTCCAAAACTGCCCGACTATTTTGCCCAGCAAAGGACCGCGCCAGATAACAGGCTCGTCTTCTTGTTCCATGAGTAAATTTATTGACATTACTTTGATGCCGGTAGAGCTTTCAAGCGGGTGCATCCCAAATGGTGTACCTTCTATTGGTCCCTTTACCCCAAACATCTTTGGCAGGCTGGGACCGGTGATATCCGCATCCAGCACCCCTACCTCATAACCTTTTCTTCTGAAGCCGCTGGCCAGCAGGGATGTAACAGATGATTTGCCGACACCGCCTTTTCCGCTCATGACGGCAATAACATTTTTAGCACTGCTAAAATTATTTATGGCCAGTTTTTCAGGAGCATTATTAGGCTCGTCATTACTCGCGGTGTTTTGTTCTCCTCCACAAGTTCCCTTGGCATCGCAGCCGCAGTTTGAATCCTGTTGCATATTAGATTGTCTCCTCCCCTTGTTATAAAATGCAATAATAGTTCTGACCCATGGATGTAACAGCCACTTTCAAGGCCTCACCCCTTCCAGACTAATGCTCAAGTGACCTGATTAATTATGGTCATCGTTTAAAAATGATTATATCTCTCTTTATGAACTAGTGTCAACAATGTTGTACTTTAAAGATAAAAAAAGTATAGCCAGGCCGGATTGCAGGGGAGCAATCACGCAGCCAAAGCCATACTGAAAGAATAAGACAGGGATTATTTCAAATATGCTTTCTTCCACGGAAACTTTGCCAACTCTAGATAATCTTGTATAGCCATGGAGAAAGTATTAGCCGCCATGGCCGCGCAGTGAACATGATCTTCAGGTAACCCACCCAGAGCATTTAAAATTGTATCCTGGTCGATTTTTTTGGCCTCTTCCACCGGGCAACCTTTGGCCAGTTCGGTGACCATACTGCCACAGGCGATAGTTGCTCCACATCCGTCAGTCCAAAAAGTAGCCTTAGTTATTCTGTCGTTTTTAACACTCAGCCATATACCTAAGGTATCCCCGCATTCACCAGTATCCTGTCCAAAACCGTCGCAATTTGATATGTTTCCCACATTACGGGGGTTTCTGGCATGATCTATCGCGGTGTCGCTGTACCTGCCCCGCATATTTAAGATATATTCTTTTTCAACAGCTTCCTCCATAATAACCACTCCCACATTCATTCTAAAAATACTTTCAAGTTTTAACCTTTACCCTATCACCTGTTTTTACCTTACCTCCTTTAGTTACTTTCCCAAATCTGCCTTCTCTGCTAACAATGTACGGTCTTCCCTGATCTTTAAATACATCTTTGCCAACTTGCAATATTGTAATCTCCGCTTCGCCCAATAACAAAGTCTTCCCTATGACTAAGTTCTCTAAAGGTATGCCTGCTATGGTAAAATTTTCTGTGTAGCCGCCACTTAGCACTTCTTTAATCTTATAACTGGGGACCTTATCTAAAGCTTCGATGGGGAAGACACTGACCTGTCTGTCCCAATCACCTGCGTGAGCATCACCTTCTAAGCCCCAGTTTTCAATAACCTTGACTTCTTTAACACTGTCTTTTTCAATTCCTTTTTGGGCACTGATATTGATGGATATAATCTTACCAGGTATAAAGCATCCCTCCGTAAAAAATCATTATTGATACCAAGAACAGCAGCCATATTTTATGTACATCTTTTCATAACAATAATACAACGCATCACGATAATATGTCAAAAGTGCCACGTGTTTTTAAATAAACAAATTTGAATAAAATAAATATTTTGAGGAAAAAATTTTAATATGAAAATGAATAAGAAATATTTTTTTATTGACTCTGCCTTGATCAGCTTACTGGCAGCCAGTGGAATCAGCGGTTTCCTACTGTGGGCAGTCATTCCATGTGGAAATTTATCCCGTTGGAAGGTTCGCCATAGGTCCAGTCGGTCGGGTCGAAATGACTGATGGGGAACGCGTCGGACAGAAATGATGTGATTATGGAGATATTCAAGGCCAGGGGGTTGATCGTGGGCAGTTCCACCATCAACAAGGGTATACTCAGCGATTTAGCGGCGCTGCTGGAGATGGTCAAAGGGATGAAGTTTAAGAATAAGATCGGGGCGGCTTTCGGCTCATACGGCTGGAGCGGTGAATCGGTTAAAATCCTTGAAGAAGGATTAAAGGAATCCGGTATCGAAATAGTTTCTGAGGGGATCAGGGCGCAATATGATCCTACTCCCGAAGATCTCCAATCCTGTGAGGCTTTAGGGGAAGCGTTTGCCGCTAAGATTTAAGCTCTCCAAAGCCTGCCGGGGTAAAAGCTTAACACGAGGTTAGAGAATGGCTGCAACGGGAAAGTGGAAGAACATACTCAAAAATTTGGATGTCATAGCTTTAATTATTGCCAGTGTAGGCGCTATTGTTCTTCATCACCTGGGCCTGATTCCTGAAACCTATCTTATTTCCCTATTGCTTTTACTTCTGGCTCTGCACGCCCTGCAGGATTCACTTAGAGGCGAAGAATTTAAAGAAGACCTGAAAATTATCAGCCATAACGTACTGGCCGTGGCCCCGGATGTGGAACTCATTAAACCAAGCGAGCTTTTCACCTATACTGAGGAATTCGCCTTGAAAAACAGGGGAGAGGTGTGGTGGTTTAACGCCTGCTGCACCATGTTCAGTTCCCAGGATGTTTTTAACGGGCTGTTAAAACCTTCGATAGAAAGCTCCAGGACCACCAAAATTGTTTTTGTACTGAGACCTTCCATGAAAGATATTTGGGACCGGGAGGTATGGCCTAAAATACAGAAATGCGACGGCCGGAACAAGGTGCCGGAGCCCATCTGGAGTGATCTGGATGAGAATATTGCTTTCCAGATGATTGATGTGGGTATGGAAAAAGAAGCGAAGGAAGCGCTGCTGGCTTTTTGGGGAGAACCTTTTATGATGGAGCTTGGCAGGCCGGGCGAACACGTTCCAAGATACCTTATTCATGTCAAAGGACAGTCCGAGCTGATTCCTCGTCTGAAAGACATCTTTGTCAGGTGCAGGCTGCGCAGGGCATAGTACAGTAGATGGGGTCAGGCCTTACTTTGTAAGCTCTCGTCCTAAGCTTACAAAGCAAAGCCTGACCCCCTGTTTTTTTATTTTGCCAGGACTAAGGTCAAAGCGTAGACACATCCCAGGGCTGCCGCCAGTACGGTACCTCTGTTTTTTTGTTTTTATGGTATGAGAGGACCGCCACCATCAGAGCAATGCCGGAAAAAGCCAGCATGCCGGTAGCGTCGCCGCCTATGGCAAACAGCAGCAGGCCTACGGCGACCAGGGTGGTAAGGTTGTCTGGCGTATACCGGTTTTTCAATAGACGGGGCTCCTCAAATCATAAATGAATAAACTTTTCTCTATAGAAATAGTTCTTATCTGTATTAGTTTAACGCTTTTATGACCATTTCCTTTATTTTTTATGCACATATAATGTAACAATGGAATACTCATAAAAAACCCACCTGGCCAGGTGGGTTTTATGATCTGAGAGTTTTATAGTTCTAACGCATAGAAGATATGTCTATATAGAGAATCCGACACATGTCGATTTTTTATTAAGGGTCGGCATGCATATTGTATATTTATGACTAAAAAAAAGGTAATCTTGTAATTTTGCAGAAAGCAATGCATGTTTGCATTTTATTGGTACTATTATGATTATTTGGCTTGGTGGGGGAGGAGTTTTTCTGAAAAACCACACTGAAAAGAAAGAGATAAAAAAAATTGCCGGGCATCGGAAAAAAAAGCTGCTTTTAAAAGATCACGCCCAGCTTTTCGCCAAGGCCATAGAAGTGTTAACCCAACCGTTTGTGGCACGTTATCTAGATGGCAGGATGTTAATGTGCAACCACGCTTTTTGTGAAATAACCGGTTATACCCAAAAAGAGTTGGGTGAGATGAAGCAAAAATACAGTCTGACACCTCCCGATTGGATTGATTATAAGGCAAAGATGCTGGAGGAACTGCACCGCACCAGCCTGCCGCAGCGCTTTGAAACAGAGTATCTCCGTAAGGACGGTTCCCGCGTGCCTGTAGAATTGATCGTTTACCTGGTTCGCGACACTGAAGGGACTCCTCTGTATTATTATATATTTGTCAATGATATAACCAGACGCAAACAGGCTGAAAAAGCTCTTTCAAGTGAGTTGGAGATCAGTACCGCTATAGCGGACCTGTCCGAAAAGATATTGTCACTGGCATCCATCGAAGATATTTCCGCCACTGTGCTGAAGCATGCACAAAGGCTTACGGAAAGCAGGCACGGGTATGTCGGTTATATTGACCGGGATACGGGCTATTTAAACTGCTCAACCTTAACCAGGGACATATGGGATTCATGTAATGTTAAAGGTAAGAATATTGTTTTTAAAGATTTTGGAGATTTAGGCGGTTGGGTTGTTAAGAACAGAAAACCAATTTTAACTAACGAACCGCGCCAAGATCCACGGTCAACCGGCACTCCGCCGGGGCATATACCTATCGACCGCTTTTTGTCTGTTCCGGCAATTTGTAACGGCACACTGTTTGGCGTAGTGGCGCTGGCCAACTCAGCCCGTGATTACAACGAGCGTGATTTGAATCTGGTTAAACGGCTGGCTGAACTCTTTGCCATTGCCGTACAGCGCAGGTGGATAGGGGAAGATCTGAGACAGTCAGAAGAAAAATACCGCAATCTTTTTGAGACCATGGCACAGGGAGTCGTATATTTTGATGGGGAAGGGAAGATAATCTCCGCTAACCCAGCCGCCCAAGAAATATTTGGTTTGAGACTTGAGCGGATCCTGGGCCGCACCACAGTTTACCCGTCATCAGAAGTAATCCGGGAAGACAGTTCGGTTTTTCCGGAAGAATTGCACCCTTCAAGGATTGCTTTGAAGACCGGGAAAGAAGTAAAAGATGTGATCATGGGTGTTAATAACCCTGAGAAAAAGGGATACAGGTGGATAAACATCAATGCCATCCCGGAATTCAATACTGAAGAGTGCAAGCCCTGCCAGGTTTATGTCACCATAAACGACATCACGGAGCGGAAACTGGCGGAAGAAAGGCTGCGCAGCGCCCACCAGCGGCTTCTGGACATTATTGAGTCCCTGCCGGATGCCACCTTTGTGTTAGACAAGGACAGGACAGTAATTGCCTGGAACCAGGAAATGGAGGACTTAACCGGCACACCTAAAGCGGATATTCTCGGGAAAGGCGACTATGCTTACGCTTTGCCCCTTTACGGTGAGCGAAGGCCAGTCATGATTGATCTCGCTTTTGGCGAAGATAAGAATATCGAAGCCCAATATGATTATGTGAAGCGAGAAGGAAACATTTTATATGCCGAGGCCTTTTTGCCATTGGTACGCGGGGGAAAGGGAGCATACCTGTGGGGGAAAATATCCCGTCTCCTCGATAAAGACGGCAAGCTAATCGGTGCTATCGAATCTATTCATGATATATCCAAACGAAAAAAAGCGGAGGAAGCACTGGTTCACGAAAGGCAGAGATTTGAGACCCTGACATCGAAAGCGCCCTTTGGCCTTGTGTTGGTTGACAGAGAAGGCAATAACAAATATGTCAACCCCAAATTTATTGAAATATTCGGCTACGATATAGACGATGTACCCAATAATGAGGCCTGGTTCCAAAAGGCGTATCCTGAACCTGAGTATAGAAATATGGTCCTTTCCATGGTGCGGTATGACTCAGAAAACGTTCTGCCGGAAGAGAGTATTTTTAAAGTGACCTGCAAGGACGGCAGGGAAAAAATATGCCGTTTTACTCCCGTGAGGCTGGATACGGGAGAATATTTAATCACCTGTGAAGATATCACGCAGGGCAAAAAGCTGGAAGAGGAACTGCTGCGCATTAGGAAAGCGACTGACAGCACCGGTAACGCTATAATTATGACCGACAAAAAGGGAGTCAATGTGATTTATCAAAACGACTCCTTAGTTAACCTGCTGGGCTATACAACCGAAGAGTTAGTTGGCGGGGGAGCCCCCAGGATTTACTCCAGTCAGGATACCGCGCGAGAGGTTTATGTGACCATTGTAAGCGGCCGCTCCTGGAAGGGCGAACTGGAACTGCGCACCCGTGACAACAGAGATATTCCTGTCTATCTGCACGGCGACGCCGTGCGGGATGAAACAGGGGATATAGTGGGAATATTTGGTATTTACACTGACATATCCGAGCGTAAACTTACTGAAGATAAGCTGCAGGCCGCTAACCAACAGCTGATGGACATAATCGATTTTCTCCCCGACGCTACGTTTGTCATCGACCGTGACGGTAAGGTTATAGCCTGGAACCATGCTATTGAGGAAATGACCGGTGTCCGGAAAGATAATATCCTCGGCAAGGGTGATTATGCTTACGCGGTTCCCTTTTACGGGGAACCAAGGCCGATTTTAATCGATCTTATTTTTCCGGAGGACAAGTATGCTGAACTCCATTATGAATTCATTGAAAGAAAGGAAAGCACAATCTACGGTGAGGCTCTCACACCGTTCCTGTTTAACGGTGAGGGCGCATATTTGTGGGGCAAGGCCTCACCGCTTTTCGACAGTGAGGGTAAAATAATTGGCGCCATTGAGTCGATCCGGGATATAACTGAGCGCAAGAGAACAGAAGAGCAGCTTAAATACCTGAGTCTGCACGACCCGCTCACCGGGCTGTATAACCGCACTTTTTTTGAAGACAGCATGCGGCGGGCGGGAGACGGGCGCTTCAACCCGATCGGGATTATAGTATGCGACGTTGATGGTTTAAAGTTTATCAATGATACCCTGGGACACGACGCGGGAGATTCCCTTTTGGAGAATGTCGCGGCGGTTATCGGTGGTTCTTTCCGCCAGGGTGACATTGTCTCCCGCATTGGTGGGGATGAATTTGCCATACTTCTTATTTACAGCGGTGAAAAAACCGTGGAAGACGCCTGCAACAGGATCCGGGACGCTATTAAAAAATATAACGACGCTGGACCTGAAATACCTCTCAGCATATCTCTGGGGTTTGCCGTAAGCACTCAGGCGGATCAGGGTATCAGCGAACTTTTTAAAGAAGCTGACAACAATATGTACAGGGAAAAGCTGCACCGCAGTCAAAGCGCCAGAAGCGCCATCGTCCAGACCCTGCTGAAAGCCCTGGAAGCCAGGGATTTTATAACCGAAGGCCACGCTGTCCGGCTGCAGGAATTTGTGACGCTCTTAGCCGGCGCCATCGATTTACCCAAGCGCAACATATCTGATTTAAACCTGCTGGCTAAGTTTCACGACATCGGCAAAGTCGGGGTTTCTGACAACATTCTGTTTAAGCCGGGTACTCTCAATTCCGAGGAAGCCGCCGAGATGCGGCGACACAGCGAGATCGGCTACCGTATCGCCCAGTCGGCGCCCGACCTTGTGCCCATTGCCGAATGGATATTAAAACATCACGAATGGTGGAACGGAAAGGGTTACCCCATGGGCTTAAAAAGGGAAGAGATCCCGCTCGAATGCCGCATCCTGGCTATAGCTGACGCTTATGACGCCATGACCAACGACCGCCCTTACAGGAAAGCCATGACTCACGAAGATGCTGTCATAGAGCTTAACAAGTGCTCCGGGACGCAGTTCGACCCGCATCTGGTTTCCAAGTTTGTTAACGTTTTTAGCAAGGCGGCCGGGCATAAGTAAACATATCATAAACCAGGTCCCCGGACAAAGGGTTTGTGTGTAATGCCGAGAATGGAGAGAGGGGATAGCCAACATGTTAAAGAAACTAACGTCAGTTGTGTTCCTGCTTGTCTTCACACTGGTTGTTAACGGCTGTGCGGCGAAAAAAGAGACAAAAAGCCAGGCGGAAATTGACCGCGCCAAAGATACCGTATTTCAGGTGTCAGCCATCAATGCCCTGCTGCAAGGGGTGTATGACGGTGAAATCACCTGCAGCGAGCTAAAAAAGCAGGGGGATTTAGGAATAGGTACATTGGACGGGCTTGACGGGGAAATGGTGGCGCTGGACGGCCAGATCTACCAGGTCAAATCTGACGGGCAGGCTTATGTGGCGGGGGATGAGGTCAGGTGTCCGTTTGCCTCCCTGACCTTTTTTGAGGTAGACGGGAGCCGGGAACTCAAGGAAGTGGCAAGTTATGATAATCTGCAAAAATCTATAGACAGCATGATTGTTAATCCCAACCTCTTTTATGCCGTCAGGATTGATGGAACTTTTGAATACGTAAAAACCAGAAGTGTGCCAAAGCAAAGCAGGCCCTACCGTCCGTTGGCTGAGGTGACCGCAAGCCAGCCGGTCTTTGAGTTTAATAACGTTAAAGGGACGCTGGTGGGATTTTGGTGCCCCAAGTACATTGAGGGCATCAACGTGCCGGGCTGGCACCTGCATTTTCTAACCGCTGACCGCAAGCAGGGAGGGCACTTGCTGGACTGCCGGCTGCAAGTAGGAACGGCTCTGGTGGACGAGACTGCCGATATCCATCTGGCGCTGCTGAAGGGAAGCGATTTCAGACAGGCTGACCTTAGAACAGACAGGCAAAAAGAGTTGGAAAAAGTGGAGAAATAATGGTATTCAGAGTTTCCTGCGGTGTAGTGTCACTCGCTTCCTCAGGGGCGGAGCTTTCAGAAGGCTGTTTTGCGTCGAGTTTTTTTTGCAGTCCGGCGTTTTCTTCTTGCAAATTCAGGATATCCAGGCGCAAAGCGGCAGATTCCCCGCGCAGTACAGCTATTTCTTTCTTGAGGCCTGTCAGATAGCCGCAGATGTAAATCAATATCAAGATCAGGATAATACCCAGCAACAGCCTTTTCCACTGCAAAATCAAATCAAGAGTTTTTTGGATTTTACTGTTGGAAGTTTCTTTCCCAAGAAGTTCTTCCAACTCCTTGATGGTCAGGGAGGTATAATTCTGTTTTGCGGAGGTATTGTACCTGATATTGAATTTTCGCATGGTGTGCCTTTCAACAAGCGGTTAATAAGACGCGAGCTTTCAACAAATGCTAAATTTCTACAAAACCCCTGGTAATACCTGCTAAGGCAGTAAAAAAAGACCCCTAGAAAGGGGCTTAATTGAAAAATCAGATGCGCGGGGAGGCGGCCTGCAGATTTTTATGCCTTAAAGGATGTTTTTAAGACTTATTGTCTCTTTTTCCGGGATGTGCTTAATCATTAACGCTAACTCTGAAAACTGGCCCATGGACAGAGGGACGTTTTTAGCCGCCACGTACTCACGTGCCCTGGCCATCGAAAACTCAATGTTGTCAATTTCCTGGTGGTCTAAAACGGTGGGCCACCATTTTGCTTCCTTATCCCAAACTCTTTCCAGCTCAATAGTCTGCGCGTATGCTTCATCCCACTGGTTGTTCTCAAGCCCCCGGGTTATTTTTTCGATATTTTGCAGCATTTCCCCGGCGGACA
>Ga0265296_1003614_pt1 | contig 14149 bp, 15 predicted proteins | sample MunlanPumphouse1_FD_189073 | JGI IMG/M metagenome (GOLD analysis project Ga0265296, IMG submission 189073) | Groundwater microbial communities from a municipal landfill in Southern Ontario, Canada - Pumphouse #1 | ecosystem: Environmental > Aquatic > Deep subsurface > Groundwater | place... | reverse complement strand
GGGGGATTGTCCTTCATCTGCGCCAGGTTAGTCTGGGCACTCTGAAGTGAATTCTGCGCTGTGGTTACATTGTTCCGGGCAGTGGCGATAGACGCATCCGTCTGGAGCTTGACGTTATCCAGATTGGTTTGAGCCTTCTGGGCATTCCATAAAAGCCTGTCATTCTGCGCGGCAATATCCGCCCTGGTTAAATTGGCTACGTTAGTTTGCACGTAACTGTCATATGCCTTCTGAGCATCGCTCTCACTGTTTTCGGCATCCGTGATATTGGTCCCCCCGGTATTTTGGGCAACGGTTAAACTGCGTTGGGCGTTATCCAGCGCTACCTGGGCAGTGACTACGGCAGCCTCAGCATCGGAAATTAGCGAGTTTTGGGCTGTTTCCAGGTCCTGCTCGGCGCTGGCCATGTTTGCTGCGGCGCTATCGACTGTCGCCTGGGCCTTGGCGATATCCCCCGCGGTATAGGGATTTGCTGAAGCATCTTCGGCAGCCGCCAGAGCGGCTTTAGCGCTTTCAACCGCTGCCTGGGCCTTGGCGATATCCCCTGCGGTATAGGGTTGTTTGGCTTTATCAAGATTGATCTGCGCAGTGCGCAGATTGGCTTCAGCCTGAGTGACGGCCCTCTCCAGGGAAGCGGTATCAAGTTGTGCCAGCACATCTCCGGATTTGACATGATCACCGAAACTGACCTTCACCTCGCTCACGGTTCCGCTGCTGCCAAAGGTCAGATTGGTTTGATTAGGCATTGAAATATTGCCAATGGCATTGACCGTGCTGATCAATGTACCTCGCTGTACCTCGACTGTCGTTCCCTGCCCATCGCTTGCGGATTTGTTACTGCCACAGCCAATTAAACCGGCTCCTGCTATAGTTACGATGAGGAGTCCAGCGCTCAGCTTCCAGGGTGTTTTCATAAGGGGGTCCTCCTTGCGAAGTGGTTTGTCGCCTTTAGCAAAGCGGCAGGCTATTTTGATGGGATATCTGCCGGCATCACCCTATAATTTTCGGCTTGCTGGTCATTATATTTGGTTCGGTCTGCGATTGCAATGAGAGGCGGGCCGCACGACCGTGCGACCCGCCTCATCCAAGTCATTATGAGTTTTGCCCGATTAATGCCAGATGTTTACCATCCGCCGCGGAAGCCGCGACCCATCCCGCCACCCCTGAACCCCCTCCCACAGGGGCCTTTCTTGCCAATACCGTTTGGGCAACCATTGGGACAACCATTATCCTTGCAAAACTGGGTGATCTGGTCGGCCTGTTCCTGAGAGATGATGCCGTTTGTCACAGCCTCATCCAGGATGTTTACCTTTTCTTTAGCAAGGTCTTTGATCTGGTCAGACTGCTCCTGGCTGATAATCCCTTCTTCGACGGCCTTATCCAGGATGTTCAATATGCCTGGGCCCCAGCCGTTCTGGAAGCGCCCTCCGGGGCCGAATCCCGGGCGACCGTATCCTCTCATGCCTGGACCCCAGCTTCCGTTTTGCTCGATGCGCTCTTTGATTTTATCTGCTTGTGCCTGGGTAAGTCGGCCATCTTGAACGGCTTCATTCAGCAAGTCTATCTGGGCCGCTTCAAAGGCCGATTTCATTTGGTCTACGCTAACATTCAAATGTCCGGCTACTTTGGTGAGGAAGGGGTTAATTGGCGTTGGTGTGGCAGTTGCAGTAGTCCCTCCATCATCGTCGGCCATGACAGGCATGACCGTTAGCCCAAGCGCTGCCAGCATCACGATTGTCACCAGAGCTATCAGCAATTTTCTGGTTTTACTATTGTTCATTTTTCGGCCTCCTTATTAATTTAACCTTTCGTGTTTACCGCTCGTCAGATTATCCCTTTTGATAAAAGTTGATGAGGTGTGAATCTCATCGCCGGTTAAAGAATACCATAGAAAGATGAACCTAACATGAACTGGAACTGAACTAAAGTTAAACATATCACGCGTCCACCAGGTGCTTCTTGAAGAAATCGATGACCGCTTGTTGAATTTCCGCAGGCGAAGGTGATATCCTGGCAGGTCTGCCGAAACCGTGTCCCGCCCCCGTAACTTTTACAAGTGTTGAGTCAAGACCTAAACGTTGGCAGGCTGTGTGCATCATCTCGGATTGGACAAAAGGGACAGTTTGGTCGCGGTCGCCATGAATCAGAAGCAGTGGTGGGTCATCCGCGGTCACGTGAGTGATGGGACTGCCAAGAGCATAAATATCCGGTATCTGTTTTGGGGTACCGTCCATAAATTTGTTCAGAGCTATATTGGTTGTGCGCTTCTCTTTTTGATAGTATTCGTATTGCGCGGTCAAGTCGCTAACCCCGTAAAACGAACAGACAGCTTGCACTTTGCTGGAAAATCCCGCCCAGCCGCCATTACCCTCAAGACCAGCGGTTTCATCGGCACATCCGACCATCATCGCCAGATGTCCGCCTGCCGATTCACCCCAGACTCCGATTCTATCAGGGTTAACACTGTACTTCTGGGCATTGGCTTTGAGCCATCGAACAGCACATTTGGCATCTTCCACCGCTGCTGGAAATGCAGCTTTCCCGCTCAGTCTGTAATTGATACTCACTCCAAAGAAACCCTGTTCCGCCAGAGCCTTGATATAGGTGACGTACTTATCTCCATAGTACCAACTGCCCCCGTGAATCCAGATGATGGCCGGCATTAGGTTGGCTAAGGGCTTTTGCGGGGTATATATATCCAGGAAGAGGGATGTGCCACTGGCTCTGCCGTATTCAATGTTCCTGGTGATCTTGACCTGTTGTGTGCTTGCATCGAGAACGGCGGCTGTTACGCTGGGGTTTTCTGTGCTTGGTCCATGAATCGAGTCATTCATGGCCATCTGCCAGGGTATATCGCGCACGTATATTGCCTGAGTCCCGCTAACTGCGGGTTTTTCATCTGCTATTGCAGGAACGGCTGCAGGACCAAACATCGAAAGCACAAAAATTACGGGTAAGACAATTAGACCTTTCCATCTTCTCTTATTCATAATCTGCCCACACATATTTGCATTACTGGTCTTAAGTTATCACATCAAAATGAACCTAACATGAACTGGAACTGAACCTCAAATAAAGGAAGTATGACCCAAAAACAGCGGCTGGCACTCGACAGCTTCTTTCGTTCGGGGTGGGGTGTCTCTCACCTGACGAGTTCATGGATGCACTGTGCCATTCTTCAGGCGAGAAGTGATAATTGGATCGCTGGATTCAGGAAAACCAAAAAGTATTGCATTTCAAACAAAGACAGCGTAGAATAGACGTACAATTGTACACTGGTGATTTGAATAGATGAACATAGTTATAGACACATCGGTAGTAATTGCTGTCATTACCAACGAAAAGCACAAGCCGCAGTTAGTTCGCATGACAGAGGGTATGGACCTGATCGCGCCTTCATCGCTGCATTGGGAAATCGGGAATGCGCTTTCCGCCATGTTAAAACGGCAGAGGCTTACTCTGGAACAGGCTAAGATGGCAGTTAGTGCATACAAGCAAATTCCGCTTCGACTGTCGGATGTGGAGTTGGATATGACAATCGATCTTGCTGAAAAGCTGGATATTTACGCTTATGATGCGTATGTTATTGCGTGTGCTTTGAAACACAGGTGCTCACTGCTGACTCTTGATAACAGTTTGGCCGAAGCAGCTAGAAAGATTGGTGTCCGTGTCAGGGAAGAGGTGTCATGACCACATATACATACTCGGAAGCGCGGCAGAAGCTTGCATCCCTGCTTGATCAGGCACAGGTTAACGGTGAGGTACTGATTAAACGGAAAGATGGCTCAACGTTTGTTGTTAAGCCTATCTCACCGAGCCAATCACCACTTGATGTCGAAGGGATTGATCTCGATATCTCAGCAGAAGAGATTATTGATAGCATTCGCGAGACTCGCAGTAGATAGGCCAGTGATATTAAGCGATTGACAGTTATTCCTCTTGTGAAAGGGCAATAGTCCAAAAACTAATCTGGGACAAACTAATGATAAAGAAACTCTTTGAAAACGAAGACCTCATCGCAGTCGATAAACCGGAGGGCCTGGCCTCTATTCCTGAGGGTACAAAAGGGAAAGAGACGCTTCTCTCCTTGCTTCAAGAACAGTTCACGGAGAAGCTCTATGTTGTGCACCGGCTCGGTAAGTTAGCGAGCGGGGTGATCGTTTTTGCCAAGAATGCGGATGCGCATCGATACCTGAACGGTCAGTTCAGCGATCGGGCTGTGACGAGAACCTATTTAGCCGTGACTCACGGGGTGCTCAAACGGGCGAGCGGAACAATAAACAAACCTTTGCGCGAGTTCGGGTCGGGGAGGATGGGCTTCGATCACAGACAGGGGAAGCCAAGCATCACAAAATTCCAGGTGATGAATCGCTTTGGTGATTGCACACTTGTCAAAGCGCATCCGCTCACAGGAACAAGGCATCAGATCAGAGTCCATCTCTACAATATAGGGCATCCGATCGCTGGAGATACGCTCTACGGGGACAAGGAGGCACAGGGCGGGTTCCCTCGATTGATGTTGCACGCCCAGGAGATTATGTTCCGGCTTCCATCGGGGGAGGAAGTCAGAATTATAAGCCCGATCCCTGCATCCTTCAGGTCGGTTCTTGCTGACTTGAAGTCGCCAGCTTATTAGGGAATCTCTGATTAAGTGCGAGTCAACCCCCTACCCCCAATCTTGGGGGGAAAGAAGGGAATTTGGGGGACACCCCCAAACCCCCGGCAGGAAGTCTTCTGCACCGGTTCACAAGATGGTGTTCGAGCAATCTTTTGAAAATCCCACTAACCCCCTTGCTCCTGATCAGAGTGTGAACTCTCATGTTATAATGGACTCTGCAAGGAGATGTATCTATGGCGGAAAAGCACCTCCCGTTCACCAAAGAACAGCTCGAACAAATCGTTGCCGGATATCCCACCCCGTTTCATATCTATGATGAAGCGGCTATCAGGAAAAACGCCCGCGCGTTTAGAAAAGCCTTCTCATGGAATGAGGGTTTCAGGGAATACTTTGCCGTCAAGGCAACGCCCAATCCGTATATCCTGAAGTTGCTGAAGTCCGAGGGGTTTGGCGCGGATTGCAGTTCCCTGCCGGAATTGCTGCTGGCCCAGAGTGTAGGCATCACCGGCGAAGATATCATGTTCACCTCCAATGATACCCCGGCGGGAGAGTTTGAAAAGGCGAAAGAGATGGGGGCGATCATCAATCTGGATGATATCACCCACATTCCATTTTTGGAAAAGTCCGCCGGTATTCCAGAGCTGATCTGTTTCCGATACAATCCCGGTTCCTTAAAAAGAGGGAATGTCATCATCGGGAGACCGGAGGATGCCAAATACGGTTTAACCAGGGATCAACTGTTTGAAGGCTATCGCCTTGCCCGCGATAAGGGAGCCAAAAGATTCGGGATTCATACGATGGTGGCCTCTAATGAGCTCGATGCCCACTACTTTGTGGATACTGCCGAAATCCTGTTCAATCTGGTGGTCGAGGTGTTCAGGGAGTTGGGGATACGCATTGAATTCGCCAATATCGGGGGCGGCATCGGGATTCCTTATCGATTGGACCAGCAAGCTGTCGATCTTGGTGTGGTGAGCCGCGGCATTCGTGAAAGGTACGATAAGGTTATCATCGCAAATAACCTTGCGCCCCTCGGACTGTATATGGAATGCGGGCGCATGATTACGGGTCCTTACGGTTACCTTGTGTCCAGAGTCAGGCACATCAAGGACACGTACAAAAAATTTGCCGGACTCGATGCGTGCATGGCCAATCTGATGCGTCCGGCCATCTACGGAGCATATCATCACATTACGATCATGGGCAAAGAGAACGCGCCGCACAACACGATTTACGATGTGACGGGCTCGCTTTGTGAAAATAACGATAAATTCGCCATCGATCGCAAACTGCCGGCTCTTGAACCCGGCGACCTTGTTGTGATCCATGATGCCGGCGCTCACGGCCACGCGATGGGCTTTAACTATAATGGCAAGCTGCGTTCAGCGGAGCTGCTCCTGCGGGAGAATGGGGAAGTGGTGCAAATCAGGAGGGCCGAAACCGTCGATGACTACTTTGCCACACTCGATTTCGACGGGCTGGCGCAATTTCCCGTCTGAGTCAAAAAGGTTTCTCCGCTATCCGGGCAGGTCATCTGATGCAAATGCAGCCTGCCCTCTTTGCCATGCTATAATACCTGCTAGGCTGCCAGAACTATGAATAATACCAGACAAATTCTTTTATTGGGCATTTTGAAAGGTTCTTTGGCACGCTTAAGACCGAGAGGACATACCATCAACGCTATGCCACCTGGCAAGAAGGCCATCGAGACATTTTTGACCATATCGATATTTTTACAACCGTGACCGGCTGCACTCTTACCTGGAATACGTCAGCCCGGATAGTTTTGAGAGGGGAGCTGCCGTTGTTTACCTCAGTGTCCGTTTTCACTTGACCATTTACTTAAACAATATTGGATGGCTCAGTAATGCACATAAGCACCGTCTAGCGGATTCAATCTCTTTCATATTCGGGCCAGATTACCTTTATACCCCTTTCTTCAAGTTCAGGAATATACTCAGTTATGGACTTCGCACTTAGCGGGTTATCTGCTAGGACCAAAATGTCATTGTTACCCAAGCCTGGATTTGCCATGAGTGCAGAAATATCCCTGATTCTGTTTTGATAAAGATTCAGATTGGCTAACTCAATGAGGCCGGAAAGATGAGAAACTTCAGTAATTTCATTTGCCTCAAGATTAAGTTCTCTCAAATTGAATAGGCTTGATAAAGCGGAGAGGTTGCTGATGCGATTCGATCTAAGCACCAGCACACGAAGAGCCTGTAGATTCGATATCGGAGTAATGTCCTCTAGTCCATTGGCATACAGAGCTAGTTCAGTCAGATTAGTCAAGCTGGAAAGGGGTGATATATTGACTATGTTATTTCCGCCTAGTCTTAAGGACGTCAGGTTCTGGAGTTTTGAAAGAGGTTCAATGTTGGTAATCCGGTTGGGCCCGCCCCAAAAATCATTAGTCAGATCAAGTTGGGTTAAATTATGAAGGCCAGACAGGGCAGCAACATCGTCAATACTATTACCGAATAGGTTTAGTTCCTCCAACTCAGTGAATCCCGAAAGGGGTCCGATATCGGCTATGTTATTCAAGGACAAATCAAGGTGAATCAGGTTGTGAAGCCCTGAGAGGGCACTTATGTCGCTTATGCTATTCAGAGATAAATCCAAATAAGTGAGGTTAGTAAGACCAGAAAGTGCCTTGATATCTCTGACTTGATTGCTGCCAAGGGTTAGCTCCGTCAAATTGGCGAGGTCGGAAAGAGGCGAGATGTCACTTATGCAATTCATTTTGAGGTTTATATGGGTCAGAGAGGTACAGTATTCCAGTCCGTCCAGCAAGAAGATGTCCCTGGACGTTGCGTCCAGTTCTGACAGTTGTTCGAGATCAGATGGTTCGATAGCTCCACTCGGTTTACCGATTTCCTCGCGAATAACCATTTCAAGGTTCGGATCCGAAAAGTAAATTCCTGAGCCGGGAATGGAAGTGCTTGGAACGAAATTCAGGCATGGTTCTGTTGGAAAGACTCTTCTGTAGGAAGTTGAAGGGGTGGCACCGTTGCCGTCATCACAGGCTCCGATTACTGCGAGTCCTGCGACCATCAAGGACATGAACAGAATAGATATCATGATACGCATCTTGTCCGCCTCCAAAATCACATTGGAAGTCGAAGGAGCTAGAAGTTCTTACTAACTCCTCCGACTTCACGGGCAGTGATGGCTTGCCTATGTTGCTTTGTTATGGAAATTGCACTTTGTCGACGTAGCCATCGCAATAATAGTAGTATTGTCCGTCCATCGTCGTGCACGATATGTTGTTCAGAAAGTTAATATTGGTATCGTCGTATGCTACATCATAGCCTTGGTTTTCTGCAATGTAAGCAAATTCCCACGCCGCGGTATCACTCCATCCCCAAGCGTCATCTCCAGGGCCCTCATAGTCGTAATGTGTCGTACCAATGACATAGTGCCCCAAACTGGAATTCGTGTTGTAATCATCGGGGTAGTCCGCATAGAGCCTCAAATGGGCGCGATAGTCCTCGTAATAAAGCGAGTCATCGGTCGTGCCTTTGTCACTATCTGATTCATAGCTACCGTCATCTTTGAACCACAGATACATGGTAGTGTGGTTTGAAGTCCCATAATAAATACTCTTAACGGCGTCAATTTCGGCATCATCCCAAAACAACATTGTCACCGGCATATCCAGATTCGTTGAGGAAGGATAGTTGTCGTAGTCAGAATCCCAGTTGTACGTATAGTCAGAATCTCCTAGACTGACCGTAGTCGGATAGATAGTAGGACAATCTTTGGAATCCTCCGGTTCGGGGGCTCGAAGATGCTTTGGTTCTGGATTCCAAGGTAATGGCATAATACTGGCAACCTTGCCTGTTCGGAAATCTACTCTTATATTCAGTTGCCTAACCTTGGCTTCTGCATATTCCCGATATTGCACATGATCGCCCCTAGAAAAAATCTCCAGTTCCTCACTCGCATACTCGCGATCTTCATACCCGTATGATACTGCTGGCCATTCACGTTTTTCGACAAAGGCTTCATGGAAGGCTATCTGGATAAAGCCGCCGACTTTGTCATGTTTCTCGCCTTGAATCCAGCACCCTGTGCTGACGATTTCGTATTCCCTGTCGTCAATTATATCAACCACGTCTTTGTCGGAGAATACGATGCCTTTGAGATATTCCTTTTGAATATCGGTCAATCGACAAGTTGGAATTCCCCCCACACTTTGCATTGGTTCAGTTTCACTTTGAATTCGCTCTGCACTTTCTGCAGGTCCAGATCCCTTTTCAGACTGGGCCAAAGCTACTCCAGTGATTATTACCAGCACCAGACACATAATTAAGCCTATCACATTCTTTAGCATTTCCCTCTCCTTTCTTACTCTGTAATATGCTTACATATTTGCACTGCCTCTTCCCCAACATCTTCATCAGCCCACTTCTACTCCGATAATAGATGATGCACGATCACCCCAACCATAGGTATGCAAGTTAGAAATATACTGGCTGGGACCAACTCAATCCACCTCTTACACAATGAAGTTGACAATGATGGACGAAGCTCGATCGTTCCAGCCATAATTTCCCAAGTTCGAGATCGTAATGGTTTCATATACCAAAAATTGGTCACCTCCGTAGTTGATATGCTCGTAGAGGATTTCCACCCAATCTAAAGCGGTATCCAGTCCGATAGCAGATGATATCTTATCATTCCAGTTATAAGGAACGAGGCTGGGAACAGATGCGTTGTATTGTACAGTGAGAAGATCGCCACCGCAGCTAATGTGCTCATAGTTCTGGGCATATCCGGATATTGGAGAAGGACAACTCAGACAAGTCCGGGTGCTAGGGGTATCGAGCGCACTTTCTGATGACCCTGTTGAATATGAGTTTGCGCTGTCCGGTGCCAGAATGGTCACGTTGCCATCAGTATCTTTGATAACTTTGCCGACTCGCTCACCCATCGGGGGGTGGGTAATAACAGGCAAATCTTGTGTTTTGGCATATTCGTTATACCTTTCAGTCGAGGTGAAACAATAGAAGGCCTGATCTTTAGGGTTAATCATAGAAATCAGGTAGATACCCTTTGAATGCAACTCGGCGTGAATGACATTGAATTCGTCAGGTTGATAAAGCACCCCATCCAAAATCACGGGGACGGACACGGTCTGTGGTGTATCCGCATTGTTATTTGCAGGTCCCTCAGCAAATGCCGGTATTGCCAACGTCAGCATGGTCATAATGGTAAGCGCTATCGACACAAAGAGTTTTAATCCTCTCATTTTCAACAGTTTGCCTTTCATGATCAATATCTCCTCCTTTTTTCCTTATAGCTTCTGAAGACTCATAGGACTTTCCCTTGTCCTGATCACCACGACTCTTGTCAGTTCACTAAGGTTGTATTGACTTTGGGGACAGCAGCATGCCAAAATTATTTATTGATATCACCTCCTTTTTAGTAATATTCACTCGGACAATTTTCCCTTCTTGATAATAGGTTTTTCCGTCTTGATCTCCTGGCAATAAAACCAAATCGACCAGCTTGCTTTCATGATCCAGCGGAATGGGCCAAAGCAGCTGAAAGCTATATCCTCCATCCAAGAGTTCTTTGACTCTGGGATCAGCAGTAGCGATTCTTATTGCTTCTGCCTTTTCCGCTCCAGTTATCTCGACTCCAGGCACTTTCAATTCGATAGATTTCACCTGCTCAGATTTAAGATCAACCTGAGCGACGATCTTATTCCCCTTTTCAGTTGTAAAGGTTACAGTTGCTTCTCCGTTATCTTTTTCAACCACTTGTTTTGCACTGATTTTCCCTTCCCCTACACTCACGATCTTGAACGCTTCACTGTTTCTTACTATCTCCTCCGCCAGCGCTATATTCGACTTTCCATTAAACGATGGGATCGTAATGCTCAAAACAGCGATCAATGCCAGCACCAGTATGCTAACGGTCGCTGTTTTCCACTTAGGTTGTCTGGTAACAGAAAATCGGAATATCGTAAACCATCTTCCTAATCTAGTGGTACCTATCTCCTGTTCCTCAAAATATTTGGAACTCAGCAGGTTCCCTTTGAGACTCTCTCTATGGCTTTGAAGTTCAATCTGCGGAACCTCTATGTTTTCCAATTTCTTAATCAGGTCACTCTTATTCATCGTCTTGACTTCCATTAGATCTTTCTAATTACAGAACGTTTCCATTGGCAAAACGTTGCATTCATCTCATTGATACCCGCAGTTTGTCCAGAGCGCGGGATAGCAGCGATTTTACCGTCCCTTCCCGTTTTCCCAAGATATCAGCGATTTCGCTAACCTTCTTTTCTTCAAAAAATCTCAGTGCGATGACTTCCTGGTACTTTAGAGGAAGCTTCAGAATCATCTCTTGTAAGCGTAAAAATTCTTCATGTCGGCTGAGTTCTTCTTGGGCATCTATGATTTCAGAAGCAGGGTCGATACAGCTTACCGGCTCTCCGATTGCATCCAGGGGAATTGTGCGGTGACCGTTTCGCCGGAAGTAGTTGGAAATCTCATTCCCGGCAATCCGATACAACCAGGCAGAAAAGGGGATGTTTTGCCAGCGAAATTGCCCCAGCTTGCTTAGCGCTTTGAAGAATGTCTCCGAGGTTATATCTTGAGCAGCTTGGAGATCAGCAACTCTTCTTAGAACATAACCAAAGATCAGAGCATAGTTTTGCTCATAAAGCTCTCCAAAGACCTGAGGGTCTCTTTGAGCGCGGGCAACCAACTGTTGCTCTTGTCCTTTGCTCATCATCTGATATCAGAACGCATTTCGATTCAAGTGGAAGCCAATCATTTTTATCCTCGTCTCAGATACAACCTGCGCACGCCGAAGACTGTTAAGGTGACAATCCCGATTGCCGCCGATACTACAAATATCGCCGAAATGGCCAGCAAGATACCGGTAATGGATATGACGGTGACTGCTATGAGGACGTCGGTTTTATGATGGAACACCGCATGGACATATAGAAGGACTATAGCAAGGATCACTATCCAGAAGACAATCGTCAATGCCATCCTATTCCCCTATTATGTAAGGTTCGCCACCCCTTATGTTCAAGGGGTGGCGAACCTTACATCAAATGTAGTCTAAGTCGCTATCGGTGTGGAACGTATGAAACTCGGGTAGATTGTCAATGTCATGGTAAGAGTAGTAGTAGCCGCCTGGGAGACCATCAAACTCGGCCATCTGAGTGTGATGTTGATTTCCCGGAAACCAGCTATCGAATTCTCCGTAGCAGTTGATCCATGCGATATTTGGTCCGTCAGGGTCCCAGTATCCCCAAGGGCCATTTACGAGATCCCAGGTTACCTCATTCCAACTGGCCTCAAGCAAGGCATCTTGTCCGCTGTTCACAGTGCTTCCGCTGTCATAGTACTTCATGCTGGCCTTGACCTTGGCATTGTGAATGCCTACCGGACATTCAATCCAGCTCTTTGCCCAGCCATATCGATTCGGTGTTGTTCGGGTTGTTGTACTCTCTTCGGAGTTGCCAGCATAAGCCGGAAGGGCAGTCTTGGTACGAATGTTGACAGGTTGTTCTGCTGTACCTAAGGTGCTCTTTCGTACTTTGGCTACCAGAGTTCCATCAGCCAAGGCTTCAATATCGACACCGATAGAACCTTCGTCAATTTTCCCTTTTACCATGACTCTGATAGGCCCGTCAGATTTTCCAAGAACCTGTTGCATTGCATTTTCAGAAATAGCGATACTCTTGCCATCCATGATCACGATCACTACGGAGTCATCTGATCTCTCTGGCTCCGTGGTTACTTCCGAAGCGTTGGCCGTAACACCGAATGAGCAAATGACTCCCACAAGTAACAGGAGCAAACTTGACCTGAATAGTTTTTTCATTGAAGCAGGCCTCCTTATATTACGTTTTTGAATGTGTGGCGATCTCTTTTTGTAGAAGTTACGACTCACGGCAAATTTGTTTCAAGTCATATTCCCCTCCTTCGAAGCCTCTTGATCCTCTGTGGAAGAGACACAAAAAGTGCCTTCTGATATCAGAACGCATTTCGATTCAAAAGGTTGCAATTGATTTCGCAGGCCGCTATTCTTATGAATAACTATACTCTACCAAAGGGAAAATTTTCGATCTAGGAGTTACGGCAGCTAAGCAATCAATCCACCAGGACTGGCAATGGCGTTTTAAGCGTGGCTCAGGGTACAGTGGGGCAGGAAAAGGCTTGGTTGACATAAACCATGCAGCGGGTGATCTCCAGTCTTAGACTTCCAAAAACTCAAAAGGTGCTAAGTCATGACTACTGCGGAGCAAGCCGGTCAAAATAGAAAGGTGGAATTTAACCTTCTTTAGAATCTATTTGGTTGCAAGAAAGGTCTAAAAACTGACAGCCGATGTTTATCATTGAAACCAGGGACATCATCAAAAAATACGGCGCTCTGACCGCTGTATCCGGAGTGAGCCTCCAGATCGAGGCAGGCGAGTGTTTTGGGCTTTTGGGGCCCAATGGCGCTGGAAAGACAACGCTGGTCAAGATGATTATTGCCGTGGCCCCCATCACCTCGGGACAAGCCCTGGTGGCAGGTATGGATGTAACCCGAAAGCCGCGCCAGATAAAAGCCCTCATCGGCGTGGTTCCCCAGGAAGAGAACCTCGATCCTGATTTCAGTGTGCTCAAGAATTTGCTGGTTTTTTCCCGCTATTTCGATATCCCTTCCGCCGAGGCCAAACGGCGGGCGCTGGTTAACCTGGAGCTTTTCGAGCTTGCCGGAAGGCAGAAGTCGAAAATACGTGAGCTATCGGGCGGCATGAAGCGGCGGTTGCTCATTGCGCGGGGGCTCATCAATCAGCCGCGTATCCTGGTGCTGGATGAGCCATCGGTTGGCCTTGATCCACAGACAAAGCACATGGTCTGGCAAAAGCTCAATTCTTTGAAGCAGCAAGGCACAACTCTGCTTTTGACGACGCAAAATATGGATGAGGCCGCAGTTCTCTGCGACCGTCTGGCTATTATGAATGAGGGGCGGATCGTGGCGCTGGGCAGCCCCAAGAGCTTGATTGCCGAATATGGCGGAAAGCAGATTATCCAGGCCAAAACAGATTCTGCCTCAAAGGGGCTGGTCGAAGCGGAACTAAAGCGGCAGGGGTTCTACTGGCAGGAGATGGGAGAGACCATTTACATTATTCAACCAGATAGCGCCGGATTTACCGGCCTGCTCAGCGAGAAGCTGGCTGTGGTGAGCCAGCGCATTCCGACTCTTGAAGATGTTTTCCTCAGGCTCACCGGGAGGTCGCTGACGGAATGAAATGGTTTTCCCCGAGAGCCTTCCGTGTCTGGCAGCGCAACCGCGATGTGTTTCTGGCGCTATCGCGCAGCGAGGTGCCTGGCATATTGGTGGAACCATTGCTGGTGCTCTTTGCTATGGGGATCGGGCTTGGCGACTATGTGGGTCTGATCGACGGGCAGGATTACATCGAGTTTATCGCTCCGGGGGTGATCGCCGGTTACGGCATGTTCAGCGCCGTTTTTGAGTGCACCTTTGGCAGCTTTGTGCGCTTGGATTATCAGA
>Ga0265296_1003613_pt1 | contig 14151 bp, 12 predicted proteins | sample MunlanPumphouse1_FD_189073 | JGI IMG/M metagenome (GOLD analysis project Ga0265296, IMG submission 189073) | Groundwater microbial communities from a municipal landfill in Southern Ontario, Canada - Pumphouse #1 | ecosystem: Environmental > Aquatic > Deep subsurface > Groundwater | place... | reverse complement strand
GGGTTCTCCCGCAATTTGTCATTGGCGATGTTCATTTAAGCGGTTGGTTTTTTAATAAAGTCCATCCAATCAAATCTTCTTTTTTCCCCTGTAACAAGGGACAAAGGAGATTTTCCTCTTTTAAGTTTGTTTTTTGTATTTATCAAAGGTTTGGTACGGAAATTTACCACTATAAGATTACAAATTACTTCTGCTGAATTTAGGCTCCTTAACCTTCTCATTGTCTTAAGACGGGTATTAACATAAGAGATGACATTTTCAATAGAGTTAGTATCTTTGGGTATCTTTCTGCCCTTAACTCTAATAAAATGATGTGCCATTAATAAATTCCATCTGGCAACAATTGTCATGGCAATTTGTTTATGAACTACTGAATTATTGAATGCTTCTTCTAATAGTTTCTCTTTCCATTTTTCAGATTGTTTGATTGTATTGGAAAAGAGAATCTTGTGAACAAGAATATCAATTAATTTGCGTTCTTCTTTTGGAAGCTTTGCCGTATAGCGGTTAAGTTCTCTTTCTGCATGAACTACACACCATTGATGGGGAATATCAAGTAGACGGGCAGTCTTGTGTTTTATTGGTGGGATTCCCGGTCTTGGGTAATTCCTTGTCCCTTTAAATGTCCTATTTAATTTCTTTGGTTGAGTAAGAGTAATTATTGAGAAATTGCCATCTGATACAACTGCACGAATAATATATCCAACAGTTTCAACCGTATTAATTAAGGCAATGTAGTTTTCTTCTGATTCTACTTCACAAACTAACCAGGCAACAATATCCAAAGTTCCATAATCTATGGCCAAAAGAAGAACACTTCTTTTATTAAGATACTTTCCATCCAGAATGAGAATACCGCTCCATCTGTTGTAAGTTCTAAAACGAAGTGCACCGCTTATCTCTATTGGATTCATGCAGGACAAACCAAACTGATGAACCCAATTTGAAAGAGTACCAATCGAGACATTTTTTCTTTCCTTGATTACTGCATAACTTGATCTTCCTTGAATAAAGTCTTTTACTGTTTCCCGGATAAACACATCGCTGAAGTGTTGTCTTTGATGGTTTTTACGAAAAACAAAACTTTGGCAGCAATTACCACACCACCACCTCTGGACCCTTTCAATAGTAATTTCCCTTATTGAAACTCTTTTTAATTGCCTTGATCCATTCCTGATTAATTTCCCGTCGCATGATGGACAAAACCGTTTTTTTTAACATAATTTATTTCCTTTCTACACTGCGAGTGAGTGTAACAGAGGAATATTGAAGATACAAAGGGACAAAACATTGTTTTTACCAACCGCTTAAATGAACACTACCACTTGCACCTCGAAAAGGAGTAGACGATGGCATACGATATTAAAGTTTGGAATGCGGTTTTTTGTATTATGTACCTGGAACATTTTTTACGGGTATCTGAAAAAACCTTAAGTGATCCTTCGGTGGATCTGTGTGTATCTAAAAAAGAGGCTCTCCCCGGTGAAGTTTGGAGAGTATTGACAATCCCGAACCAGTCTCTTCCAAAAAAAGTGACAGACGATATTCTTAAGACGATTATGAAGTGCGGCAATATTTTCTTGTTAGAAGATATACTGGCATATTTGCCTATGGTTCCTCGTTACCGTCAGGAGATTAAAGAAGCCGGTCAGAAAGCCGCGCAATTTAGAAACAAGTTTCTTTCTTCCCTTCCACCTGAAATTCAAACCGCCCTGGCTTTGGCCAGGCAGGAAATGATTGAGTTTATGAAGAAATACTATGGTTGGGTTAAACAGCCACCTCTTTCAAATACACGGTTTTGAACCATCGCCCCTTGCAAAGAAAAGCAGGGGGCGTTTTTTTATCTTCCTCAAGGAGTCTCCTTGCAATTAAAAACATTACACATTAACCATGCACGTGCATAGTTAATTTGTGTTCAAGTTCAGATAGATCACGTACACATGTATTGTTCAAGTTTCTTGATTTTCTGTCATTCCGACTAAGTCCCGACGTTACGTCGGGGCGCATGCCACCGCCGCTGGCGGGGTCCCGCCAACCGGCGGGAGAGGAATCCCTTTCCTGAATACAAAAAACGACAGTTGGGTGAAAGAAAGGGATCCTTCCACTCACCCCGATGTTCATCGGGATTCGGTCGGGATGACGAGAGATTAATGTGTACGGGAGGTACTGAACGCGTACAATTTGTTGAAATAAAATAAAAAAGGTGTTATAAATAGCCGCCTGTTATAAGACGGGAGTGTTTTGCTCTTTGATTCTCTAAAACCCAAAAAAGGGAAAGGGAGGAAGAATGAACGGTCGAGGTTTGTCTTCAATTGGGGCGATGGGTTTTTATCATCAGGACGGTTTTGTATCGGCCTGGAATTTAGCAAAAAAATTTGCCGGAGAAGATGGGAAAATTGCCACACTGCCTGATATTGTTGAAGCCCGTCTTTCTACAGGGCCAAATTCAGTTGCGTGGAGCAAATATTACATAACCATGACAGCTGAATATTTCGGATTAAGCAAGGGCGGAAACAAGATTTTAATTGTTGCCCACGGAATCGGTCCGATGTCAACCTTGGATGGAGTCTTGAAGGCATATAGTTATGAGTTCAAAGACAAAGACCGTAATCGCCGCGGAGGGAGAATTCCGCGAAGCGAGTTTCTGAAACTTGAAAGTGGACATTATGGTCCAGTTAAAATCGTTGAATTTAAGCCGATATTACACCATTATCAATATTCTTTTATTGGGATATTGAGACTTAGTCGAGGTGTGGAAGAACCGCTTTTGAATGCGAGGCTCGGACCAAAATGGTGGGAATACCAGGATCGTCAGGCTGTGTTTGCGCGAGAATGGCACGCTAAACAAGCCGAAATTATTCCGGAAAACCAATGCGGACTAAGTATATTTGAATGGGAAACCTATTTACGTCGAAGGAAATTACAACATACAATAAGAAGCTGTTTTCGTTCAGATCCCTATATCATAAAGCTGGGAGATGCAGCAAATTGTTCGTATCGATATTTTCCACTCGAGGATAATATGGCGATGGTCCATCTGATCAGTATTGGCCAATTACAGGCGACCCATCATGAAGGAAATGAAAGCTTAATTTGCGAGATTGACTGCCATGAGTGGTGGAACAGTGTCCGGCTTGTTGCCATGCGTAAAGGAGTGGAATTTACCGATATTCATCCCGGCTTTGGGGATATAAACGAGCTTATCTGCCAAAACTGGCGCAGTCTAATGAAGCCTGTAACACAGAATGTTTATCCGGGCCTGCGGCCTTTAGTCAGGGTTGGGATGGACTGCTTTACTCAATACCCGAAACAGGGCGACTCGATGGATACTTACGAGCCGGAGTTTTTGGTAACCGAGCAAGAAGAAATTGGAAACGTGACAACGTTTGAAACAGTTATCAGCGGGTACGAGATGTTTTCTCGTTATGATATTAAGGAAGTTCAGGCAATTGCACCGGTTGGCGCTAATGCATATATGTTTATCGGTGAGCCAAGAATTATCTACAATCACGGCAGAGCAGAAAAACATTATATCGGAATCAGATTTTATTCCGTCAAAGTTGATACCACAAAGCGTTTGGCGAGAGCGGATGAAATCCGCAACGACTTTGATCTTTTAATGCGTTTGGTGGTTAAATCTTAGTTCATTACCGCATCTTTTTACAGATTTTTGTAAAGGATGCGGTTTTTTATTTTATTTCAGCTTCGGGGTAGCCTTCTTTAAATTGTTTGTAAGAAACCGGAGTTTTACCTTCCAGCTGGACAAGGTCGAGAACCAATTTGCCTTGATCTAAATGAGCTTTGAGTATCCTGAGCCGGTGAGTTTCGAAAGGTGACAAGTCCATTGTTTCATTGTTCGATTGTTTCATTGTTGAGAGCTTTCGGGGAAGTTGTACTTCGGTCCATGCACCCGGTTCCGGGTAGGCGGCGCGGACAAGTCTTTCAATTTCCTGCGGCGGCTTACTGAAGTCAATTTTGCAATTTTCTGTTTTAAGTTTTTTAGTTACCGAAGGTTCTCCTTCTTGAGATCTTGGAAGAAGATTTTTGTTTAGATATTTTGTAATTACCGATTCAATTTCGTCTGCGGATTTTTCAATCAACTTTTGATATAAATCTTCGGTAGTTTCCGTAAGGTCAAGGGCGAGTGAAGTTTGTTTGATTATTTCACCGTCATCCAGTTTTTCGGTTATCAGATAGTAAGAAATCCACGCCTCTTTATCGCCGTTTAATATTGTATATTGAACAGGGGCGGGACCGCGGTAAGAGGGAAGTTTGGAAAAATGAATATTAATAATTCCTTTTTCAAATAACTCAATTTCGTCCTTCGGAATAATTTTATTAAAATCTAAAATTATCCCGATTTTTAAAGGGGTTTGGTGTTGAAGTTCTTTTAAATACAGCAGGTATGGGAGGGAATATTTTTTGGCAACAAGAACAGCGGGGTTTTCGGTCAGAATTTGTTTTTTACCGACTAATTTTGCCGGCTCAGTTACCACTAAATCAAACTTAACTCCTTTTTGGATTGTTAATTCTAAGAATTTTGCTGATCTTGGGCTGGTGCCAAAAAATACAAACATAAATGATTGGTATTTATTATATACCAATTTCTAAAGAGAAATTGCAATCTTTAGTATTTTTTTTAAAATTCAGCAAGAAAACAAACCTTTGGTTGGTCAAGTTTGAAATCCCAAAGATGGTAAGAGTTTCCCAGACACTCTTCCCAAAAATCACATTTTTTGCATTTTGAACAGCTGGTCCTTTCTTTTTGACGGAAACATTCAAACTTATTACTCCATATATCTGAAAAATTATCTTTTTTGACATTGCCTTGAATTAGTTTTTTTTGTCTGGGGACATTCGGACAAACGAAAATATCGCCATTATACAAAATGCTGCCGGTATTGATGCCCGTAGTGCAATAAAAAAAATTATCTCTTAGCTCGCCTTCATAGGAAAGACCCAAAAAACCGGAACAGCCGTAAGTTATCCTTACTTTGTTTGATTTTTTCCTTTTTTCTTTAATGAAATCGAAAAGCTGTCGTTTTTGATTTGTCCTTAAAAGAATTTGGTGATTATTTTCTGCCCGACCGATCGGGTCTACCTCCATTATCCTCCAAGAACTGATTCCGAGCGGTAAAAAAGTCTGGTACATTTCTTCCAGCTGAGCAATATTTCTCTGATGAATAGATGAAGTAATTTGCAGGTCAAACAGGAAATTTTTATCTGCTAACAATTTAACCGCATTGATTGCTTTTTCATATGAGCCTTTTAATCCGCGAAAGCTATCGTGTGTTTTACCAAGGCCGTCGATACTGACAACAACTGTTTTCATCCCGGTCTCTTTCATTTTTTGAACAATTTTTTCATTAACCAAATACCCATTCGTGACCATTCCCCAAGGAAAACCTAACTTATTTGCAAAATCTGTGACTTCGAAAAGATCTTGTCGAAGTAAAGGTTCTCCGCCGGTAATGGCTAACATAATTTCTTGTGCTTTAAAATTATCAGCAATGTCTTTTAAAGCAGTTTTAACTTCCTTGGTTGAAAGCTCACCTTGATAATTAATGTTTTGGGCGTTACTACCGCAATGTTGGCAATGTAAATTGCACTTAAGAGTACATTCCCAAAAAAGGTAATTAAGTTTATGCGTTTGACGGAGAAGCTCTCTTTGTTTGGCCCAGACTCTAAGTTTTCCTGTTTTTATGATTTCTTGAAGCATTTTTTTTCATTCTTCTTCTCAGATATAAAATAAGTCCAATGACAGGAACAACAATTAATAAAATTAATAGATAAGGAGCAAGGAATAAATACTGGTTGACAACAGGAGGAAAGGGCATTATTACACCATATTCTGGTTGGATCGGAGGAACAACTACGCCATATAAAGGTTGCGGACGCGGAGGGCCATAAAACATCTGATCTACTCTCGCCAAAAGTTCCTTCATTAATTAAGATAATAATACAAAAAAGGAAATGTCACAAGTCGTTTGTGGATGCAGATAATAAAATGGATGTTTATGGAGTATTTTTTTCAAAACTTACTTCCTGTAAAAATTCTTTACCCTGGTTGTCTTTTTGCAATTCATAGATTTTACTTCCCTGTTCAAGCGCGCGCTGGATAAAAAGAATTCCGTTAAGATGATCGTATTCGTGTTGGATTATTATTGCCGGCAGACCGGTAAATTTCCTGACGATTTGTAACCCGGAAAGTGTTTGGTAGCGGATTTTAATGGATTTTGATCTCTTGATAATCGCCCAAATTCTTGGGACGGAAAGGCACCCTTCATATTTATTTTTGCTTTGTGCAATACCTTCGGTAATATATTTTGAATACCAGATAATTTCGGGATTGATAAAAGTAAGAAACTTTTTACTTCCTGAAGAATAAGCAAGAAAAACTCTTTTGGGTAGTCCAATTTGAACCGCTGAAAGTCCTACCCCTTTTATTCCTTCCCTGATGGCCAGCGTTTCTTTCAGTTTCGCCACCAGATCGGCCGTATTTTTATCAATTGTTACCGGAGTTGATTTTTCTTTTAATATCGGATTTGGAATTGTAATTATTTCGGCCATAGGATTATTATATCATCTGGAATCCCTCCTTCGTCCCGATGAACATCGGGGCTACGGCCAAGTCTGACTTGGCTACGGCGGGCAAGCAAGAATCATGAATCCCGCTTCGACCGCGAAGCGAGGCGAGCAAGAATCATGAATAATGAATTATGAATAATAGAGAATTAAAGAAATAGGAGGACTGCAAGTCCTCCTAAATAAAGATATCTCACCCATAGACGGCAATAATAAAAGGCAACAAATTTATTAAAATAAAAAGATAGAAAGCCAATAAAAACAAGTCAACTTCCCAGGTTTTCATTTTATTTCCTTCCTGTTTTTTTTCTACGGTTGTTTGAAACTATTATATACTCCTTGTACTCTGATTTACAAATTGATAATACCTAAGAGACTGTTGAATAACACTTAGTCATTTCGAATGAAACCAAGTCTGACTTGGTGAAATGAGAAATCTAGGCCCGACGTTACGTCGGGGCGTTTTTAACGCTTCGCCAAGTCAGACTTGGCTTCGCCAAGTACCGTCTGGTACCTGGCTTCGCCAAGTACCGTCTGGTACCTGGCTTCGCCAAGTCAGACTTGGCTTCGCTAGATTTCTCGCTGGAGTTTACCCCGCCACAGGTAGGGCTCGAAATGACTTAACAAAAACAGTTATTCAACGGTCTCTAATACCTAACGTAGCCGAGCTCAGCTCGGCGGAGTGGTATATCAAACAACTTCCTTATTGTTTTAGCTTTTCCAGTCTGTCTTTAGTTTCTTTGCTGTTCGGATCAATATATTTAAGAATATATTCCAGTTGCTCTATTGCTTTGTCTTTCTTTTTTAAATCTTCGTAGTAAACGGAAAGAGCATTCCTGGCGTCAGCATAATTTGGTTTCAACTCGATTGCTTTTTCAATTGTTTTCAGCGCCAGCGCATTGTCGCCCTTTTTGTTGTAAAGAAGGCCTAAATTATAGACGATTTTCGGGTCGGTCGGGGCAAGTTTACCGGCTTGGATGGCGGAATTAATTGCTTCGTCCAAATATTTTCCGTCGATAGTTGAGATGGTGTAAAAAACTTTAATTCTGGTTTTCCAAACGTTTAAATTTCTAAAACCCAATTTAACGGCGATGTCGGAAAATTTCGCCGCATTATCAATAAGTTCTGCGGATGAGCTGGAATCGTTTTCGGATTTATAAAGATAGGCTAAGCTGGCAACAGCAGAGGAAAGTTCATTAAAATATACCGGCTCATCATTGGTAATTTGAATTGCTTTAACCAACTGTTCGTAACCGGATGTGTATTCTCCGGCTTTATCAAACTTTAATGCCTTTGAATAATAATAGTCAGCCCGCCAAAGGCCGATTACTTTATTTGTCAAAAATAAAGTTGCCAGTAGCAGGACAATTAAAAGCAACTTCGGCAATGGCCGGTATGATTTTTGTTGGTTTTTATTATCGGCAGTGTCATCCTTTTGATTAAGAATTATCATAAAGGCGGGAATCAGGAAAAAATACAACGAAGTTATTACCACCGAGAAACCGAAAAAGTTGGTAACCAGTAAAGTTAGCCAACCTGTAAATAGTGCAAAGTGCAAAGTGTCCCGCCAACCGGTGGTGACAAAGTTATCAATATTATTTCTATTTTCAAACTTTGAACTGGTAACTATAACTTTTAATTTTGAACTTTGAACTTTGAACTGAATGAAGAACCAGACAATAATCGAGGAGATAAATAACAAATAAGTCCCAAGACCAAATAGTCCGGTAGTCGCTAAATAGTTTAGATATTCGTTATGCGCTTTGTTATATAGAAAATCCCATTCGGAAGTAAGATTATGTTCAACCGGACGGAAAAGGTAATAAGCGGAAGCAAATGTTTCCACGCCGGAGCCGAAAAAGGGATAATTTTTAAATATTTGAAGCGCTCCCCTCCAAACGATTTTTCTGATGACTCCGGATTCCGTACCGCCAGCTGCGATTTGCGTATCTGTGGAAGAAGTGGGAGGTTTGAGGTGAGAAGCTGGATTTTGAGATAGGAAGTGAGATTTGAGAGAGTTAAAAGAGAAATATTTGTTAATTTGCGGGAAAGGGGAATTGAAACAAAAAACTAAGAACAAAAAACTGAAAACTAATAGAAGAAATGGGTTCAATAGCAATTTTATTTTTTCTTTGTATGCCAAAACTAATAAGGCTGAAAAGGTTACACCGCTAGTGATTATCGCAATAAATCCTGACCGCGAATCGGTGAAAAGAAGGCAAGAAAACATTATTACAAAAAGAATTAGGGGAGCCAAAAGATTTTTAATTGATAACTTTTCACTTTTAACTTTCAACTTTGAACTAAGTGTTAATTGCCACGAAAGTGGAATTAATACAGCAAGATACGCTGCCAGCCAGTTTGGTTGTCCGAGCGTGGCAAAAACCCGGTTTTGTACATCCTGGACCCAACAGGAAACATTGAATTTTCCTTCAAAGAGTAAACAACTGAAAGAATGTCCGAAATGTTCAAGAATGCCATAAACCGAAACAATCGTTGCCGAAACAAGCGAGACCTTAATAAGTTTATAAATGTTTTCTTTTTCACAGTTGTTTACTGCTGCCCAATATAAAAGGATATATGAAATTGTCGACAGTAAACCGCCGTTAAAGCGTGAATAATAACCGATTATACTGGTATGGATATCGATAGAGAAAATGGTGGATATTATTTGTGAAAGCAGAAATAAAACAAGCGGGATATCAAAAAAACTTCTTTTAAAAGTAAATTTTCCAGCCAGAGTCATTCTCCCTATCCACGATCCGGTAATTAATACGGTAAAAAGATATACCAAAATGATTTTGTTAAATTCAAAAAGTTCGGAATTTACCGGGGTAAAAAAAATCGGCACCAAAAAAAACAAACAACCGAAAAGGAAAATAATCAGTCTTTGGAGAAATTTATCGAACTTCATTAGTAGTTTAAAGTATAACAAAAACCGGAAGCTTGTTTTTTAATAATGTTGTAGTATAGTAAAAACGATGACACCAGAGGTAGAAATACAGTATCGTGGAACTACTAAAATTACAAAGGCTTGGTTTCCAGCCGAGGTTTCACAAGCACAGTTGGAAAAAGCACTTGAAGATTCGGGTGGGAAAGTAATTAAGTGGGAGAGAATACCCGGGGAAAGAATTCCGGCAGGGATAATTACTATAAATCATTTGAAAGATTTTCTTTGGGGGCATCCGTTCTTTGAAGAAGCGAAAGGAAGAGGTGGAGTAACAATGTTTGAGGTTTTGAGAGCAAATCTTTCTGTCGAAGAACAAGAAAAACTTTTGGTGCAGTTTTTCACTCAGGAGGTAGACGGTTTTCCCAACGGAGAAAAAATTGCCAAGTTTTTAGCAGAGGTTGGTAATAATATGTCGTTTTCCCAACCTCAACAGCTTCCATCGGAAGATGTACTTTTAGGACATGTGCATGAATATCTCGAACGATCAAATCCATATTCGCCACATGATGATGCTAGGATTGGTCATTCAGAATTAAATATTCCTTTTACTTCAATCTCGTTACGAACAATCTCAGATTTTGATTCGGTTTTTTCTTTGTATCATTTTCAGTCTGATTGGGTGCCGTGGGAGCATTGGGATTTTCCCGCTTATTTAATCCACGAAGTGGTTCGATCTTCAAAAAGAAAATTGGCCCGGGATATGGCTTATGAAGCGGTGGAAGGTGCGGTTTGGAGTGCGCTTAAAATTAAAGGGATGAAATATCATGATACCGCGAAAAGATCAGGGGCGCTTGTAGCTTCTTTGGCAGTAGAATGGATGGTTATTGAAGATGAAATGAAAAAATTGGGTTTTTCCAAAGGCAACCCCTTTGAACCATTATGGGAAATTTATAAATTAGGTTGTTTGCCGGTTGGGATGTTGCCTTTTGAAAATGTATACGTTCACGACAGAAGTGGAAAGCCGATAGATTTTGTTGTTTACGTTCCCCCGATTGCTTTCTGAATACAGAAAATTATTGAGTGAGAAAGACGGCTTTTTCCAGACGGCCGATTCTTTTTCCGTGCTCCTTGAATTCTATCCGGCTGGGGGTAGTTTTTTGTAAGATATCAATTTTTCTGTTTACAATTTTTAACTCTTTTCCGACCCCATCAAGTCTGGATTCAACCCCATCAAGTCTGGATTCAACCCCATCAAGTCTGGATTCAACGCCCTTAAGATCATCTTTAGTTGCTAAATTCTTTAAGTCATCTTTGGTGGCTACATTTTCAAGTGCTTTGATGACGGCATGAGAAATTTGCCCCACAGCATTGTCAATCGCACTGTCTAAATCTTTTTTAGTGATCATTGGTTAGATATTGTCATTATTTAAAATTTTAGTCAAGGTAGTAATGGTCTTGCGTAATGGTCTTGCGAGATTGGTTAAATGTAACAAAAGACTTTGCGATCGGAAACTGATTTGTTACATATAAAAGTGAGTTTTGTGTATTAGATGGGGATTATCCTTGTCGGTTGTAGTGCACGCCGTTTTGACTTTTACCGAGGCTGAGTTTAAAATGTTTGCCACATGGGAAGAAAAGAAGATTTACCGAGCGAAAGTCTCGAAGAAAGAAGGATTGCTTGCAGGGAAAGGTTTCAAGAGGCGGTTGCCGAGGGAAAGCTGTCGGTTCTCACTGAAGAATTAAACGAATATATTAAATGCAATCCTGACTCTTACTCCGTGTTGTCTTTGATCGAACAGGGATTTAATTGCGTTTTGGAAAACTGCCGTCCGCCGAAATGTGAACCAGGAACACCGACTTCCTGGCTGGATTGGCATCATTCTTTTCCGCTTTCCGAAGTTATTGGTATTGTTGGGAACATTTATTCATTGACGGGAGAGATCTATCGTAAAAATTCCGGTGGTATTGAAATGATTTCTCAGTCATTACTGAGTAGAATGAAACCCCTCTTTTTGGGGATTTTGAATATTACTGACGCCGGTGAATTGGTTTTAGATGACATTTTTTTGACAAAAGCAGTTAATTTACTCATGGAGCATTCTGCAGTGGGTCGTTATAATATAAGTGACATAAAATTTCAAAGATTTGACTACGATTTTCGGGAATCGGCGAGTAAGTTTCTCACCTTGGAAAGGAAAAAGGCAGTGGAAGAAAAAAATCTCTTGAGGCTTTGGGTTATTGCAAAAAATTTTCTTGATTCGAGAAGAGATTGCGACCGGGATTGTGCTTGGATGACGATCGAGGAAGGCTTAAGAATTGCCCAAGAAGAACTTTTCAATCCGGAAAAGATTCCTGAAGTTTTGATTGCGGGTTTATGGTTTTTGTCTTCTTCAACGGAATTTGATTTTTCCGAGAATGGAGATTTTACGTTATTTGAAAATGCAAGAAATTTGTCTGAATCTGCAATGGTTGTTTGCTCGGTCGATCTACTTGATAAGGAAGATAAAGAAAAGTTGGTGTCGTCAAGACAAGGTCTATATGCACAGTCTCAAATAAGCAAGACCAAAAGAATTGTTGAAGGAATTCAGGAAGTGATTGAAAGATTGGATGAATTTACTTCCGGCGAACAAAAGAAAGAAAGAGAGGTATCGTCGTCTCCGGCAAAGACAACTCTTTTGGCAAGAATAACCGGTAAGTTGACAAGAAGCATGGGCAATAACGAGATAGTAGAAAAACCAAAGCCTTTAAAAATGGGATCAAGTTTACAATTTATTGACGGTTCTTCGGCAAAAGTGCTTCAAGTTTTCAATGGCGGCGAAACGGTTGTTTACAAAGTTGAGAATAATGTTGGCAGAGTTTGCGCCATGAGAGTTTACCACGGAGAAAATAGAGGAAAAGACTTTGGAATTGAAAGAGGAAGATTTGTAAATGCTTTGCGTGGACGAGTCTCCTCAGAAACTAGCCGGTGTATTCCTGAGGTTTATGATTACAAGGTTGCCAGGGATGGAACTATTTATGTTAGCCAGGAATTTATTGAAGGAAAAAATTTAGAAAGTGTTTCCAAACCCATGTCGGAAGAAGAAATTAAAAACATCAGCCATTCTTTGATTTTAACACTGGCGGAAACTCACAATAAAAGTGTTGCCCACATGGATATTAAGCCGAGTAATTTGATTATAGGGGAAGATGGGAAATTAGTAGTTATTGATTGGGATTTAGCAAGAAAATTTAAGGATGATTATTCTCGAGGGGCAACAGTAGAATATGCTTCACCGGAAGTTTGTTTGATGGCGGGAAAGGTTAACGGTAGTGCGGATATTTATTCTTTTGGAGTTACTTTATATGAACTATGGACAGGGGATACGCAATCTGTTTCCGTAGTTGGTTCAAGCAGGATGCCTCTTTTTAAAGCTTCTTTTGAGCAAAGATTTCCAAAGATAAATGAAGTTCCGGAAAAATGGCGAAATATTATTGAGAACTGTACCTGTTTGGATTCTCAAAAACGACCAACTGTTGAAGTACTGCTTCAAATACTTAAGTAATTTTTTACAAATTAACAAGTGGTTTAAAACAACGGGTTTTCGGTCTTTTTGGCAAATTGTTCTTTGTTGTAAGCAGTGGTTGATAAGAGGTGGTCCATTCTCGATAAATGAAAAACCAACAATTCTTGTGATATTATCAAATCACACCACTTCGTCCGGCTGAGCAGGACTACGTTAGGTGTTTAAAATTTGTAAACCAAAAGATAAGGAATAAATGCCAGAAACAAGCCAGGGAGACGAAAGTTTATTAAAAAAAATCGGAAAAATCAGAAGAAGGATTTTACCAACCTCGACCGAACAAGCAGCAGAAAGTAATCGGAAGAGTTTCGAGGGCAGTTTTAAAGAAGCATTTGATAACCACAATTTGAATTTAATGTTTTTGGCAATTAAATCATATAGTACTTATGACATATCCGGTGGCGTAAGAAGCGCGGATATGGTTCAATCTGCTCTTGATTTAATTGACTTTGAAAAAAAATCCGCAACTCCCAAGAATTCTACTCCAACGCGTTTGGGATCCATAATAAATTTAATTATATTAACGGATAGTATCAGATTAAGTGATGAGAAAAAATTGCATGAGCTTGAACAAAAAAGCATTTCTGTATTATCTGCTCATTTACCAAGTACGCCGGACGAGATAAAACTTTTTCCGGAGGAAATTCGAAAAGTGATAAAAAACGGCATTGTTGATTTACAAAGAAGTAAACTTACTCCGTATAGGACAGATAATCAATATCTAGATGGGGTGATTGGAAAACTGAATGATTATATTAAATGGGGAATCGAGCAGGCTGAAGTTGAAGTTGAAAAGGCGGAGAGAATTGGGGATCTCAACTCAATGGCAGCAGCATATAAAGAATACTCCGTTTTGATAGGAGAATCGGATACGCCAAAATTACGCCAAATTGTTCAGTGGGCGGGAGTGGTTATGGAGAAAATTGCCCGCGGACAATTACCGGTTCAACCAGGTTATCCGCTGGAAAAAGCGGTTCAAGGAGCAACTGCTTTTTTAATTGAAGCAGCTAGTTTTGATTATCATCAAAGCCTTGGTGAATTTGCCTTATTCAGAGGAGTTGCCAAGGGATTTCATAATTTTGCAGTTAGTCCCAGTAGGGTTGGGTTTACAGCCGG
>Ga0265296_1003611_pt1 | contig 14153 bp, 11 predicted proteins | sample MunlanPumphouse1_FD_189073 | JGI IMG/M metagenome (GOLD analysis project Ga0265296, IMG submission 189073) | Groundwater microbial communities from a municipal landfill in Southern Ontario, Canada - Pumphouse #1 | ecosystem: Environmental > Aquatic > Deep subsurface > Groundwater | place... | reverse complement strand
GAACTGTTCAGGAGCTGCTTGGCCATAAAGATTTGAAAACGACAATGATATATACTCATGTTCTCAATAAGGGTCCAGCGGGCGTGAGAAGCCCCGCCGATAATCTTTAATGTTTCAATTGGGATATTATGCTGATCTACGTAACATCCCAATTGAAACATTGAGAATTTGACATATTATTGTTAATAATTAATTTCTTAAATGGAAGACATAAAGCATTTTCGAGGGGTGTTACACCGCAAAATATGCGGTGTTTAGGTTATTAAACAAGATCCATATAAACACTGTTCATCCTGACCGCAGGCGGTCAGGATGAACGGAGCCGCGTCTGTCACCGCGTGTCGCCGCCTGCGGCGGCTGAACACGCGGCTCGAACGGCCAGCCCTCCGAAAATAAATTTTCGTCGGCCTGCCGCTCAGCCGCGGCTCCGTTATACGCAAAAAGGAGGGTAATATGGGATTACCAAGAACATTCGTTGGATTTAGCAGTACAGATATACATTACTATCGGATGATGCAAGCATGGAAGGCCAACGAAAAAATTGATTTCAACTTTACCGATTGCCAGTTGCAGAGTGAAGTCAATTCCGAGAATGAAGTCTATATAAAGCAGAAATGTCGGGAGCGGATAAATATGGCCGGAAAATATGTTTTGCTCATAGGTCAAGATACAAAGAGCAAGCATAAATACGTCAGATGGGAGGCTGAAGTTGCAGTTGAAAAAGGTTGCACGGTCATTGGCGTTAACATAGATGGTTCAAGATCAATGGTTAAGGATACATGCCCACCTATAATACGAGATATTGGCGCAATATTTGTCCCCTTCTCGCCAGCGATCGTTGCGTATGCAATAGAAAATTACAAAATGCATGACGATAATGATAACTACCATTACAAAGATAGTGTCTATAAAAGTCTAGGATATTGAAAAAATGCAAATGGAAGAAAGTGATTTCCCCGCGCTATACAATGCGGCCGATAGTGCATCTTTAGAAGCTCAAAGCAACTCCTTTAATTCGCTTCGGCTTTATTTGATTTTACTCGTTGCAGCGGCATTTGTCTCTTTTGAATGGGCGCAAGAAGTATATGGGGCAATTGCATCGGCTTCACTATTCCTTATAACACTGGGAATTCTAGTTTGGTTAAAGGTAAAAAAACCAGAGGACATTTGGTACAACGGTCGAGCTGTTGCAGAATCTGTCAAAACGCGAACATGGCGTTGGGTAATGAAAGCTGAGCCATATGACAAGGCAGTAAGTGAAGAACAAGCACAAAGAGAGTTGTTGTCAGATTTAAAAGCAATCCTTGCTCAAAATCGCTCATTGTCTGGTTGCTTAAAGTGGACCCCTGACTTGGGGGAAGCGATTTCAAAGAAAATGATCTCCATTCGCTCTTTGCCATGGAAAGAGCGACTTGATATTTATAAAAACGATAGAATAGATAACCAATCGGTGTGGTATTCAAAAAAGTCGCAATTTAACAAACGCCGAGCAAAGCAGTGGTTCGCTGCATCAATATTTCTTCATTCCATAGCGATACTCATGCTTCTGTATAGAATTAAAAATCCAATAACCTCTCTTCCCATAGAGGTCATGGCTGCAGCAGCAAGTGCAGTATTGACGTGGCTTCAGGCAAAGAAACACAATGAACTCAACTCAAGTTACTCATTGGCTGCTCACGAAATCGTATTAATAAAGGGAGAGGCCGTTTCGGTACAAGATGATCCCCACTTATCTGAGTTTGTAATGAATAGTGAATCTGCTTTTTCAAGAGAACATACACAATGGGTTGCACGTAAAAGCGTATAACATTTTTTTTCACGGGACGCCAAAAAGCCGGTGCCCGTGAAAATGGCGTTCATCCTGACCGCAGGCGGTCAGGATGAACAAAAAAATAACACGTAATGACACATAAAGCAATTATACGTTGCATTATGCAATTATTTTGTGCTATCGTCAATTGAAACGATATTCATGGAGGTAGCGATTATGGCAACCGCAGTAAGAATCACCGACGATTTGGTAAGGGACGCAAAGATATTTTGTAAAATCGATAAACGTTCTTTGACAGGGCAAATTGAACATTGGGCACATATCGGAAAATGTGCTGAAGAAAATCCTGATTTAACCTATAGCTTGATTAAAGATATTCTCATTGGGCTTGAGGAACTGGAACATGGCGAATCATCAGAATACAAATTTGAGTAGCTGCCAATGAAGATTATTCAATCCCGGTCGTTTGAAAAAAAAGTTAAAAAATTCAGCAAACAAGAAAAAAAGATGCTGGACGTTCAAGTCTTAAAGATTGCACAAAACCCATCTGTTGGTGCAGAAAAAAAAGGGGATCTCCGCAGTGTTTTCGTTCATAAATTCAAAATAAAGAGCACTCAATATTTGCTTTCATATCGTTTTGTTGGAGATGACCTCGAATTAATAATGATTGGCCCACATGAAAATTATTACAGAGATTTAAAAAGCTATCTCAAAGCAAAATAAAAAGGCGAACAATTTGCTGCACGAGGCGCGGCTGTCACCGCGTGTAGGTGAAGTCCCCGGCGGCAGGTTGCTAGGCGGTATCGGTAAGTGAGTGAGGTGAAAGATGTGCAACCAGCTTCATATAGTGAACATGGAGACCTGTAAGGGTGACGGTATCTGTGCTGATATCTGCCCGGAAAACGTCTTGGAAATAGTCGACGGCAAGGCAGCAACGGTGGAAGGTCGCGCGGACACCTGCATCATGTGCGGGCAGTGTGTTGCTGTCTGTCCCACCGAATCGCTCCAGATGCCGGAGCTACCCGCGAAAGATTTTCAGGACTTGGCCAGGATGCCTTTCAGCTACGGAGAGTTTTTAGATTTCCTCAGACTGCGCCGCAGCGTGCGCGTGTTCAAGGACCGGCCCGTGGAGCAGGATCTGACCGAGAAAGTCCTGGCGGCCGCCGCTACCGCACCGATGGGTTTTCCGCCTCATTCAACCGAGGTCCTGGTCATCAATAGGCGGGAGGAACTGGACTTTCTGCTGAAGGAACTTGTCAAGGACTACACATCTATGGTGAAAGGGTTTTCCAATCCGTTTGGCCGGGTAATGATTCGCCTTGCTGCCGGGGCCGAAGATTATCGAGCCCTGAAAGATTACATAGTGGACGTGGCGAGATACGCCAATGAGGCGTATACCCGGGACGGCACGGATCGGTACATGTACAACGCTCCGGTGCTGATGCTGTTTCACGGAAATCGCTGGGCGATGTCGTACGAGGAAAACACCCACCTAGTCTGCCACCACGCCATGTTGGCCGCTGTTTCGCTGGGCCTGGGCACTACGATCATAGGCCTGATCCCGCCGATCGTTGACCGATCCAAAGTCCTGCGGAAGCGGTACAGCATCCCGAAGGAGAATAAGGTGATGACTTCGCTTATCCTCGGACATCCGAAATACAAGTACAAGAAAAGCATTCGTCGGGATCTTGCGGGCGTGCGGATCATTTAAACCAATCGCTTTCTATCCAAGGCCGCGTCAGATCTGGCGAGCGCATATGTGCGGGCGTAGAGAGACAATGACTAACCACACGCTGGAGCGGAACGGGAAAACCCGCAGCTTTTTTGAAACTTGTTCCTGTCGGTTCATCTGACATCAAGCGCCTGTGTCAAGTTTTTAAGTTATTGATCGAAAGCATCTATTGTTCAGGCTATAATAGGATTTTATATTTTACTTAAGGAGGGTGTCAAACCAAATGGGCGAGGAACCGAACAAGATCATTTATTCCATGATCCGGGTAAGCAGGTACTATGACAAAAAACCGGTTTTAAAGGATATCTCAATTTCCTTCTTTTATGGCGCGAAAATAGGCGTTCTGGGCCTTAACGGCTCAGGGAAGAGCACGCTTCTGCGCATTTTTGCAGGCATTGACAAAGAATTCAACGGACAGACCACTATTTTACCCGGTCTTACAATCGGTCTTCTCGAACAGGAACCGGAGCTGGATAATACTAAAACAGTTCGGGATATTGTGGAAGAGGGACTGCAGGAAACCGTTGCTTTGGTCAACGAATTCAACCATATCAACGAACAGTTTGCCGATCCCATGTCCGATGATGAGATGAACAGGTTGATCGAACGACAGGGAAAGGTCCAGGAAAAGATTGATGCCCTGGAGGCATGGGATCTTGATTCACGGCTTGAGATGGCCATGGATGCCCTCCGCTGCCCCCCCGGGGAAACACCGGTGAATGTGCTTTCAGGAGGGGAAAGACGGCGTGTGGCATTGTGCAGGCTCCTTCTTCAGAAACCGGACATCCTTCTTCTTGACGAACCGACCAATCATCTAGATGCAGAGTCTGTAGCATGGCTGGAACAGCACCTCCAACGCTACGCGGGAACCGTGATTGCGGTAACCCATGACCGTTATTTCCTCGATAATGCGGCGGGCTGGATACTGGAACTCGACCGGGGTGAGGGAATCCCCTGGAAAGGAAATTACTCTTCCTGGCTGGAGCAGAAGCAGAAGAGGCTGGAAATTGAGGAGAAGGGGGAAAGCAAGCGCAGGAAAACCCTTGAGAGGGAACTGGAGTGGATCAGGATGTCTCCGAAGGGAAGACATGCAAAGGCAAAGGCACGGATCACCGCCTATGAGTCCCTGTTGAGCCAGGAAAACGAAAAACGGGAAAGGGACATGGAAATCTACATTCCACCCGGTCCCCGACTTGGAGAAGTGGTCATAGAGGCTACAAATGTCAGCAAGGCATACGGCGACCGTCTTTTGATAGATGGTCTCTCCTTCTCTATTCCCTCCGGCGCCATCGTGGGCGTCATCGGACCGAATGGTGCGGGGAAAACCACCCTTTTTCAGATGATTACAGGGAAGGAGCAAACCACCTCCGGGGAATTTAGGATAGGCGATACCGTGCAGTTGGCCTATGTCGACCAGAGTCGCGACGCCCTTTCTCCTGATAAGGCCGTATGGGAAGTCATTTCGGACGGGCAGGACACTATACCGCTCGGCAACATGCAGGTGAATTCCCGGGCCTATACCGCAAGGTTCAATTTCTCAGGAAGCGATCAGCAAAAAAAGGTGGGAACCCTTTCAGGAGGGGAGAGGAACCGCGTGCATCTCGCCCGCATATTGAAGGAGGGTGCCAATGTCCTTCTACTGGACGAGCCGACCAATGACCTCGATGTGAATACGTTACGGGCACTGGAAGAGGCCCTTGAGAATTTCGGGGGCTGTGCCGTCATCATCAGCCACGACCGCTGGTTTCTCGACAGGATCGCGACCCACATCCTGGCTTTTGAGGGGGACAGCAAAGTTATCTGGTTTGATGGTAATTACACGGAGTACGAAGAAGATAAAAAGGAACGGCTCGGTGAAGCCGCCGCACAGCCCCACCGCATCAAGTACCGGAAACTTACCCGAAGTATCTCGGCAGAGTAGCTCCCACGGCACCATCCCAATATATGACGGAGTCCCAATTTTATAAATATTCAACAAGCAGGATCATTTGGATTGCCAAAGGCTCTATAAAAAGGAGGGAAGTATGTCCATGATCAACAATCCGTTTCGGAGGATATGCCTTATCATTGTCATATCGTTTTTTATCGCCATGACCGGATGCGAACGCACCGAGACAGGAGAAAAGGTCAATGACACGGTGGAAACATTTGCAGGAAAGAAAAGCGTGGATCAAATGAAAAAAATGAAAAAGGATATCGAAGATATCCAGGACCGGCAGGATGATAGGCTGAAACAATTGGGGGAGTGACAACAGCGCCCTTTTCCTTCGAGCAATCCGGGAGTTATTGTGCTATAAGAGCGTCATTGAGGCAATAATGATTTACACCCATATACTCAACAAAGGAGGGCACGGTGTACGCAGCCCCGTAGACAAACTTCAAGTCGTCTTATACAGGCTGTATAAGGTCTGGTCTCAATTGTGAGAGCGAAAGAAGGTTTAATATAGAATTCAATTGCTCAGGCGATGAATATCAAAAGGCAACAGCCGCGAGGGCTACTGCGAGACCCGCGGCTTCGACAGCTGCGTTTCCAGAACAATTGACAACTATTTAGAATAATTCTACGCGAGGTGCTCTATCGAAACTAAAACTTTGAAGATATTGGCCATTGACGACAAACAGGATAACCTGACCAGTTTGAAGGCTATTCTAAAAGACGCCTTTCCGGAAGCAAAGACTTTTATCGCGCTAAATGGGCCGAAGGGGATCGAACTGGCGCTGGCCGAAAACCCGGACGTTATCCTCCTCGACATTGTAATGCCGGGGATGGACGGGTTCGAGGTCTGCCGGAAGCTAAAGGAGAACGAGCGCCTGCGGTTCATTCCGGTGGTTTTTCTGACAGCCCTGAAGACCAGCCGGGAAAATCGTATCAAGGCCCTCAAGGCAGGAGCCGAGGGGTTCCTTCCCAAGCCGTTGGACGAGGTAGAACTGATCGCTCAAATCCGGTCCATGGCCAAGATCAAGACCGCGGATCAGCTTCGGCAGATGGAGAAGGAGGAACTGGCCGCGCTGGTGACCGAACGCACCCGGGAATTGGAACGAGAATTGGCCGAGCACAAGCTGGCGGAGGAGTCTATGCGCATCGCCCACAAGCGCCTCAAGTGGTTTGTCGATGCCAATATTGCCGGGATCGTCGTCGTCGACCCGTCAGGCACTATTTTTGAGGCCAACGATTACTTCCTTCGCATGATCGGTTATACGCGGAAGGAATTTGAACAAGGCAAGGTTGACTGGCGGGCCATCACGCCGCCCGAATGGTTGGCGGCGGACGAACAGGCGATACGGGAACTGCGCGAGCGCGGTACGTGTGTGCCCTATGAGAAGGAGCACTTTCGGCGGGACGGAACCCGGGTCCCGGTCCTCGTAACCGACGCCGTGCTGCCCGGTCCCGAAGATCATATTGTCGCTATAACTCTCGATTTGACGGAGCGCAAGCGGGCGGACAAGGCTCTGCAGGAATCGAATGAAACCCTTCGGACACTGGTTCACTCTTCACCGCTTGCCATTATCGCTTTGGATCCCGACGGGAACGTTACACAGTGGAATTCGGCGGCCGAGCGAATGTTCGGCTGGCAAGAACACGAGGTGTTGGGGCAGTTCCTCCCCTTTGTTCCTGAAGACAAGCGAGAAGAGTATCGCGCGTTGCGCGAGCGCGCGCTACGGGGTGAAGCGTTCATTAATGTTGAGGTCCGTCGACGGAAAAAAGATGGTTCACCGATTGACATCAGCGTCTCGACCGCGCCCCTCCATGATTCCCGAGGCCAGATCAATGGCATTATGAGCGTGATCTCTGACATCACCGAGCTTAAGCGGGCGGAGGTGGCGTTGCGGGAGAGCGAAAAACTATATCGATCCTTGTTCGAGAACATGCTGAACGGATTTGCCTATTGCCAAATGCACTTTGATGATCAGGACAGACCTTATGATTTCACTTTTCTGGCTGTAAACAGCGCCTTCGAGACCATGACGGGGTTGAGGGATATCGTCGGCAAGAAGGTTTCCGTTGTCATTCCTGAAATACGAACGGCCGACCCGAAACTGTTCGATATCTATGCCCGGGTGGCCAAGGACGGCCAGCCGGAACGCTTCGAGATATTCCTTGAATCTTTGCAGATGTGGCTCTGGATCTCGGTATACACTCCGAAGTACGGGTATTTCGTGACCGCCTTCAATGTCATCACCGAGCGCAAGCGGGCCGAGGCGGAGCGGGAACGGTTGATGGCAGCTATCGAGCAGGCCGGCGAGATGATACTCATGACCGACCCCGCAGGGACCATCCAGTATGTCAACCCGGCGTTTGAACGGATTACGGGCTATACCTGCCAAGAGGCCATCGAGCAAAACCCGCGCATCCTCAAGAGCGGCCGGCAGAACGAGGCGTTCTACAGTGAGCTGTGGGCAACAATCTCCAGAGGCGACACATGGCAGGGACGCATCGTCAACAAGCGCAAGGATGGAACGCTCTACACCGAGGAGGCGACCATTTCGCCGGTGCGCGACGCTGCGGGCAAAATCGCCAACTACGTGGCCGTCAAGCGGGATATTACCGAGCATCTCCGGTTGACGGCCCAGTTTCAGCAGGCCCAGAAGATGGAGTCCGTGGGGCGGCTGGCTGGTGGCGTGGCCCACGATTACAACAACATGATCGGGGTGATCATGGGTTATACGGAGATGGCCCTGAACAAGCTGGACCCAAGCCAGCCGCTCCATGCCGATCTCCAGCAAATTAAAAAAGCCGCCCAGCGCTCCGCCGACCTGACCCGGCAACTTCTGGCCTTTGCCCGCAAGCAGACTATCGCCCCCGTAGTGCTCGACCTGAACAGAACCATGGAAAGCATACTCAAGATGCTCCGGCAGCTCATAGGCGAGGACATTGACCTTGCCTGGCTGCCGGGGGCAGACCTGTGGCCGGTCAAACTCGATCCATCCCAACTCGATCAGCTATTGGCCAATCTTTGCATCAACGCCCGGGACGCCATCACCGGCGTCGGCAAGATCACCATCGAAACGGATACGGCTATCTTCGATGAGGCCTACTGCGGAAATCATGAGGGGTTTGTCCCGGGTGATTTTGTGTTGCTGGCCGTAAGCGATGACGGATGCGGTATAGGCAAGGAAACGCAGGATAAACTCTTCGAGCCGTTCTTTACCACCAAGGAGGTCGGAAAGGGAACCGGGCTGGGGCTGGCCACGGTCTACGGCATCGTCAAGCAAAACAACGGTTTTATAAATGTGTACAGCGAGCTGGGTCAGGGGACAACCTTCAAGATATACCTGCCCCGGCATGAAGGGAAGGCAGAGCAGATGCAGAAGGAAGGTCCCGTAATACCATCCTGCCAGGGCCACGAAACCATCCTGTTGGTGGAGGACGAACCGACGGTCATGGAAATAACCACTATGATACTCGAGAAACTGGGTTATAAAGTGCTGGCCGCCCTCACACCGGGCGAAGCTATCCGCCTGGCCGAGAAGTACGCCGGCGAGATTTTATTGCTGCTGACCGACGTGGTTATGCCCGACATGAACGGCCGGGACCTGGCCAAAAAGCTCTTGTCCCTCTACCCGAACCTCAAGTGCCTGTTCATGTCCGGCTACACGGCCAACGTCATCGCCCACCACGGCGTGCTGGACGCAGGGGTGCACTTCATCCAGAAACCGTTCTCCATGAAGGACCTGGCCGCCAAGGTGTGCGAGGTGCTTCATGGAGAATAGATGAGGATCATGCTGCGCGCCTGGCCATCAAGCGGATGCAGCGCCTTGGAGTATGCGGAGAAGAGGAGGAACTATTAACGGACAAGTAGAATACGAATTCACACAATATCTATTAAGCAAACTGAAAGAATGAGATCATGAGTTGTATGTAGAGTTAAATAAGGTCAAGGAAATTAAAATTAAGCCATATAACCTGTCCTCTGAAGCGCACATTAATGCTGTGTTTGCTACATTGCACACGGCTTTTAACGCCTCTTTCTTTAGCGTCATTTGTATAGTAGAATAAACAGAATTGGTTTTAAACTGCTAACGCGGGGTTATAAGAACGATCGCTTTGATTCTCTCGTTACCGGCAATTTCATAGAAGAAGAGAACAAATATTGAATTGGTTGATCAGCGGAATGCAATAAGCTCCTAACAGCCTTACCGAGGTGTTCTATTTTGATAAAAAGGAAAATTAATTTATGGAGATAAGAAATGTTGCAATTATTGCTCATGTTGATCATGGAAAAACAACTATGGTCGATAGAATTCTACATCAGGTGAAATTGTTCAGGGATAATCAGGAAGTGCAGGATTTGATCCTGGATTCAAGTGATCTGGAACGGGAGAGAGGAATTACTATTCTATCTAAGAATATATCAGTAAGATATAAAGGAACAAAAATAAATATTATCGATACTCCCGGCCACTCAGATTTTGGAGGAGAAGTAGAGCGCGTCTTAAATATGGCTGATGGGGTGCTGTTACTTGTTGATGCTTTTGAAGGACCCATGCCACAAACACGCTTTGTTTTACAAAAAGCATTAGAGCTGGGTTTAAAACCTATAGTTGTAATTAATAAAGTTGATAAACCAAATTGTAATCCGGGAAAGACAAATGAACTTGTTTATGAGCTGATGTTTTCCCTTGATGCTTCAGAAGAGCAACTCAATTTTCCAACTGTTTACGGTTCTTCAAAAGAAGGATGGATGGGAGCCGACTGGAAAACACCAACTGATGATGTCACCTATTTATTAGATACTATTATTGAATATTTTGATCCACCCAAATATAACCCTGGAACCTTACAATTACAGATTAGTTCTTTGGATTACTCGTCATATACAGGCAGAATTGCTGTAGGAAGAGTTCATAGAGGAATTATTAAAATGGGTGATCAAGTTTCTGTTGTTCATAGAAATGGTCAAATAAATAAATCAGTTGTTAAAGAACTTTATCTTTTTGAAGGACTGGGCAAAGAAAAAACCAAAGCAGAAGTTAAATCAGGTGAAATAGTAGCCATAATGGGACTTGAATACTTCGACATTGGAGATACTGTTGCTGATTTTGAAGAACCTGAAGCTTTAAAACCAATCGCGGTAGATGAACCTACGATGAGTATGTTTTTCACCATTAATAACTCACCATTTTTTGGTAGAGAAGGTAAATACGTTACATCAAAGCATATCCGAGAAAGATTATTTAAAGAAACAGAGAAGAATCTGGCATTAAAGGTTGAAGAAACAGATTCATCAGATAAATTAATAGTTTATGGCAGGGGTACTCTTCATTTATCTATTTTGGTAGAGACGATGAGGAGAGAAGGGTATGAGATTCAATTAAGTCAGCCTAAGGTGGTTGTTAAAGAAATTAATGGGTTTAAACATGAGCCGATAGAACTGTTAAGTGTAAATGTTTCTGAAGAGTTTTCCGGAAAAGTAATAGAGATCGTTGCCAAGCGCAAAGGAGATCTCCTGAATATTGAGACAAAGAATGACAGAATAAATCTTGAATTCAAAATACCAGCCAGAGGTTTGATTGGACTTACCAAACCTGTATTAACAGCAACGGAAGGTGAGGCAACGATTTCGCATCGGCTTAAAGGTTATGAGCCATGGAAAGGTGAAATAAAAGGCAAAAGAAATGGCGCGTTGATAGCTATGGAAACAGGAACATCTATTGCTTATTCAATTGATAAACTGCAAGACAGGGGTAAATTCTTCATCGATCCAAATGAAGAAATATATGCAGGTCAGGTTATAGGAGAGAGCACCAGGTATGAGGATATGGTAATAAATGTGATCAAGACTAAAAAACTATCTAATATGCGGGCTTCAGGTTCAGATGAAAAAGCGTCAATAGCTCCGGCCATAAAGTTCTCACTGGAAGAAGCCATGGAATATATTGGAGACGATGAATATGTTGAAGTAACCCCCAAATCTATTCGTTTAAGAAAGATATTGCTTAGTGAGCTTGACAGGAAAAGGAAAAAGAAATCGTAAGGGTAATATGAAAAGATCAATCGCTTTATAAACCACCTCCACCGATCCGTGCCGATCAGCAGCGGTAAAGATTGGGGGATGCACGATATCGCCATTCAGGCGTTCGATGCTATGCAGAGTACCATTGCAAGACAAAAACTTGCTGCTTACCCGCCGGACATCCTCATAGAAATTCCCAGGAACGCATACCGGACATTGGAGTTTTATCGGGCATCCGAGATGATTGAATTGGGTTACAGAAAAACGAAAGAGCGCTTATCTCAAACAAAATAGCAAAAGTAACGGAAGGCTTTGAGGCCTTTCTGAGAAAATACGTGCGCCCCCTTTTGTTTCGTGTCAGAAGAAATATACCCCAAAATAGAGTGAATTGGTTAAGTCTGCAATATATTTACATGCAGGACTGCTTGTGTTATCTTGCGCTGTATTGAATCTTAAAATGGTCTAAGGGGATCAATGAACGGGACAATACGGAAGCTTTTGGAAGTCAAGAATCTCAGCACCCACTTTGAAACTAAAGAGGGTACCATCAGGGCTGTCGACGGTGTGGACCTGGTCGTCAACGAAGGGGATACACTGGGTGTTGTCGGTGAATCAGGTTGTGGTAAGACTGTCCTTGCTCTTTCCATAATGCGGCTGGTACCGACACCACCGGGACGGATTGTTTCCGGAAATATCATGTTTGATGGGATTGACCTACTCCGTCTCAAAGAGAAAGAGATGCAGAAGATGCGGGGCAAAGTAATTTCCATGATATTCCAGGAGCCCATGACTTCTTTGAACCCCGTATTAAGAATAGGAGAGCAGATCGTAGAGGTTATCAGGCGACACCAGGATTTCTCGAAAGAGGAATCCCTGTATCGTGCCGTCGAGATGCTACAGCTTGTGGGCATACCTTCTCCTGAGAGGCGTATCAGGGATTACCCCCATCAGCTGAGCGGAGGGATGCGTCAGAGGGTAATGATTGCTATTGCCCTTTCCTGCAATCCACGATTAATGCTGGCCGATGAGCCGACAACCGCCCTCGATGTAACCATTCAGGCCCAGATCATTGATCTGATAAACAACCTGAAAAAGCAGGTCGGTACCTCGGTAGTGATGATCACCCACGATCTTGGGGTAATTGCCGAAGCAACTCAGTGTGTGGCTGTTATGTATGCAGGCAAGGTTGTTGAATACGGCCAGGTGGAAGATATCTTCTCCCTGCCTTTACATCCTTATACTGTCGGCCTGATGGAATCTATCCCGAAGATAGACAGAGGAGCGGATAGTCGTCTCACGGCGATACCCGGCGTTGTTCCTGATCTACATAATCTTCCCCGGGGATGCCGTTTTCTCGATCGTTGTTCTTATGTAATGAAGACTTGTACAGAGGAGGAGCCGGAACTAAAGGAGGAAACTCCCGGTCACTCGGTACGGTGCTGGAAGTATGCATAGCCGGAAAGAACGCAAAAGACGATGACAGACGTTTTATTGGATATCAGGGGATTAAAAAAATATTTTACCCTCTCCGGGGGATTTTTATCCGGTCAGCACGGTGTGGTCAAGGCGGTAGATGGAATTAACCTGCAAATCTACCGGGGAGAGACTCTGGGGCTCGTCGGAGAGTCCGGCTGCGGAAAGTCCACCCTGGGACGTCTGATTATGAGGCTTGAAGAGGCAAGTAGAGGAGATATTTTTTTCCGCGGCGAAAATATTCTCACCTATTCAGGTAAAGCATTGAAAAATTTTCGCCGACGGGTACAGATCGTTTTCCAGGACCCCTATGCATCTCTTAACCCGAGAAGAACAGCGGAAAGCATTATTGGCGAACCACTTGTTATTCATGAACCACTTGCTCGAAAAGAGCAACGGGAAAAGATAGCGCAACTCATGGAAGTGGTGGGACTCAACAGGGGACAGATGAAACGCTATCCCCACGAGTTCAGCGGTGGCCAGCGGCAGCGTATCTGCGTTGCGCGAGCCATTGCCCTTAAACCGGAACTAATCGTGGCTGATGAGCCGGTCTCGGCACTCGATGTATCTATTCAGGCCCAGATATTGAATCTACTTAAGGATCTCCAGAAAGACTTCGGTTTGACCTACCTGTTTATTTCCCATGATCTCAGCGTAGTTCGGCATATGAGTAATAGAATCGCCGTGATGTACCTGGGGAAAATCGTCGAACTTGCGGAAAACAAAGAACTTTACGAAAATCACCTCCATCCCTATACCAAGATCCTTCTCGCTGCAGTACCGATACCTGATCCGTCAAGAAAAAGAGAGAGGAAGATACTAAACGGTGATATCCCTACCCCCCTTGATCCGCCGCAGGGATGTGCCTTCCATCCCCGTTGTCCTTACAGAATGGATATTTGCAGTAATGTTGAACCGGTACTAGAAAACAGAAATGGCGGGCATCTTGTAGCCTGTCACCTCGAAAAAATTCCGGGAGTTGAGAATTAATACCTCCTGTCGAGCCGGGAATCAGAAGCCGGAATTCGGAATAGCAAAACCTTATTTCACTGTTCAGCCTGAATCAGAAGATTCACTCCCCCAGCGAGACATAACCATCCTGCGTGCGTCGTCCCCGGTAAGTATCTCACCGTCAAGTTGGGCATCTTCAACAGCCTTCAATATCTCACCAAAGACTGAACCAGGGCGAAAGCCCATAGCGATGAGATCATGACCGCTGATC
>Ga0265296_1003610_pt1 | contig 14155 bp, 12 predicted proteins | sample MunlanPumphouse1_FD_189073 | JGI IMG/M metagenome (GOLD analysis project Ga0265296, IMG submission 189073) | Groundwater microbial communities from a municipal landfill in Southern Ontario, Canada - Pumphouse #1 | ecosystem: Environmental > Aquatic > Deep subsurface > Groundwater | place... | reverse complement strand
CTCTTCCGCTTTGACGAATCCCGACTTTCCGGAATGCGATCCACGATATGAGCAAGCGCGATTACTACGAAGTGCTGGGCGTTGCCCGCACCGCCACCGACGAAGAACTGAAGAAGTCCTATCGTCGCTGCGCGATGAAATTCCACCCGGACCGCAACCCGGGAGATGCGGCGGCCGAAGCCTCCTTCAAGGAGTGCAAGGAAGCCTACGAAGTACTGTCCGACGGCAACAAGCGCCGCATGTACGACAGCCATGGCCACGCCGCGTTCGAACACGGCATGGGCGGTGGTGGTGGTGGTCCGGGCGGCCCGGACATGAACGACATTTTCGGTGACATCTTCGGCAACATCTTTGGTGGTGCCGGCGGCGGCGGTCCGCGCCAGGCGCGTCGCGGCGCCGACATCGGTTACGTGATGGAGCTGGACCTGGAAGAAGCGGTGCGTGGCGTCGAACGCCGCATCGAGATTCCGACCCTGGCCGAATGCGGCGACTGCGATGGCAGCGGCTCGGAAGATGGCAAGGTCGAGACCTGCAATGTCTGTCATGGCCGCGGCCAGGTGCGCATCCAGCGCGGCATCTTCGCCATGCAGCAGGCCTGCCACAACTGTGGTGGCCGTGGCCAGATCATCGCCAAGCCCTGCAAGACCTGCCACGGCAACGGCCGTGTCGAGGAAGACAAGGTGCTGTCGGTGAAGGTGCCGGCGGGCGTGGATACCGGCGACCGCATCCGTCTGGCGGGTGAGGGCGAGGCTGGCCCTGCGGGGACGCCGCCGGGCGATCTGTACGTGGAAGTGCGCGTGCGTGAGCACCACATCTTCCAGCGCGACGGCGACGACCTGCACTGCGAAGTGCCGATCCGCATTTCGCAGGCCGCGCTGGGTGACACCGTGCGCGTGGCCACCCTCGGTGGCGAAGCGGAAATCCGAATCCCGGCCGAGACCCAGACCGGCAAGCTGTTCCGCCTGCGCGGCAAGGGTGTTCGTTCGGTGCGCAGCCGCAGCGAAGGCGACCTGTACTGCCGCGTGGTGGTGGAGACGCCGGTCAACCTCACCAGCGACCAGCGCAAGCTGCTGGAGCAGTTCGAGGCCACCTTCAACGGCGAGGATGCGCGCAAGCATTCGCCGAAGTCGGCGACCTTCATCGATGGGGTGAAGGGCTTCTGGGATCGGATGACGTCCTGAGCCATCGACGGACATGTTGAACGACAGCGCCGGGCTCTGCCCGGCGTTTTCGTTTGCGGCTGCTTTAGAGGATTTCCCAATCAGCTTTTCCGTACAGCCGGCGCCCCTCGAACAGGAGCGTTCCGCGATCACCCACGACATCCAGCTCGAACCAGGGGTGCCCATCCCGTTCTTTGGGCCGGACGTAGAAGCGTTTCTGGTCGCGGTTCATTTCGACGTAGTACGGGTTCCGCAGGGCGGCATCCTTGGGCTGTCCCTTCCAACGAACATGGATGTAGCCATCGTCGCTTCGACCTTGGATCTCGAGAAAGAAATGAAAACCGTCCTTCTGTTCATCCGAGTAGAAACGGAACTGCGTGCCGCTCGCATATGCGGATGGTTGCATTGCCGTCAGGGCCAGCAACACAGCAACCGCAAGCCATCGGGTGATACTCCATGCTTTCGTCACAAGCCCTTCCTCTTCCGTGGGGCGCTATCGGAACATGGATGCGGTTGCGAGAATGAGACGGATTTTCCATTTGCGTCCTGACAAGCAGAATCCCTACCTGTAGGTGGCGCAGTAGATCCACGCCATGCGTGGATGCCGTTCAACGGCTCAACGGAAAAAGGCGGCCGGCGTCTGACCCAGCTGGCGCTTGAACATGCTGGTGAACGCACTCGGGCTTTCATAGCCCATCGCCAGCGCCACATCGATCACCTTCTCGCCACGGGCCAGCCGTTCCATCGCGGCCAGCAGGCGCGCCTGTTGCCGCCACTGGCCGAAGGTCATGCCCAGTTCGCTGGCGAAGTGGCGCTGGATGGTTTTCACGTCGATCGCCAACGCCTGCGCCCAGTCCTGCAGGGTCGCCTCGTCGCCGGGATGCTTCTGGATGTGCTGGCAGATCCTGTGCAGGCGCGGGTCGACGGGCTCGGGCAGGTGCAACGGCAATACGTCCATGCGGTGCAGCTCATCGAGCATCAGTCGCACTACGCGGCCATCGCGGCTGTCTTCTTCATGCGGTCCGTCGATCAGGATGGCGGCCTGCAGCAGTTCGCGCAGCAGCGGCGCCACCTGCACGGCGAAGGGCTCGGCGGGCAGCTGCGGGGCGAACGCCGGTTCGATGTACAGGCTGCGCATGTGCACCTCGGCGATGCAGTCCACCGCATGCGCCATGCCCGCCGGCATCCAGATGGCACGGGTGGAGGGCACCACCCAGCGGCCGACTTCCGATCGCACCACCATCAACCCGGACATGGAATAGACCAGCTGGTGTCGGCGGTGCTTGTGTGCCGAGATGTGGGTGCCGGCACGGTAGTCGCGCGCGCGGCAGGTCACCGGACGATGCACCGGCACCTCGTTCCACGGCGCGGTTTCGCGGACAGGGCAGGGGGTGTCCTTTTTGCGATAGGCCATGACCAGAACGCGGCAGAAGGGAGTGGAAGGCCACCGTAGCATGCACGGCTCGCCCCCATCCTGACCGTGCGCAATGTCGACTCTGGCTTCTCCCGCCGTATCCGCCCGCCCCGTATCGCCAGGAGTGCTGGCGGCGATCTCCAGCTCGCACATGGTCAACGACATGATGCAGTCGCTGATCCTGGCCATCTATCCGGTGATCAAGGGGGGCTTCAATCTCAGCTTCACCCAGATCGGCCTGATCACGCTGACCTACCAGCTGACCGCCTCGATCTTCCAGCCGCTGGTCGGGCTCGCCACTGACCGCCGGCCCGCCCCGTATTCCCTGCCGATCGGCATGGCCTCGACGTTGTGCGGCATGCTGCTGCTCGGCTTCGCGCCCAATTACGCGATGGTGCTGCTGGCCGCCGCGCTGGTCGGCATCGGTTCGGCCATCTTCCATCCGGAAGCCTCGCGCATCGCGCGCCTGGCCTCCGGCGGCCGTCATGGCCTGGCGCAGTCGGTGTTCCAGGTAGGGGGCAATTTCGGTACGGCACTGGGGCCGCTGATCGCCGCAGCGGTGATCGTGCCCTACGGCCAGCATTCCGCATCGTGGTTCGCCGGTGCAGCGTTGATCGGCATTGCCCTGCTGACCTATGTCGGCCGCTGGTACTCGCTGCATCTGGGCGCTCCCCGCCCAGCAACACATGGCGTGATCGCGGCGCGCCATCCACCGCGCACGATCGCCCGGGTGCTGGCGATCCTGCTGGTGCTGATCTTCAGCAAGTACTTCTACATGGCCAGCATCGGCAGCTATTTCACCTTCTACCTGATGCATCATTTCGGCATTCCGGTGGCGCAGGCGCAGCTGCATCTGTTCGCCTTCCTGGTGGCGTCCGCGGCGGGCGGTTTCTTTGGTGGGCCGCTGGGTGATCGTATTGGTCGCAAGCCGATCATCTGGGCCTCGATCCTGGGCGTGGAACCGTTCGCGCTGATGCTGCCGCATGCCGATCTGTTGTGGACCACGATTCTGGCGGTGCTGATCGGCTTCGTGCTGTCTTCCGCGTTCTCGGCCATCGTGGTCTATGCGCAGGAAATGATGCCGCACCGGATCGGCATGGTGTCCGGTCTATTCTTCGGCTTCGCCTTCGGCATGGGCGGTCTCGGCGCGGCGGTGCTGGGTCTGTTGGCCGACAAGACCAGCATCGAATTCGTCTACCAGCTGACCGCGTTCCTGCCATTGCTGGGTATCGTCGCGGCATGGCTGCCGCCGTCCAGGCCTGCTGCGCACTGAGGGGGTTCTTCTGCAGGGCTGCGCCCTGCACCTGCCGAGGCAACGGCAACGGCAACGGCGACAGCCAAGGCAACAGCGGGCATTCCGTGGGATGGCGGGGTGGGTCCGGTTGCGGGGGACGCCGTAAATACGTCCCTGTAGGCTCGGTCGCGCCATCCATGGCGCTCACGCCCCCGCAACCGGACCCACCCCGCCTTCGACAGATTTCTGCGAACTGATTGAATGGCTCTTGGGGTCAGATCCGTTTTCCGTAGGAAAACGGATCTGACCCCAGATTGATTTCGATATCTGAAAGAGATTCATCCACGCATGGCGTGGATCTACTGCTCGCGGGGAACTGTCGAAGGCGGGGCACTGTGGGTTTGCGGGGTGTGAGCCGCATGGATGCGGCGACCAAGCCTACACGGACGTACTTGCGGCGGCCCCGCAAACCCACAGTGTCCCGCCATCCCTCGGAGTGCCGTTGTTGCTGTTGCTGTTTAGGTTGCCGGCCAGCGGCCGGCACTACCGCTTCGGCGGGTGCAGGGCGCAGCCCTGCCGAAAACCCCCTTGGGCGTAGAATGCGGGCATGAGCGAATCCCTCGACAACCACCTGGTCCACGGCCGCCGCCAGCGGCCCGACGGCCCTTCGCCGATCGATGTCATTTCGGTCCAATCACAACTGGTCTACGGCCATGCCGGCAACAGCGCCGCGCTGCCCCCGATGCGCGCGCTTGGCGTGCGCGTGGCCTCGATCCCGACCACGCTGTTGAGCAATGCGCCGTTCTACGAGACCACCCGTGGCCGTGTGCTGCCCAGCGACTGGTTTGCCGACCTGCTGCTCGGTACGCGCGAACGTGGTCTTCCGCAGCGAGCGAAGATGCTGGTGTCCGGCTATTTCGGCAGCGCCGCCAATGGTGCCGCGTTTGCTGATTGGCTGGACGAGATCCTGCCCGCATGCCCGCAGCTGCGCTACTGCCTGGACCCGGTGATCGGCGATACCCACACCGGTCCCTACGTGGAGCCAGGCTTGGAAGCGATCTTCGCTGAGCGCCTGCTGCCGCATGCCTGGCTGGTCACCCCCAATGCCTTCGAACTCGGTCGCCTGACCGGCATGCCCGCGCTGGCTGAAGCCGATGCCATTGCTGCCTCGCGCGCGCTGCTGGCACGCGGCCCGCAGTGGGTGCTGGCCCACAGCGTCGGCGGCAATCCGGGCGAGCTGGTGACGCTGGCTGTGGGTCGCGAAGAAACCTGGCGCTGGACCTCGCCGCTGCTGCCGGTCGACGTGGCCGGTACCGGCGATGTGCTGATGTCGCTGATGGTGTCCTTCCTGCTGCGCGGTGAGCCGATGCAGATGGCGATCTCGCGCGCCATCGCCGGCACCCATGCGGCGTTGGAGGCGACCCTGGCCCATGGTTTCGAGGAGTTCGATGTGATCGCGGCCGCACCGGCGGCGTTGGCCGACGGGATGCGCTTCCGCGCTGAACGGCTGGCATGAGCGAGCTGCACGAACGTACGCCGCGCACGGTCGGCATCGTCGGCAGTGCCGGCGCCTACGGGCGCTGGCTGACCCGGTTCTTCGAACAGCACATGCAGGTGCAGGTGATCGGCCACGATCCGGCCGATCCGGATTCGCATGCGCCGGAGCAGCTGCTGGAACAGGCCGATGTGCTGGTGTTCTCCGCGCCCATCCGGCACACGTCCGCGTTGATCGCCGAGTACACGCGCCTGTCGGCTGGCCGCGAGCAGGAACGCTTGTGGCTGGACGTAACCTCGGTGAAGGAAGCGCCGGTGCAGGCGATGCTGGCCTCGCGCGCCGAGGTAGTGGGTCTGCATCCGATGACGGCGCCGCCCAAGGCGCCGACCCTGAAGGGCCGGGTGATGGTGGTCTGCGAGGCCCGGCTGCAGCAGTGGCGGCCCTGGGTCGACGCGTTGTGCCAGGCGCTGCAGGCAGAGTGCGTGCGGGCCACGCCGCAGCACCATGACCAGATGATGGCGCTGGTGCAGGCGATGGTGCATGCGACCCATCTGGCCCAGGCGGGTGTGCTGCGCGAGTACCAGCCGCAGTTGGGCACGCTGGCAGCAATGTTGCCGTATCGATCGGCTTCGTTCGAACTGGATACGGCGATCATCTCGCGCATCCTGTCGTTGAATCCGGCGATCTACGAAGACATCCAGTTCGGCAATCCCTATGTGGCGCCGATGCTGCAACGCCTGATCGGCCAGCTGCAGACGCTGCAGGCGCAGGTCGGGCAGGGCGACGATGCCGCGCGCGGCGCATTCCGCGAACACCTGCTGGGGGCCAACAGGACTGCCTTCGGCGATCAGGCGCTGGCTGCGGGAAACTACACCTTCGAGCGCGTCGGCTATCTGCTGGCCGACCTGACCGAGCGCAACGCACTGTCGGTGCATCTGCCTGAAGACCGCGCGGGTTCGTTGCGCGAACTGCTCAACGTGTTCGAGCAGCATGGCATCAGCCTGGCCTCGATCCATTCCTCGCGCACGCCGGCCGGTGAGGTGCATTTCCGTATCGGCTTCGTGGCGGGCAGCGAACCAAGGGCTATTGCGGCGGCCGCCGCCGAGGTGGATGCCAGCGGGATCGGCCGGGTGCTTGCATAGAACATTCATCCACAGGGCGTGTGGATTGCTTCTGCGCAAACATGTGGATAACCAGCTGCAGGCCTTGGCGGGCAAGGCTGTCAAGATGGTTGGTCAAAAAATGACCAACCTTTTTTTGACGGAGCCAACGGCTGAGACGAGCTGGGCTCGGCGCTATAGCGGACCGCTAGATCGACAGCCTGACCTCACCACCGCTGGTGGTGAATTCGCGGCCGTTGCGTACCAGCTGGCGGCCGTCGTCGAGTTCATAACGCGGCGTCGTCTCGGAGCCATGCCCGCTGCCGCTGGCTTCGGGCTTGAACTCGATGATGATGTGGCTTTCACCATTGCTGTCTACAGCAGGGAACTGACGGAACGACATGTTCGACCTCCTTCAGTGGTTCATCGCTACGACGTCAGAGTGAGCCGGCCGGTGTTAGCCGGCCGTCATCAATCGATGAACTGCAGGCGTGCAAGCTCGGCATACAGGCCGCCTTCAGCCAGCAGCTCCGCATGCGTGCCCTCGGCCACGATGCGACCGTGGTCCATCACCACGATGCGGTCGGCCTTCAGCACGGTCGCCAGCCGGTGGGCGATGACCACCGTGGTGCGTCCGGCCATCAATCGTTCCAGTGCCTGCTGCACGCCGTGCTCGCTCTGCGCGTCCAGCGCGCTGGTGGCTTCGTCGAGCAGCAGGATCGGTGCGTCCTTCAGCAAGGCACGGGCGATCGCCACGCGCTGCTGCTGGCCACCGGACAGGCGGGCACCGCGCTCGCCCAGTTCGCTGTCGTAACCCTGCGGCAGTGCACGCAGGAAGGCGTCGGCCTCGGCGGCACGGGCTGCCTCTTCCACTTCGGCGTCGCTGGCCTCCAGCCGGCCATAGCGGATGTTGTCGCGTGCGCTGGCGGCGAACAACGTCGGCTGCTGCGGCACCAGCGCAAGCTGTGCGCGAAGCGCGGCCGGATCGACGTCGCGCACGTCGATGCCGTCCACGCAGATGCGCCCGGCGGCCGGATCGTGGAAGCGCAGCAGCATCGACAACACCGTGCTCTTGCCGGCGCCTGAGGGGCCAACCAGGGCGACGGTTTCACCCGGTCGCACGTGCAGGTTGAAATGGTCCAGTGCGGCCTGGTCCGGTCGCTGCGGGTAGTTGAACACCACGTCGTCGAAGTGGATTTCGCCACGCAGTGGCTGCGGCAGCGCACGCGGCGTGGCCGGCGCACGGATCTCGATGTCTTCCTGCAGCAGCTCGCCGATGCGGCCCATGCCGCCGGACGCGCGCTGCAGTTCATTCCATACTTCGGCCAACGCACCGACCGAACCGCCGCCGATCAGTGCGTACAGCACGAACTGACCCAGCGTGCCGGCGCTGAGGCGCCCGTCGATGACGTCGTGCGCGCCCAGCCACAACACGCCGACAATCGCGCCGAACACCAGCAGGATGGCGCTGGCGGTGACCAGCGACTGCGCGCCGATGCGCCGGCGTGCGGCGCGGATCGCATCGCCCAGCGCATGGTCGAAACGGCCGCGTTCATAAGGTTCGCGCGCATGCGCCTGCACCGTGCGCACCGCGCCCAGCGTTTCGCTGGCCAGGCTGTTGGCATCGGCGATACGGTCCTGGCTGCTGCGGGCGACAACGCGCAGTTTGCGCGCGCCGATGATGATCGGCAGCACCGCCAGCGGAATGCCGAGCAGCGACCAGGCGGCCAGCCGTGGGCTGGTGACGAACAGCATCGCCAGGCTGCCGACCACGGTGACGCTGCTGCGCAGCGCCACGGACATGGTCGAGCCGACCACGCTGCGCAGCAGTTCGCTGTCGGCAGTCAGGCGCGACACCAGTTCGCCGCTGCGGCTGCGGTCGTGGAAGCCAGCGCCGAGCTGGATCAGGTGCGCGTAGAGGCGGCTGCGCAGATCCGCCACGACCTTCTCGCCGAGCAACGAAACAAAGTAGAAACGTGCGGCCGTCGCCAGCGCCAGCACCACCGCCACCAGCATCAGTAGCGCAAAGGCACGGTTGATCTGGCCGCCGCTGCTGAAGCCGTGGTCGATCATCTGCTTCACGGCCGGCGGCAGGCTCAGGGTCGCCGCCGAAGAAACGGCCAGGGCCAGCAGCCAGGCGCTGAACAAGCCGCTGTGGCGGCGCACGAACGGCCACAGCGTACGCAGGCTGCCCAGTCGGCGCAGCGGCGGGGTGGCCGGGTCGGAGGCCGGTGCGTCCTTGTCAGTCATCGAGGGGGTCATCTTGGATACGGATACGATCACGGGTGGCGTCGCGCAGGCGGATTTTCAATGCGTCGACCTGGTCGGCGGGCAATTCCACCCGCAATCTCACGCCATTGGCATCGAACTGTTCATCGCGCTTTTCGGCGGCATGGGCGGGCAGGGCCGCGTGCAGTGCGCCCAGATCCTCGAATCCGGCCAGCAGCTGCAGCCGCGCCATCGCGACCAGCGGCAGGCGTGGCGCGGTGCGCAGGCATTCGGCAGCGGCGCCGCCGTACGCGCGGACCAGGCCACCGGCGCCCAGCTTGATGCCGCCGAACCAACGGGTGACCACCACCATCACCCGGTCGAATCCCTGGCCATCAATGGCGGCCAGGATCGGCCGGCCAGCGGTGCCGGCCGGTTCGCCATCGTCGCTGGAGCGATAGTCCTGGCCGTGCCGGTAGGCCCAGCAGTTGTGGGTCGCATCGGCCACGGCCACCTCCTGCAGAAAGGCCAGCGCAGCAGACGCACCCTCGATCGGCGCGGCATGCGCGATGAAGCGGCTGTGCTTGACGTCGAGGGTGTAGCTGACCGGTTGGGCGAGGGTATCGGGCATTCCCTTCATTCTACGGGCTTGCCGCCGAGGTGCTTCAGTCGTCCAGCAATGGCCGCACATCCTTTGGCAGGCGCGCCTCTGGATAGGTCTGCAGGTAGCGCTCCAGGCTCGCCCGGGCCAGGTCACGCTGGCCGGCGTCGCGACGCTCGCGGATCTTCTGCAGCCATTGCCGGCGGGGCAGCCCGGCGTCGGCCTGCACTTCGGCCTGCACGGCCTCCGCGCTGAGGCCGGCATCGCTGGCGCGGCGCATGACACCAGGCGCGGTTCTGCCAGCTGCGTCCTGCTTGGCTGCAGTAAGCGTGATGCGGTCTTCGGCCGTGGCCTGTGCGGAGGACATTGATTCTGCCGTCGCCGCAGTGGCCTTGCGCGCCCTCATCGCCGCGGCAGGAACCGCAGGCGCGGCTGCAGGTGCAGGCGCCGAATAGGCTTCGGGTGCGGGTGGCGCTGCCGCAGGCATCGCAGGCGCGGCAAAGGCTGTGTCGGCGGTGGGCGCAGGTGGCGGTGCTGGCGCCATCATCGGGGCAGGCAACTGCCGCGGTGTCACGGGCGCAGGTTTCGGCACGTCTGCGATGGCCGGTGCCGGAGCAGGTGCTGCCTCAGCGGCCGCAGGTGCTGCTGTCGGTGCAGGTGCCGGTTCGGTGGCTGCGACATCGGCGGCCGCGCTGTCGTAGGACATGCCTTCGGCGTTCGCATCGGCGGCCATTTCCTGTGCAGCCGGCGCGGTGGCAACCGCCTCCGCAGGGGCCGACGGCGGCTCTGGACGCATCTGCCAGGCGATGCCAACGGCGAACACCGTCGATGCTGCCACGCCGAAGACGGCCGGCCAGCGGCGGCGCGGGCGCAGCGTGCGCGGTGCCGCCGGCAGCGGAGTCGCCTCAGAGGCCGGCGCCTCCACGGCCGCACGCGCAGCGGCCAGGATCGCGGCGTCCAGCGCCGGCGGAGGGCCCTGTTCGGCGCGTCGCCCAAGCAGGCGTGCCAGCTCGCGTTCTTCCGGGGTCAGGGGATCGTCTCGGTTCATGCGTTCAGTCCCGCACGCAGCTTGTCCATCGCATAGCGCAGCCGCGATTTCACGGTTTCCCGGCCAACGCCGGTGATCTGGCCGATCTCCTCCAAGCTCAGTTCCTGTTCCAGCCGCAGCTGCAGCACTTCACGCTGTTCTGCGGGCAGCTCTTCCATCGCCAGTTGGATGCGGCGACGTTGTTCGAATTCGGACAGTTCCGCTTCCGGGGTCTGCCCATCCTCCAGCGCAGCCAGGCGCAGATCGGCATCGGCCGGTGCAGCAGGGCGATGGCGGGCGGCGCGCCAGTGGTCGTTCAGGCGGTTGTGGGCGATGCGGAACAGCCAGGTGCTGAAGGCCGCGTCGGCCTGCCAGCCGGCCCGTGCGCTGATCACCCGTTGCCAGACGTCCTGGAACATCTCCTCGGCCAGCGCGGTGTCGCGCAGCTGCCGCAGCAGGAAGCCGAACAGGCGCTTGCGATGACGTGCATACAGGCTTTCAAACGCGTGCACGTCACCGGCGGCCCAGGCCAGCATCAAGGCTTCATCGGTTGGCAGGGCGCTGGCATCCACGTCGTACAGGGTAAGCCCTGCAGGCGGTGGCGCATAGCCGGCGATGGCGTGGGACAGGGCGACGGTCACGGCGGGAATCAGGAGAGGATCGACAGGAAAAACGCCCGACGGCACGTTTCGGGGTTACCGGGCTTCCATTGCCCCCCGGGTGGCGCGTTATGCTCGGTAATTCAGGGGAGGCGGCGCTCAGGCGGCGCCAAGAGAACGTCATTTGTCCACCGAAGCCGACCGCGCGCTGGAAGCGTCACACAACGAGCCTGTGCTGAGCGCGGCGCTGGTGCGCGCGCTTCATGCGCTGCTGCCGGAAACGGCGGTCGTGCGCGTCGGTTGGGACGATCCGCAGCTCGGCAGCGGGCAGGGCGGTTGGCCGATCGGTGGCGGCGGCGAGGACGTCTGGCAGCCGTTGGCCGACCATGCCGAAGGCCGTCATGGCTGGGAGTACGACGGCGCCCGGCTGCTTCTGTCGGTGCGCGGGGCGACACCCTCCCCGGCCTGGTGGGGGCTGGCCCGGCAGGCGATGGAGCTGGCCTTGCAGCGCGACCGCCAGGCGGGTCAGATCAAGGCGCTGGAACAGGCCGAGCGGTTGCAGCAGGCCTTGTTCCAGATTGCCGACCTGGCCGGTGCCGACCTGGAAATGGGCGAGATGCTGCGCCACGTCCATGGCGTACTGGGCACGCTGATGTATGCGCAGAACTGCTACATCGTCGAGTATGACGATGCCCGCCGGCAGATCCGCTTCCTGTACTTCGCCGACCAGGTAGATGACTTCGTTGCCGATCCTGCACAGAGCTACGACATCGACCAGATGCCGCGCAGCCTGACCGTGGCATTGCTGCGGCATGGCCGGCCGCTGAGCGGGCCTTCGCGCGAACTGCTGGCGCGGGTAGACCAGGAGCACGACCCGCAGCGCGGGCCGGAAAGCCTGGACTGGCTGGGCGTGCCGATGCTGCGCGATGGCCGCGTGTGTGGTGCGATCGTGGTGCAGAGTTACGAGCACGCCGACCGCTACGGCGAAGCCGAACGGGCGCTGCTGGGTTTTGTCGCCCAGCACGTGCAGACCGCCATGGATCGTCGCCAGGCGCAGGTGCGGCTGGAGCAGCAGGTGGAACGGCGCACGCAGGAGCTGCAGCGCGCCAATCTCAGCCTGCAGGATGAAGTGGCCGAGCGCCGTCGTGCAGAGCAGCTGCAGACCGCGCTGTACAACATTGCCGAGATGGCGATGTCGGCCGACAGCCTGGCGCAGTTCTACGGGCAGGTCCACGGCGTGGTCGGGCGCTTGCTGGATGCGCGCAACTTCTACATCGCGCTGGTCAATGCCGAGGGCGATGGGCTGGATTTCGTCTATTCGGTAGACGAGCACAACGCGAGTCGTGCACCGCGCGCGTTCAGCCGAGGGTTGACCGAATATGTGGTCCGTCATCGGCGACCCCTGCTGGCCTCGCGTGCACAGATCGATGCGCTGCTGGAAACCGGCGAGGTACGTGAATCCGGCGCACGTTCGCAGTGCTGGCTCGGTGTGCCGCTGCTGCGCGACGACGAAGTGGTCGGCGCGATCGTGGTGCAGAGCTACACCGAGCAGATCGCCTTCAGTGTGCATGACCAGCGCCTGCTGATTTTCGTCGCACAGAACATCGGCACCGGTCTTGCGCGCCAGCGCGACCAGCAGCGCCTGCGCTCGGCGCATGCCGAGCTGGAAAAACGGGTGGAAGAGCGCACCCGCGAACTGGGCGAGGTCAACGAGAAGCTGCTGGGCCAGATCGGCGAACGCCTTCGCGCCGAGCAGCGCCTCACCCATCAGGCCATGCACGACGCGCTGACCGGGCTGCCCAACCGCCTGCACCTGCTGGACAGGCTGCAGGATGCGCTCGCGCTGGCCCGGCGCGAAGGCGGCCCGGTGTTCGCGGTGCTGTTCCTGGATCTGGACCGCTTCAAGCTGGTCAACGACAGCATCGGCCACGCCGCCGGCGATCGCATGCTGGTGGAAGTGGCCAAGCGCATCGTATCGATGGCGGGTGACAACGACGTGGTTGCGCGCTTGGGCGGCGATGAGTTCGCCGTGCTGCTGCAATGCCCGGACGGGCTGGCGCAGGCGCTGGATTTCGGCCAGCGGTTGTTGTTGGCACTGCAGGAGTCGATGTGGATCGCCGGTCGGGAGCTGTTTCCCTCCGGCAGCCTGGGCATCGCCCTGTGGAACCCGCGTTATCGCACTGGTGAAGAACTGCTGCGCGACGCCGATGCGGCGATGTACCGGGCCAAGGCGCAGGGCCACGACCGCTGCTCGATCTTCGACGAGGAGATGCGCGAGCAGGCGCTGCGCAGTCTGGACCTTGAGGCTGACCTGCGGCGGGCGATCAACAACCGTGATTTCGTGCCGTTCTACCAGCCGATCGTGCGCCTGTCCGATGGCGAAGTGGTTGGCCACGAGGCCCTGCTGCGCTGGAAGCATGAGCGCCGCGGCCTGCTGCTGCCGGGCGCGTTCCTGGAACTGGGCGAGGAAAGTGGCCTGATCGAACAGGTCGACTGGCTGATTTACGAGCAGGTCATTGCCGGCCTCGCCGACGGCGGGCGTGGCTATGTTTCAGTCAACGTGTCGCCACGGCATTTCCGCTCCGCCGAGTTCAGCGGACGGCTGTATGGATTGCTGGAGGCGTGCAACGCGGACCCACAGCGGCTGCGCCTGGAAATCACCGAGGTCGCGCTGCTCGACGATGGTCCGCATACGCTGCACATCCTCAAGGGCCTGCGCGAACGCGGCATCCAGGTGCAGCTGGACGATTTCGGTACCGGCTTCTCGGCGCTGTCCTACCTGCACCGCTTCCCGATCAGCACGTTGAAGATCGACCAGAGCTTCATTGCCGGCCTGCACGGGCCGGAGGCGCAGAGTACGCGCGCGCTGGTGGAGGGCGTGCTGTCACTGGCACGCACGCTGGGCATCGAGACAATTGGCGAAGGCATCGAGACCGAGGCGCAGCGTGACACGCTGTTTGAGCTCGGCTGCGACTACGGCCAGGGTTACCTGCTGGGCCGGCCGGCACCGTGGACGCGCGCGGCGGCCTGAGCCACCGCGCACGCAGTCTTCAACGCAGCGCCGCGCGGCGCTTCTCGTCGATCCACTTCGAGGCCTGGGCCGGCTGGTAGTTCTTCATCCAAGCCAGCATCTCTTCGATGTCCGAGCCGTACCACAGGTCCTGGCGCTGCTCGGGGTGCAGGAAGCGCTCTTCCACCATGCGATCGATCATGCCGATCAGCGGTGCGTAGAAGCCGTCCACGTCGAGGAATGCGCAGGGCTTGTTGCCGATGCCGAGCTGGCGCCAGGTCAGCATCTCGAAGATCTCTTCCATGGT
>Ga0265296_1003609_pt1 | contig 14156 bp, 13 predicted proteins | sample MunlanPumphouse1_FD_189073 | JGI IMG/M metagenome (GOLD analysis project Ga0265296, IMG submission 189073) | Groundwater microbial communities from a municipal landfill in Southern Ontario, Canada - Pumphouse #1 | ecosystem: Environmental > Aquatic > Deep subsurface > Groundwater | place... | reverse complement strand
TTTAAAAATTACAGCCCTTTGGGATGAAAAATCCCGAACCAACTTTTCTGACAAAAAATTTAGTTATCGAAGATATCCGTTTGGTTGGAAATGGAGGGAAACACCTTAAAATTCAACTCAAAAGTCATCCATTCGGCAAGCTCAGGACAAAAGTCAAAATTGAGGGAATTGCGTTTGGGATGGGTGAAGGAAACGGTTTTAAAATAGGGGATAGTGTTGATGTTGTTTATAATCTTTCTGAAAACGAATGGAATGGAAATAAAAAATTACAACTGAAGGTAAAAGATATTAAGGCCTCTGTTACCTAGCTGTGATAAGAATATTGATTCTATTTTGAAGCTTATCTATAACAGTGCCCTTTCCTCCAATTGGTGTATCATGATATATTTTTATCCAGTCTTGGGTAGAAGGAAGTTCATCCGGATTTAAATGATGTCCGTTTCTCCTTAATAAGTCTGTATATAAATCTAAATATGCGGTAAATTTACCTATTGAATTTGCCTCAATTTTTTCTCTAAGCTGTTTTGAAAGTCCTACTTTTCCTCTTTTAGATGCGCCGTCGAAAGTTTGTTTTAACTTGTCAATTTGCTGATTGGTCTCTTCTTGAGAAACAGTATGATTACCCAAAAGAGTTTTCCTCCATGATTCAAGGTAACTATCAAATCTTTGTATAAGTATGCTTTCATTTTTTTCCCTAACTGCCCTTGCAATTTGAAGACGATCTCTTCTAGGGCTTTGCTCAAACAAATCCCTCCATGTTCTTTGATCTGCTTCTACCTCCAAAGCATCTTCGCCGCCTTCTCTTGAAAGATCATGGAGAAGAGCTAAATCGGGGGAAAATCTTCCTCTTAATTTTGCATCAATGGTCTGAATAATTTCGCCTGTTAACTCACCCTGTCTTTTTGGAGACGCATTTTTAAAAACATCAGAAAATCGTGCAATAGATATTTCTATGGTTTCAACGTCTTTGCCTTCGTCAAGTAAGAGTTCACTATAAATAGCCATATCCGACTCAAATCTTGCTAATTTATCAATCCTGCAGGTCGTTAATGGCGCGAAATCTGTTCTTGCGTCAACACGCAAAGCAGGCATACCCTCGGTTAAAGGTTGCACTGTCCCTATAAATCCTGTTGGTCCTATCTCGCTACGTCTTCCCATAAAAAAACTTCCTTTTTAGCCTTGAGAGGCTAAATTAACCTCTCTTAGCTAGGAAGCTTAATAAATTTACTTAATATCATCTTACTATAAGATATTTTGATTTTATCACTGATTAGACTTCTTGTCAAGTCTTTTAAATTTAGGTATGATGTAGGGGTTATGGTTAAACAAGCTAGAGTTTTATCTTCCGAGGCAGCAAAGTTTGTAGGAGAAAAAATATTATTAAAAGGCTGGGTTAGAATAAGAAGAGATCACGGTAAGCTTATTTTCTTAGATATTAGAGACAGGGGCGGAATAATTCAAGTCGTAGTTAATCCTAAGGTTTCAGAGAAGGCTTACAAACAGGCTCTAGAGCTAAAACCGGAATATGTAGTTAGTATTATAGGCAAGGTTAACAAAAGGCCGGAAAACGCCGTTAATAAGGATATCGTAAGCGGTACGGTTGAGCTTGAGGCTACAGATATTGAAATTTTGGCAAAAGCGGATGTTTTACCGTTTGATATGGGTAGCGAGGAGCTTAACCTTGAGCTTCCGACTCTTCTGGATCATCGCGCATTGACCCTTAGACATCCTAAAATACAGGCAATTTTTAAAGTTCAGGCAGTAATTATTGATGCTTTTAGGGAATTTTTCAAAAAAGAGGGTTTTTTTGAATTCCAAGCTCCATCAATTGCTCCTGCGGTTGCCGAGGGGGGTGCTGAAGTATTTCAAGTAGATTATTTTGGCCACAAGGCCTACCTTTCACAAAGCCCGCAGCTGTATAAGCAAATTGTTATGTCTGCATTTGAGCGTGTTTTTTCGGTAAATAAAATCTTTCGGGCGGAGCCAAGCGTTACCACAAGGCACTTGGCGGAAGTAGTTTCTTTAGACGCAGAAATGGGGTTTATTGAATCTTGGATAGAAGTTAAGGATATGGCCGATGCGGTTGTTAGATTTATCTTAGAAAGAGTAGAAAAAGAGTGTAAATATGAGCTTAAGCTTCATAATGCAACTCTTCCGAAAATAATTGCAAAAACTCCGGTTTTAAGCCTAAAAGAAGCGCAAGAAAAAATATTCAAACATTCGGGCCGTGATGTGCGCGGAGGAAAAGACCTAAATCCGGAAGACGAAAGAGAAATCTGCTCGCTTATAAAAGAAGAAACAGGATCGGATTTCGTTTTTGTTTATGGCTATCCGACTAAAAATAAACCCTTTTATGTATATCCTAACCCCGAAGAGCCCGAATATAACGAAGGAATGGATTTATTATGCAGAGGCATTGAATGGCTTTCCGGCGGGAGGAGAATCAATGATTACAATCAGCTCACAAAGCACGTTAAGGAATGGAATTTGGATCCAAAGAAAATAAGTATGTTTTTAGAGGCTTTTCGTTACGGTGTTCCCCCGGAAGGCGGATTTGCTTTCGGAGCAGAAAGAATGACAATGCAAATGCTGGAGCTTCGTAACGTTCGTGAGGCGAGTATGTTTCCTCGGGATATGGAGAGGGTTGATGAAAGACTTTCTAACCTTAAATAAGCTAAAAAAATTCTACTTACCTTTATCTTTTGCGACTATTGTTTTTATCTTGCTAGTTCTACTTGCTTTAGATATTTATATTAAGAAAACAATTGATAAAGAGAGAATCTTTCCCTCTTCTTTGATAATTTCAAACGAAGTTAAGTTTCCCGTACTCAAAACCGAATTTGTTCCCTTTATTTCGGCTCAGGGAGCGGTAATTATGGATGCGGATTCAAAAACAGTTTTGTACGCAAAAAATCCTCAACTTCGTTTTTCTTCCGCATCAACCACAAAAATTATGACAGCCTTAACAGCTCTTGATTATTTTAAACCAAACGATATTCTAACTGTTAAAACTGCAAAGAGTGATGGAGTTGTTCTAGGCCTAAAAAAGGGTGAAAAAATGACGTTTGAAAATCTATTATATGCATTGCTTTTGCCCTCGGCCAATGATGCCGCGCTTGCTATTTCAGAAAATTACCCGGGGGGGCAAGAGGCTTTTGTTAATAAAATGAATGAAAATGCAAAAAAATTTAATCTTTTTAATACGCATTATCAAGATTCAGCAGGTCTTTTGGACGACGGAGACTACACAACTCCCGTAGATCTGGCGAGGCTTGCTTCGGTGGCAATAAAAAATCCGGAATTTGTCAAAGTGGTGTCCACAAAAAGCAAAATAATAACAGATGTAAGCGGGTACGATATTTATAGTCTTAATAATCTTAATAAACTCCTGGGAATAAATGGGGTTTATGGTGTAAAAACAGGTTATACGGAGGAAGCAGGGCAAGTGCTGGTTACTTCAAAGCTTGAAAATGGACATACAATTATTTTAATTGTTATGTTAAGTGAGGATAGATTTTTGGATACGGAAAGATTATTAAATTTAGTTACCAATAATATTAGTTACTTGTCCATACGTCCGTAATAATCGGTACGTAGGCAAAAAATCCATTATCTCCTTCAAAGACCGCTATTGGAAAAAGATAATCCTGTTTTTTGTCTCCAATATAGTAAGCTAAAAACACATTTTTAATAGAGATATCGGTACTTGTTCCAAAATACGAAGCAATATATCCTTTGCCTTGTTTTAGCAGGCTATAAGCATCTTGGGCTGTTTTAATCGGATAAGTTGCAGATTGGTCTGATACTGTTTGGTGGGAAAAATTAACCTGAGCGACTTGGGGTTGATCTTCTCCTCCAACAACCAAAACATTCATTGTTGAATTTACGGCTTTAGGATAATAAACAGGAAGTCTATTTATATCTTTTTGAAAAAAATCAACTTCTATTACTTGCGCATTTGAAACACTTGTGGCCGTTGTAAGGGTATTGTTGTTTATAGAAAAAAGAAGAATCTTTGTTTTGGTGGTGTCGATATCATCCGGAAAAGAAGACATTGCCGAAAGAAAACCTTGCGCAGTGCTTATTGCCGTATTTGGATCAGGAAGATTAACTGCAGATTGAACAATAGGGTCTGAAATAAATGTGGAAGAAAGAGAGAAATCGGTTGAGAAAATTTCCATAGTTAGAGACCTATTTAACGTGCCACTATCGTTCCATTGATAAACTTTTGCAGAAACCGGTATTTCAGGATTAGTAAATCCAACAGAACTAACCTTACTTATTGCTTTTTTTAAAGCTAAAAGGTCAGGAGAAACCGGCACCATTTTGTAAACTTTTATTCTGTCTTGAAACGTAGGGAGAGTTCCGCTTACTGTATTTAGAGAATAATTAAAATTTTTATCACTTACGCTATTTGGAAATAAAATTGCTGGCAGTTTGCCAAAAGAAACAGTTGGAGGTGCGGGTGGAGTTGGAAAAAAAGTTTGTTTCAGTGTGGTTCCAATTTTAAATACGAGAAATATTATAATAAACACTAAGAAAATTACACCGCCCCATTTAAGAATTACTCTTGTTTCGGAGGTGGCTTGATTTAATGTCAGCATATATTGAGTATAAGAGAATTTTAAGCTACAATGCAAGTAAGGTACCAGGCGGTACCTTACGCAGGGACGTACCGAATGGTACTGTCCCAAGATTATACGCAGGGACGTACCAAATGGTACTGTCCCAAGAAAGAAAAATATGCATATGGTAAGAGTGCGTTTTGCTCCAAGCCCTACGGGAATTCCTCATATTGGAAATACAAGAACAGCTCTTTTTAATTATCTTTTTGCCAAACATGAAAAAGGCGAGTTTATTTTAAGAATTGAAGATACCGATAGGAAAAGAATAGTCGAGTATTCGGAAGAGACAATTTTTAAAATTCTTGAATGGCTTGGAATAACGCATGATGGGGAAGTCGTTCATCAATCGGACAGGCTCGATTTGTATAAAAAATATGTTCAAGAACTTCTGGATAAAAAAATTGCTCATGAAAAGGAAGGGGCAATTTGGATAAAAGTTCCTGAAGATAAGAAATTTGAGTGGATTGACGAAGTAGGCCAAAAGAGGATTTCATTTGTTGGGAAAGATGTCGATGAATTCGTAATTCTAAAATCCGATGGCTATCCAACATATCACTTGGCAAACATTGTAGATGATCACTTGATGGAGATAACCCATGTCATTCGTGGTGAAGAATGGATTTCTTCAACCCCAAAACATTTATATTTGTACGAAAGTTTTGGCTGGGTAGCTCCTAAATTTGCGCACCTTCCGGTAATTCTTGGTCCTGACCGTTCTAAACTTTCCAAAAGGCATGGAGCAAAATCTGTTTTGGATTACCAAAGCGAAGGATATCTTCAAGAATCGTTATTAAACTTTATGGCGCTTTTAGGTTGGAATCCCGGCGGAGATAAAGAACAATTTAGTATGGACGAGTTAATAAAACTTTTTGAGCTAAAAGATGTAAACACGGCCAATCCTGTTTTTGATATTAAAAAACTTGAATGGTTGAATGGTGTTTGGATAAGAACCATAACGGATTTAGACAAGAGACTTGAAGATTTTTATGCAAAAGACAAAGAAGTTTTAAAAGTTCTTAAAAGTTCAAAATCACAGCTTTTTGTTACAGCCACATCGTCGAGAATGAGAACTCTTTCAGACTTCAAATCCTTAGTAAGCGCTCAAAATTCACGCGCAAAAACAAAAGAAGAGAAAGAAATATCGGAAAAGCTTTTGAATTACTTATCAAAAATCTTAGAAAATAGTTGGGGAGATGAAAAACTTCTTTCAGCAATAAAACAATTCAGCAATTTAAACAATATTCCCTTTAAGATCATATATTTTCTCTTAACCGGAAAAGAACACGGAATCGGCCTTTTGGAACTGAATGAGATTTACGGAAAAGATTTTTTCATAAAAAATTTAAAAGATGAGTAAGATTTTTGCAAAAACAGTTTCTACGATTGTAAGTCCTGTTCTGATTTTGGCTGTTATGCCATATGTTTTCATTTTGAAAACAACTGGTAATTTATCAGTTGCTTTTTTTTGGACGGTTTTCTCGTGGATTTTCCTTTTAGTTTTTTTTATAGGTCTTCTTTTAGGAATTGAAAAAGGATATTTTTCAGATCTTGATGTTTCAAAAAGAAGTCAGAGACCGCTTCTTTTTACTTTTGCAATTGGTCTTTCTCTTTTTTATATAGTTTTCCTTTATTTTTTAAAAGCTCCGGGGATTCTTTTTATTGCACTTTTTGGTTTGATTTTTGGCCTTATTTGCATGGAGCTTGTAAATAGAATTACAAAAGCAAGTGTTCATGTTGCAACCGTGTCTGCTTTTGCAACATCTCTTGTTTTGAGTTTTGGCCTGCTTTATATACTAAGCTTTATTTTGGTTCCTTTAGTTGCATGGGCAAGAATAAAAACTCATAATCACACAAAAAGCCAGACAGTTATCGGGGCGTCGATGGGCATTTTAATTACATTGATAGTATATGTTATATTTAAATATATAGTTTAGTATGATTAACAACAAATCCATAATCACCTCTTTTAAAGTTGCCTTTGAAGGAATTTATTATGCTTTAAAATACAACCGCAATATCAGAATTCATTTTATAGCGGCATTTTTAGTTATAATTGCCAGTGTTTATTTTAAAGTTAATGCCTTTGAAATGGGAATTTTAGGCGTGATGATTCTTCTTGTAATTTGTGCGGAAATGATAAATACAGCAATAGAAGAAGTTATAAATCTTTTAATTAATGAGCATAGAAGAGAAGCAAAAATTGCCAAAGACGTTTCGGCAGGAATGGTGCTTTTGACGGTAATGGGTTCGGTAATTGTAGGAGTTTTGGTTTTTACGCCTCACATATTAAAGCTTCTAAAATAGCTTTTTGCCTCGATTTTTAGTAGAATTGGTTCATTGCGGGATCGTCTAATGGTAGGACAACGGACTCTGAATCCGTTTATTTAGGTTCGAATCCTAATCCCGCAGCAAGCACGTACGGGTGAACCGCCCAAGCGTTAAATGAAACAGTATGGAGGAAGCTTTTTCCAAAGATAAGGGATACTCACTTTTTTTCAGAGGGTCTTCTATTAAATTGTTCATTAAGGGTATTCAGAAATACCAATTGTATCTTCAGGGGTTTAAAGGTGAAGGTACAGAAAAAATTAATCAAACAATAGAAAGCCTAGGCAGACTACTTTCTTGGCTCAGGGAAAATCTAAATAACTATACAAGTGATTGGGATATGAATAATATTCAGTTGCATGGAGAGACTCTTTCTTTGTTTAAATCAACCTTATTGTATTCATTAAATGATGCTGAACTAGAAAGAGAGGAAATTCTGAAGAAAAATCCTCCACCTGAAGCTACAGAAGGTATAGACAATAAAATAGAAAGCATAAAAGAGCTCATGAATACGGGAATTATGATAAAAGTTCCAACGGAATTTATAATGGGTAAGATTACTAAAACAAAAACTTCAAATAGCGTTAAGCCAATAATACTAGACGAAGAATTACAAAAAACAGTTAGAAAGATCACTGATAATCCTGAAAATAATGACAGAGCTATCGATGATGCCATAACGACTCTAGAAGATAGAATAAGAAATGTAGCTGGATTAACGAATAATGATTATGGACAAAGACTTATCGATAAAGCATTAAGACCACAAGTTGGGATTTTGATAATCTCAGATGTTGCAAACGAGCAGGAGGGATATTGGAAAATTTATGACGGGTTTTTAAAAGCCTTTAAAAATCCAACTTCTCACAGGCGTGTACGAAATATTAGTAAAAATGAAGCAAATCAAATCATCCAGTTTACTGATTATCTTATTGGTCTACTGCAGAATGTTAGTCAAAGAAAATCAGCAAGCTTGAACGGGTCCTGACCGGTATGCTCAGCTGTTCGACTGTCCTGAGCTCACTGTCGAAGGACAAAGTGAGTCGAAGGAAAAGACGGGCACCCCTATCCGATCGTGGTTCCTATTTAGCTTGATACAGTGGGCTGAATGTAGTTTGTTACTCTTCAAGCAAGTTCTTGATTCGAGCTCTAAGCACAGAATTAGGAATATGCTTAAAGACTGTTATTCTATCCCCAACATTGACAGGTAAAATAAGGCCATCTTCTTCCAGAAAGTCACACAGATAAACCACTTCTTTTTCCAAGCGGAGATCCTTATCCGGTTGCAAGTTGCCGAGGAAGTCTCTTCTTTCTAAAAGCGGTTTTTCGTCGACTGCCACAACCTGCCACATTTCGTCAAGTACTGCAATGCCTATGGTGTAAATGTCGTCTTTAATACTGCCATCAATTCCCTTTCCTCTTCGAACTCCATGGATAAGTAGTAGCTTAAGACCATCTTCAAGCTCGATAGGTCTGGCTACAACCCCCATTTTTTTACTAAGCCACTCAATATTTCTGAAATTTGAAAAATCAATAGTTTTCAACCATCCTCCTTGGGAGTCAAGATGATCCAATTGATGAGAAGCCCCATCCGGTCTATAAATAAACCCATCCTCAAAAGGAACAACATTTTTGCCTATTATGTTTTCAAAAATCTTTGGGGTCCCTACAACTTTTAAATTACCATCTTCGATTCCAACCTTGACAAGTGCTGGGTGTGGATTGTATTTATTGCCTTCACGAATAACAACGGTGAAGCCTAAGGTTCGATGATCTGCCCCAACTCGAGCGTCCTCCCAGTTAACTATCTTATCATCGACAGGGAGTTCAAGATCTTTTAATCTTTGGCGATTACCACTCGAATCAGTAACACATACATGAAGAGAATTCCAATCGGGTTCTCCTTTCCTAACATTTCTCATTTTAACTGCTCGGGATAGTAAAATTGTGCCTGAAAGTTCAGGTGCATCAATAGAGGCTGTATTGTAAATTGCCCAATCCTGAGAGATTGGCTGTGGGTTATTAAACTCCTGAAGTGCAGCGAAAACTTCCCAATCTTTTGGTGAAGGTCGTTTTTCTGTTCCCAAGCTTAACTCGAGTCCTCTGACGCTTGAAACATCAATAGCAGAAAGTGGTGCTTCGTGTATCATATATGTATGATAAGTATATTATAAGCATCTTTTCGTGAAAAAAGTCAAGTTTTCTATAGGCTTGCAATTAAAAAGGCAGTAAAGCAGTGCCTATAACCCTAAAGCTTGGATTCAGTTATAACGACTAACTGGGTCTAGAGCGGTATGCTCAGCAGAATGCATATTCTTAGCTGATTCGATAGTTCTTTATTTCCAGAATTTAGCCATTTAATTTATTTTTCCTAAGCAGCTATAGCAAGAGACTGAGGTTGTTCTTTCTGAGGATTTAATAGAGGCATTTTTAAAATTTCTCGAATTAATGGTTGGTCTGAAAATTGAGCCGGATTAGTATCATTCTGCCCATCCTCTTCCGGAATTTCGAGGCGGTTATCTCTTAATAGGCAGTATGCGTCTATTTGTTCCTGAGTAAGGGTAATTTGTTCCTCTAGTGGCAAGGGCCCTTTGGGGCCCAAGGGATTATTGTGTCTATAAGCAAACCCTTCTGCCTGTGCAATAGTTGGTGTACGAAATTCACTTTTTTCTCTTTCACCAGACTCCTTTAATTTTTCCACTTTTGCCATGAGAGATTTATGTAAACCCTCACTGAATCTTCCGCCGGCATCACGATATGCAGCAAATCCATTTTTTAATCTGATTTCTTTGGCGGCAAGAGCAGCAAAGTCAGGAAGGCCAACGTTATCTCTAGTTGGATTGAACAAAACTGTCTCATGGTTATCTGCAGGAACCTGAGTTTCTGATGGAGTAGGAGCATGACCTAACTCTCTAGGATTTACGGCCATAATTTATTATTGGACTATTGCTTGTGAAAAGTCAATAGAATCGACTGAACTATATCAAAGAATATCATTAGCAAGACGCCGCTTCGAAAAAGCAAGTACTCTTGGGGGACATAGCTATAGTGATAATTTGGTTCCTGACCCGTATGCTAAGCAAATATTTCAAGAAATCCTCGTTGACAATAGTCAGCAAGTATAGTTACTATTTAAATAGAGATGATTAGTGACTGATAAGCCACTTTTTTTACTATGGAATTAAAACTGCCTGCTAAAGAAGATAAAAAATATCTACGGGGCTTGGGGGTATTTTACGACGAGAAATTTATTTATCTTCTTTTTCAATCTCCGAAAGATAAAAAACAGGAATTTAGAATAGCAAAGAGTTCAGACGGATTTGAGTTTGAAATTTTCAAAAAGAATTGCAAAATTAAAAGAAATTCCGATTACGAAGATATATCCACAACCTATGATTACGAATTATTTAAAGAAAGTAAAAAAATTAATCTATTGTATAAACGTTCTTTAGGGAAAAGCTGGGCATATGTTATTTCTCAAGGTTCTAATATTTCCTCTTTCAGTGCAAAAAAAATGCTTCCATGGATGGGAGTAACCGGCTCAATCGTTCGAGATTTCAAATATGAAGGGAAATACGTAATGTATGTGGGAGGAAACTCAATTAAAATTGCCTACTCGGAAAATCTTGAAAAATGGGATTTTTCAGAAAAAGATTTAATTTCTCCAAGAGAAAATAATTTTGATAACGAACCCATAGAGATAGAATATGCAACCCTAACGGAAAAAGGCATCCTTATTATTTATTATTCTGCCAAAAAAAGCGGAGAAAGTAATATATATAAAATCGGAGCGGCTTTGTTGGATAAAAATGAGCCTACGAAAATTCTTTGGCGGGCAAATGATGCTTTATGGGATACGTCATTGGTATGGAAAGGAAAAGTAGAGCTATTCGGAACAATAATGCATGAAGATGAAATTATTTCCTATTGGAATGTAGCAGGTGAAGGGATTTTTGCAGTCCTTTATTCACTTTTTAAAACAGGTGACGGACTCCAAACGAGAAATGTTTCTTTAAAATTGGATAAACATTCTAATAATCCCATCCTTAAACCTAACGATAAAAACTCCTGGGAAACTTTTAATACCTTTAATCCTGCTGCATTTTATGAAGACGGAAAAGTTCATCTACTCTATAGAGCTCAAGGATACGATTATGTATCGGTAATTGGATATGCGACATCTAATGACGGAATAAATATAGATAGAAGATATGATGAACCCGTCTATACTCCTCGTGAAACTTTTGAATATTTTGATAAAAAGCAACACAAAATAAACAAAAAATATATATCGGGTGGAGGATATGGAGGAAGCGAAGACCCCAGAATAACAAAAATTGAGGACAAACTTTATATGACTTACGTTGCTTTTGATGGATACAACCCTCCAAGAGTTGCTTTAACTTCAATAAATTTGGATGATTTTCTTAATCAAAGATGGATTTGGGAAACTCCTGTATTAATATCTCCTCCTAACGTTGTAGACAAAAATGCATGCATCTTCCCCGAAAAAATTAGAGGAAAATATGTGATTCTTCATAGGATTTATCCCGATATTTTGATTGATTATGTAGATGATTTAAATTTTGACGGGACCAAATGGTTGGAGGGAAAATATAAAATAAGTCCGCGGAAAGACAAATGGGATAGTAGGAAAATTGGGGCAGGGCCGCCTCCAATAAAAACCAAAGAGGGATGGCTTTTAATCTATCAGGCGGTTGGAAATCAAGATGCGGGAAGATATAAAATAGGAGCTATGCTTTTAGATCTTGAAAATCCCGAGAAAGTATTGTATCGAAGCGATGCTCCAATTTTGGAACCAAGGGAAGTTTATGAAAATGAGGGTTTTAAATCGGGAGTAACCTATCCTTGCGGAGCAGTGGTAATAAACAATGTTATTCATGTGTATTATGGGGCTGCAGATTCTTATGTTTGCGTTGCAACTGCAAACCTTGATGAATTCATATCCGAACTAAAACATTCGGAAATAGCAAATCTTAATAATCCTATAATTCAAAAAATTTTATAAATGCAAAGATATAATAATAATCCGATACTTTCTCCTCTTTCCCAAAATACTTGGGAATCTTTTGCGTCTTTTAACGGAAGCGTTGTGCAAGATAACTCAACAACCCATCTTTTATATAGGGCAATGTCTCAGAATCAAAGAATAAACGGAAAAGAATTAAAGCTTTCCGTAATCGGACATGCTAAGAGTCAGGACGGATTTAATTTTGAAAAAAGAGAGTTATTTTTAAATCCGGTTGAGGAATGGGAAAAATATGGATTGGAAGACCCAAGAATTACAAAAATAGATAATGAATTTTTTGTTTTTTATACTGCTCTATCGGATTTTCCACCCTATCCTACTGCTATAAAAATAGGAGTGGCAAACTTTAAGGATTTTAATTCTCCCATAGAAAAGCATCTTGTTACTCCGTTTAATTCAAAAGCCATGGTTCTTTTCCCCAAAAGAATAAAGGGTAAATATATGGCCCTTCTTACTGCTAACACAGATACGCCTCCATCAAGAATTGCATTGGCAAGTTTTGAAAACAAGGAAGAAATTTGGTCGCAAACATATTGGAGGAAATGGTATCAACAATTAAATCAGAATTCACTGCCACTGCAAAGAATGAATTCGGATCAACTGGAAGTTGGAAGCGTTCCTTTGGAAACCGAATACGGATGGTTGTTTATTTACGCTCATATACAACATTACTATAACCCAGACCATAGAATTTTTGGAATAGAAGCGGTAATACTTGATTATGATAATCCGCAAAAAATAATTGCAAGAAGTGAAAAACCTTTGCTTATTCCTTCGGAAAAATACGAAATGGAAGGAATTGTTCCAAATGTAGTATTTCCTTCAGGGGGTTTAATAAAAAACGAGAATCTATTTTTATATTATGGCGCTACAGATACAACTTGCTGTGTGGCTTCGTTGCCGCTTAAAGATGTTTATAAACAAATGAAGACAACTGCGGTAACTGCTTTAAAAGTAGATAAATCAAGCAAAAATCCATTGCTAGAACCCATTTCCGAGCATCTTTTTGAAGAAAAAGCCGTATTTAATCCGGCAGCAATTTTAGAAGGAAAAGATATATATCTTTTGTATAGGGCAATGTCTGCCAAAGATGTTTCGACTTTTGGATTGGCAAGATTGGAAAACGGGGATGAAGTTTTGGAGAGACTTGATAAACCGATTTATATTCCAAGAAAAGATTTCGAAAAAACAACCATTCCCAATGCTTCTTCGGGTTGCGAAGACCCCCGTTTGATAAAAATAGAAGACAAGTTTTATATGTGTTATACAGCTTATGACGGCGATAGTCTTCCAAGAGTTGCGTTTTCGTCAATTAATGCCAATGATTTTTTAAACAGGAGGTTCTTGTGGTCGGAACCGGTTTTAATTTCTCCTCCGGGAATAGACGATAAAGACGCTTCCTTTTTTCCTGAAAAGATTAAAGATAAATTTGTAATTTTGCATCGAACACAAAACTCTATAGCAATAGACTATCTTGATGACCTTAACTTTAACGGAGAACGATGGTTAAGAAGTATAGATTATATAACACCAAAAGAAAATTCATGGGATAGCGCAAAAATAGGAATAGCATCTCCACCGATAAAGACGAAACATGGGTGGCTTCTTTTGTATCACGGAATAAGCAAGATCAGTAGAGAATACAGGATAGGAGCGATGCTTTTAGACCTTTTGGAGCCCAAAAATGTTCTGGTCAGGACTGATTATCCTATTCTTGAACCGGAAGCAACTTTTGAAAGAGAAGGAATAGTTGAAAATGTAGTTTTCCCCTGCGGAACGGTTGTTTTAAATAACAGACTTTATATTTATTACGGAGGAGCAGATAAAGTGCTTTGTGCTGCTTCTATAGATTTTGATAAACTTATCAACTATCTTCTCGAAATAAAAAGCAAGAAATTTATCCTTTAAATTTTTTCAAAACTCCAGAACTATCGCACAATTTAAGATATTAGAACAAAAGTTCAAGTCAGGATTAATCTATCAAGATACACAGTTAATGTTGTAATCCCTAAAAACATCTTCTACAATATGTAGTATGAAATCTGTACATCTTGGAAAGTTGGAAACGCAGATAATGGAGATAATTTGGGAAGAGGAAAATTGTTCGGTAAGAGATGTCCTTTTGAAAATAAAAGGAGAAAAAAAGTTGGCTTACA
>Ga0265296_1003608_pt1 | contig 14156 bp, 10 predicted proteins | sample MunlanPumphouse1_FD_189073 | JGI IMG/M metagenome (GOLD analysis project Ga0265296, IMG submission 189073) | Groundwater microbial communities from a municipal landfill in Southern Ontario, Canada - Pumphouse #1 | ecosystem: Environmental > Aquatic > Deep subsurface > Groundwater | place... | reverse complement strand
TGCCCGTCTCCCTTCGAAAGGACGCGGCGGGCGGCCAAAGGAGAGATAACCCTGGTTCAGATTTTCGTTCGCGACAACAACGTCGATCAGGCGCTCAAGGCCCTGAAAAAGAAGATGCAACGTGAAGGCAGCTTCCGTGAAATGAAGCGCCACGTGCACTTCGAAAAGCCTTCGGAAAAGCGCGCCCGTCAAAAGGCTGAAGCTGTCCGTCGCGCCCGCAAGCTGGCGCGCAAGCGCGCCCAGCGCGAAGGCCTGCTGCCGGCTCCGAAGCCGCGCGTTCCGGGCGCCGGCGGCCGGTAATACGGCTCCAGCCCAGGCTGAAAAGATCAAGGCCCGCCCCGGGAAACCGGAGCGGGCCTTTTCTTTGTCTCCCTGAAATCCTTCTCCCCTTGAGGAAGAAGGTTTCACACGCCTCAGCTTCCCCCGCGCACCGCGCCGAGGAAGCTCTTCCAGTTCAGCTTCACGTCCGACAGGGCGCCGGCGCGGAAGGCGCGGCCCGCAACCCAGACCATCAGGGCGGCGAACAGGAACATCCCGATCAGGGCGCCGATGATCTCGATCAGAGGCGGACCGCTGGGCGCGCGCGCCGCCATGACGAAGGGGGTGAAGGGCGGGATCAGGCTCATCACCTTGACCACCGTGGCGTCGGGCGTGCGGATGGCCAACTGCATGACGATCAGCGGCACGAACAGCACCATCATGATCGGCCCCATCAGGGTCTGGGCGTCGCGCGGCGTCTCGCAGAAGGCGCCGATGGCCGCGAACAGGACGGCGTACATCAGGTAGCCGCCGACCATGAACAGCAGGAAGTAGATCAGCAGCCCGTTGCTCATCAGCACCGAGCCGATGTCGCCCGCCATATCCGGGGCGGCGGCGATCAGGCCTATTCCCCCCAGCCCTCCCCAGGCGACCAGCACCGTCAGCGTCAGCAGGGCCACGCCCAGCACCTTGCCGGTCAGGATCTCGGTCGCCGAGGCCGAGGACAGCAGCACCTCCAGGATCTTGTTCGACTTCTCCTCCATGACGCTGTTCAGCAGGATCGAGGCGCCGGTGATGATCAGCGACCACAGGATGAAGCCGACCGCCAGACCAACCACGGTCGGCAGCTTGTCACGGAACGACACCTCGCCCCCCGACGCCGCCTTGGGCGAGAAGACAGCCAACTCGGGACGGAAGCGGTCGGTCTGGGCCACCACGGCGGGGTCGATGCCGCTGGCGGCGAAGACCTGACGGCGGTTGACGTCCTTCAGAGCGTCGCGGACGGCGTTCTCGACCGCGTCGTCGGTGGCGCGGGCGGTCCAGACGCGAGCGCCGGGCTGGCCTTCGGTCTCCGTCAGGAAGACGACGGCGCTCAGTTTCCGGCCGTCCGGCGCCTCATCGCTGAGGTAGCGGCGCGCCAGGGCGTCGCGGGCCTCGCCCGGCGCGGCGGCGACGATCTCGGCGGGCGGGGCCGCCAGGGTCAGGCTGGGCTTAGGCGCGGTGAAGCCGGCCCCGGCGCGCGGCGCTTCACGCTTAAGGGCGGCAACCCCGGCCTCATAGCCCTGCGTCTCGGCGATCTGGCGCACCCGGTCGCCGCCCACCACGCCCGCCTCAGGGATGGCGGCCATGCGCAGGGCGTTGATGTCGCCCTTCGCCTGCTCGTTCTCCAGCGACTGCCGCACGGCGGCCGCCAGGCCGGAGCCGGTCGGCGCCTCGTCGACCAGGGCCACCGAGCGCGTCGGCTCGGCATGGCTCATCAGGATGGGAATGGCTCCGCCCAGCGCCCCGAACAGGGGGAAGGCCAGCAGCGACAGCCAGAAGCCGACGGTCTTGGCGTAGGCCATGTATTCACGGCGCGCGATCAGAAGGGTGCGGTTCATCGGGCGGCCTCCGCCTTGAGCCCATCGTGGGCGGCGTCTCTGGCGACGCTCTGGTCCTCGTCCGGGTGATCGCCGGTCAGGGCGATGAAGGCGTCGTGCAGGGTCGGCTCCTTGATCTGGAACCGGCGCACGTCCAGCCCGGTCAGGAAGGCCGACTTCAGCGCCTCCTGTCCCCCTGCCCCCTGGGCCAGACCGGCCCGAAGAGTGCGCGCCCCGTCGTGGTCGTTCAGCACCTCGACGCCCGATACCCCCGGCAGAGCCGAAACGGCGGCGACATCCAGCGCCCCCTCCAGTTCCAGAAAGCGCGGCGAGGTCGCCCGCGCCTGGTCCACCGTGCCTTCAAAGGCCTTCCTGCCGCGCGCCAGCAGCACGACCTTGTCGCACAGGCGTTCGGCGTGCTGCATGACGTGGGTCGAGAACAGGACCGTCGCGCCGTCCGCGGCCAGCGCCCGGATCATGGCCTCCAGCCCCTGCTGGTTCATCGGGTCGAGGCCGGAAAACGGTTCGTCCAGGATCACGAACTCGGGCCGATGCACGACCGAGGCGATCAACTGGACCTTCTGGGCCATCCCCTTGGACAACTCCTTCATCTTCTTCTTCTGGGCGTCGCCCAGGCCCATCTGCTCCAGCATCTCGCGGGCGCGCTTGCGACCCTCGGCCACGGGCAGGCCCTTCAGCCCGCCGAAGAAGGCGATGGCGTCCACGGGGGTCATCTTCTTGTAGAGGCCGCGCTCTTCGGGAAGGAAACCAATCCGGTCGCGCACCTTGCGGCCGTCGTCGGCGCCCAGGATCTCGATCCGGCCCGAGGTGGCGGGCTGCAAGCCCAGGATCATGCGCAGGGTCGAGGTCTTGCCCGCGCCATTGGGGCCCAGGAAGCCGCAGATCGTGCCCTTCTCGACCTCGAAGCTCAGGTCGGACACGGCCTGAAAGCCGCCGTATCTCTTGCTGATCCCATCCAGCGTCAGCGCTGCCGCCATGCCCTATCCTCCAACCGTCAGAGACGAATCCTAACGGTCAGAGACGGGGGATGGAAAGGGCATTTTACATTACGGAACGGTCATCATTGCCGCAGACCCCGACGCGGCGCGTCCTAGACCTTGGGCGCCGTGACTTTCACGTCGAAACTCTGGCCCACGACCTTGGTCGGGTTCACCTGACCGCCGTTGCGGCGCACCTCGAAATGCAGGTGCGGGCCGGTCGAATAGCCGGTCGAGCCGACCAGGCCGATGCGCTCGCCCGTGGCCACCGACTGGCCCGTGTGGACGTCGATACGGCTCAGGTGACCATAGACGCTGCTCATCCCGTTCGGATGCTGGACCTCGATGAAGTTGCCATAGCCGCCGGCCTGGAAACCGGCGCGAACCACCTTGCCCTCGGCGGTCGAATAGACGCTGGTGCCCTTGGGCGCGGCGATGTCCACGCCCTTGTGGGCGCGGGCCTTAGCCTCGATGGCCAGTTTGCGCAGACCAAAGGCCGAGTTGATCCGATAGCCCTTCACCGGGGCCTCGAACACGACCTTGCGCATCAGGGGACCGGCGGGCTTGGCCACCGCCGTCACCGGCGGGGCGGCGGGGGCCGACAGGTCCTCGACCTTGTCCGGGGCGGGATTGGCGCCGTTCAGCGGCGCGGCGGCCATGGCCAGAACAGCAGCGCCGGCCAGCAGGGTGATCTGACCGACATGAAGCACGAACGGCCGGGCGGCCGGGGGAAGAAAACGCATACGAAACAACAGCTCCTGGCGCTCTTTCAAGCGGGAGGGCCGTCGTGCTCGCGCGATGCGCGGATGGCGGAGAAAACAGTCGCCGACGGCCGGGGTTGTCCTTTTCTGGCATCACACCGGGACCTGAATGGGGCGCCTCGGGGGCGACACGGCGTCGCATCGTGGAACCCGAACGTAAAAAGGGCCGCGCGGCCCTCGACCGCGCGGCCCCTCTTCGGTTGCTTTCGCCTTACAGCGGCAGGGTCAGTTGCACCCCGCCCATATGGCTGTTGGCCTGATCGCCGAAGCGGCCCTTGTAGCCGATCGAGACCTTCAGGCGGTCCATCACCGTGCCCTCTATGCCCGCCGAGGCCAGGAACTGGCCGCCCCAGGGCTGATCGACTTCGCGCGCCAGGATCTTGGCGGGATTGCCGGCGATGCCGGTGCGCACGGCGTCGCTGTCGTCGCTGAGGCTGTCGCGATAGCCGCCCTCGGCGAAGAAGCGGAAGCGGTCGACGCCGCCCTCGGCGCGCAGGGCGATCTCGGCGGTCGTGCCTTGCACCGAGCGGTCCTGATAGGCGTACTGTGCCGCGACGCCCTGCTCCATGAAGCCGTCCACGTCGCTGTTGATCCAGGCCACGGCGGCGCGCGGCGACAGGGCGATTCCGCCCATGTCGAACCACATCCCGCCCTGCAGACGCGCGCCGGTCGAGACGCCGCGCGTTGAACCTGTGTGAACGACGGGAGCCAGCGAGGTCAGACGGCTGATGTCGTTGAAATCGTCCTGGGCCACGCCCGCCGCCGCGTTGACGAAGATGTCGCCCGAGCGCCAGCCGCCGTAAATATCCAGGCCGAAGGTGTCGAGATCGACGTTCAGGCTTCCTGCGTCCACGTCGGCGTTGCGATAGCTGCCGGCCAGGCCGAACTTCATCGTCTCGGTGCCGGACTCCAGGGCGATGCGAACGCCATAGCCGTTGGACGTCGCCTCGCCGATGGCGCCGCGCGCGTCCGTCTCGGTCCGGTCGGCCAGGGCCGAAACCGAGATCGCGGTCCCCGCCGTCCAGGCGTCGCGCCCCGACAGGCTGGCGGTCGAACCATCCAGCGCATCCTCGCGGTGCCGCCAGGCCGTCTCGCCCAGCACCGCCGTCTGCGAGCCAAGATCGCCGTAGTAGAGATAGTCGTTGGCCAGGCGCGCGATCAGCCGGTGCCCCGCCGCCGTCGGGTGCACGCCGTCCCAGTAGAGGTAGCCGTCGGGATTGGCGCAGACGGTCACGCCGTTGAAACAGGCGTCCTTGGCGTTGGTCAGGCCGAAGCGATCCGGGCTCGCCGTCAGGGTGTCGCTGATCTTGTAGAGGTCCATCAGGATGATGTTGCTGTTGGCCTGCCCAGCCGCCACCGTCATCAGCCCGGTTTGCAGGGCCGTGTTGAAGGTCGTGCCGGCATAGTCGGCCAGAGGCTTGGCCGGCAGGCCCGGCCCCTGATTGAACTGCGGCGTCGTGCCCAGACGCGGCAGGTTAGTGACCAGGATGGTCCCCGCGCCTGCGGACGCCACGCTGTTGACGATGAAGTTGATGTCCGCCGCCGCGCTCTGAGCCACCGGGGCGATGGCGCCCTGCGGGTTGGCGGATGCGCCCGCCGCCGGGATGCCCTGGAAGATGTTGTTGGCCCCGCCCAGGATGCTGACCAGATCGCCCGCGCCGAACTTGCCGCCCGCGCCTGTATAGGCCAGCAGTTGATTGCGCATTCCGGGCGGGGACGCCTGGCTGTCGGTGCGCGCACCGCCGAAAGCCAGATTGATGCTGCCCGTCACCGGCGCACCGGCGGCGTAACGCCCGGCGTTGAAGCCCAGCAGTTCGGTAAACACCGGCCCGTTCGAGAACCGGCCCTGATAATAGGGCGGCGAGGTCGGCGTCGTATTGCCCGTCGCGGCGTAGAGGTTGCCGTTGTCGGACAGGCTGTCGCCGAAGACGACCAGACGGTTGTAGCTCTGAGCCCCTGCGGCGCCGGCGGTCGAGACGGCAGCCAGAGTCAGCGCGGCCAGAGCCGCTCCGCGAAGAAGACGAGACATCGGTGTTCCTCCCTCGACCGTCAGTGCGCGGTCGTTATGGAGAGGATGCGCTGCTTCGCCGCGAACGCAAGATGCCCCTAGGGAAGGTGAACGTCGTTCAGTGAAGCATTCGGAAGCGGACCGTGCCCGGCAGGTCACGCAGGACCTTCAGCACCTCGGGATCATAGTCGCGATCCACGTCAGTGATAACGTAGCCGGTGCGCTCGTCCGTCTTCAGATGCTGGCCCAGGATGTTGAAGCCCGCCGCCGACAGGGCGCGGTTCAATTCGGCCAGAACGCCCGGCTGGTTCCTGTGGATGTGCAGCAGACGGTGGGCGCGCGACACCTCGGCCAACTGCACGTTCGGCAGGTTGACGCAGAAGGTGGTGTCGCCCCGGTTCAGATAACCCAGCAGACGCTCCGCCGCGAACTCGGCGATGGCTTCCTGCGCCTCCTCCGTCGAGCCGCCGATGTGCGGCGACAGGATGACGTTCTTGAGCCCGCGCAGGGGACTGTCGAAGGGGTCGGCGTTGGTGCGCGGCTCCTCGGGGAAGACATCGACCGCCGCGCCTGCGACCCGGCCCGACTTCACCGCCTCGGCCAGGGCGTCGACGTCGACGACGTGCCCGCGCGACAGGTTCAGGAACAGAACGCCCGGCTTCATCTTCGCGAACTGGGCCGCGCCGATGACGTCGGCGTTTTCCTTGCGCCCGTCGACATGCAGGCTGACCACGTCGGCCTCGGCCAGCAGGGCGTCCAGCGAGCGCATCCGCCGGGCGTTGCCCAGGGCCAGCCGCTCCGACAGGTCGTGGAAGATGACGCGCATCCCCAGCCCCTCGGCCAGCACCGACAGCTGCGAGCCGATGGCGCCGTATCCGACGATGCCCAGGGTCTTGCCGCGCAGCTCGCGCGAGCCGGTGGCCGACTTGTTCCACTGGCCCTGATGCATGGCCGCCGACTTGTCGGCCACATCGCGCATCAGGACGATGGTCAGCCCGATGGCCAGTTCGACCACCGAGCGGGTGTTGGAATAGGGAGCGTTGAACACGGCCACGCCATGCTCGGCGGCGGCCTCCAGGTCGATCTGGTTGGTGCCGATGCAGAAGGCGGCGACGGCCAGCAGACGGTCGGCGTGCTCCAGCACGCGTGCGCTGACATTGGTCTTGGAGCGGATGCCCAGGACGTGCACGCCCTTGATCGCCTCGATCAGGTCATCCTCGTCCAGCGCACCCTTCATCGTCTCGACGGAGTAGCCCGCCTCCTCCAGCCGTTCGACGGCGGCGGGGTGGATGTTCTCCAGCAGCAGCATCTTGATGCGGTTGCGCGGATAGGACCAGCGGCCCGACACGCCCTCGGCGAACAGGACCTCGTCCAGCGAAGCGGCGGTGGCGTCGGCGACCTCGATCACCTTGGCCCGGCTGACGACCTCGGTGAAGGCGTAGAAACGGTCGGCGGCCCCGACCAGCTTGACCTCGGCGTCAGTCCAGCCGTCGCCGACCATGACCACGGGTCCAGTCAGGTTCAACGCCTTGATGACCTCGGGCTTGCCGTTGTCGCGCGACAGGGGGTTGGCGTCGTCCACGCCCGTCACCCGGCCCTCGGCGTCATAGATCAGGTCGTTGGCCAGGACGTGATCGGCGGCGATCCCCAGCCGCGCGGCCAGGGGCGCGATCACCTCGCGGAAGCCGCCCGACAGGATATAGACCCGCTCGGCATGGCGCTCGAAGAAGTCGACGTTGCGGCGGATCGAGGCGCTGGCCTCGTCCAGAATACGGTCGCTCAGGGCCTCGACGTGGCTGCGGTTCAAGGCCAGCAGCTCCAGCCGACGACGCAGGGCCGTGCCGAAGTCCAACTGCCCCGTCATGGCCTGATCGGTCAGGGACGCGATCTCGGCCTTTTTCGCCGCCGCATCAGGCGCGTCGGACAGGGCGATGTCAGCGAGCGCTTCAAGCGTCTCGATGCGCACCAGGGTGGAATCGAAGTCGAAGATGAAGACGGGCGAAGTCATGCGCCGCACCTAGCCCACCTTCGCACTTGCAGCAATAAAAAGGGGGACCGAAGCCCCCCTTTCCGCATGAATTTTCCAAAACCGTCACAATTTGCCGAAACCGCCTGATCCCTGGCTCTTGCGACGGCTTTCCAGCGCCGCAGCGCCGATGGCGGCGGCGATGGTGGCGACCGCCAGCAGGGCCCCGCCCTCCCTGGCGTGGTCACGCGCGAAATCGCCCGCGTCCTCGGCATAGCGCCGCGCCTGCCGGGCGTAGCGTTTCATGGGTTTGCGCGTCTTCTTGCCCGAATGGTGCAGCCAGTGTTCGGCCTTGGCCCGCGCGTCCTGGCCGAGACGCCCGGCGCGCTCGCCGGCGTAGCCGCCCAGGTCGGCGGCGCGGTGGGTCAGGTCGTCGGCCCCGTGCCGCACGCCGCGCGCGATGTCGTCGAACCGATGGCGCAGGGCCTCCGCGTCGAACCAGCCGCGCGGATCGACCCGCTCACGCAGCCGCTCATAGCGCGTCGGGCCTGAACGCTGGGTCAGCAACAGGGCGGCGATGCCCACGCCCGCCAGCACGGCGACCACGCCGGCGGTGATGCCTGGATGTTTGCGGACCTCGTCCACGGCGTTGAACTGTCGAACCATGGGCAATCAAACCTCTTCTTGTCGAAAACTGTCGTCAGGACAGGAGCGAACCGCGCCGAAAGAGGTTCCGCCGTAAACGGTCAAGCTGCAAGCCTCGTCGGCGGATCGGCCCCTCCCCCTTACCAAGGGCGGGTCGCCTCCCTATGTTGCGCCGCTTCCAGACAGTTTCGCCTTTTTCAGGATCTTCGCCGTGACCGATCACGCGCCAGCCGCACAGACCATCAAGGCTCACGCCGACGATTTCGCCGCCGCCTTCCAGATCGAAGGCTGGCCCGTGCGCGGCCGCCTGGTGCGGCTGGGCGAGGTGGTGGACAAGATTCTGTCGGCCCATGACTACCCCGAGCCCGTCGCCGCCCTGCTGGGCGAGGCCTGCGTCCTGGCCGCCATCGTCGGCTCGGCGCTGAAGTTCGAGGGCCGCCTGATCGTTCAGGCCCAGGGCGACGGCCCGGTGCGCTATGTCGTGGCCGACTACGACACCGCCGGCACGCTGCGCGGCTTCTGCCGCTTCGATCCCGAAGAGGTCGCCCAGGCCTCTGGAGGCGCTGCACGCCCCGGCGCGCAGGCCCTGCTGGGCCAGGGCGTCTTCATCATGACCATCGACCGGGGCGAGGACTTCGAACGCACCCAGGGCATCACCCCGATTGAGGGCGACAGCCTGTCGCTGTGCGCCGAGCACTACTTCACCCAGTCCGAGCAGGTGCCGACCAAGGTCCGGCTGGCCGTGGGCGAAGTGACCACCGAGGCCGGAACCTCATGGCGCGCGGGCGGGGCGATGATTCAGGTTATCGCCGGCGACAGCGCGCGCGGCTCGACCGAGGAGGTGTGGGAACGCACCCGCGCCCTGTTCCACACCCTGGGCGACGACGAGCTGATCGACCCGACCATCAGCGCCGAGACCCTGCTGTATCGCCTCTTCCACGAGGACGGCGTGCGGCTGGAAGGCGCCCGGTCGCTGGCCGCCGTCTGCCGCTGCTCCAAGGAACGGCTGGTCACGGTGATGCAGTCCTTCCCCCTCGAAGACCGCGCCGAGATGGTCGAGGACGACGGCATGATCCACGCGACGTGCGAATACTGCTCGACGATCTACAAGATCGACCCGCAAGAGATCGCCGGCTGATCTCCCTTTTTCGGGGTCACTGAGCGAAGGCGGCGGGGCGACGGCGCCGCCGCCTTCGTCCTATCTGCCCCCTACCCTCGGCGGGCGATCCAGCCCATCCTGACGCCATGTCCGCCCCCCAAGTCATCGCCCATCGCGGCGCGTCCGGCGAACGGCCCGAGCACACGGCTTCGGCCTATCGGCTGGCCATCGAACAAGGCGCGGATGTCATCGAACCGGATCTGGTCATGACCCGCGACGGCCAGTTCGTCGTCCGCCACGAGAACGAGATCGGCGGCACGACCGACGTGGCCGACCGCCCCGCCTTCGCCGCTCGCAAGACCACTAAATCCATCGACGGCGTCCAGACCACCGGCTGGTTCACCGAAGACTTCACCCTGGCCGAGTTGCAGACCCTGCGCGCCCGCGAACGCCTGCCCCTGCTCCGTCCCGCCAATACCGCCTGGGACGGTCAGGAGCCGATCCTCACCTTTGACGCGGTGCTCGCCATCGCCCGCCAGGAGACCGTCCGCACCGGACGGGTCATCGGCGTCGCGCCCGAACTGAAACACCCCTCCTATTTCGCCGGCATCGGCCTGCCGATGGAGGACGCCTTCGTCGCTGCCCTCGACCGCCACGGCCTGACCGGCGCCGACGCCCCCATCCTGATCCAGTGTTTCGAAGTCGGCCCGCTGCAACGGCTCAAGGCCCGCATAGACGCCCCCCTCTTGCAACTGATGAGCGTCGCGGGCGGCCCCGCCGACCGTCCCGACATGACCTATGCCGCCATGAGCACGCCTGAGGGCCTCAGCGCCTTCGCCGCCTATGCGGACGCCATCGGCGTCGAGACCGGCCTGATCCTGCCGCGCGACGGCGCTTCCCGCAGCCAGTCCCCCACGCCCCTGATCCCCGACGCCCACGCCGCCGGGCTCAAGGTCGCAGCCTGGACCTTCCGCGCCGAAAACGCCTTCCTCCCCCTGGAACACCGCCACGGCGACGCCCCCGCCGCCCACGGCGACCTGACCGCCTATCTGCAAGCCTTCTACGCCCTCGGCGTCGACGCCGTGTTCAGCGACTTTCCGAGCGTCGCGGTCGCGGCGCGCTAAGACATCCCTCTCCCGATGGGAGAGGGCTTGAGCCTCCAAGAGCGCAGCGATTGGTAAGGCGAAAGGGTGAGGGCTGCCGGCGTCAGTCGGCGTAGGCCGCCCAAGCACTTTTGGACGTAAGCCCGGACTTCCAGATTCCAGCCCTAGCGAATGAAAGGGCCAGTGACGGCTTGCGCCGACTGCGCGCTTTACCCCTCTCCCTTTCGCCTAACGGATCGCCTTCGGCTCCCCGAGGCTCAAGCCCTCTCCCAACGGGAGAGGGTAACGATCACGCGGTCAGCCGTCACAACGTCGCTGCCTCGCGCCTTGATCTCAAAGCCTTTTCCAGCGCCTCGCCCCGCCACTCATGGCGCCGCCTCAGACCGCGCTATCATGCTCGCGTTCTTTGACATCGTCGCAGCCGCAAGCTCCCTTCAATCCTCCCCCGTTCACGGGGGAGAGGGACCGCCGCAGGCGGTGGAGGGGGGGAACCACAGTCGCCGCCCTGTCCGTCCCTCACCTTGCACAAATCTCAGACCGAAGCGCGCGGTGGTCGCCCCCTCCACCATGCTTCGCATGGTCCCCCTCCCCCGCTCCGCAGGGGAGGATCGGTCAGCCCAGCGGGGATTGCACCAATTGCACTGTTTTTTCAGATCGCAGTGCAATGGCCGAAGCTCTACGTCCCCTGGAACTGTAGGGCTGCCAGACGCGCATAGAGCCCGCCCTTGGCCGTCAGTTCGGCGTGGGTGCCCTCCTCGACCACCTGGCCGCCGTCCATGACGACGATGCGGTCGGCGCGCAGAACCGTCGCCAGACGGTGGGCGATGACCAGGGTCGTGCGCGCCTCCATGGCCTGATCCAGCGCCGCCTGCACCAGACGCTCGTTCTCGGCGTCCAGGGCGCTCGTCGCCTCGTCCAGCAGCAGGATCGGCGCCTCGCGCACCAGGGCCCGCGCGATGGCCAGACGTTGCCGCTGACCGCCCGACAGGCTCTTGCCCCGCTCGCCCAGCGGCGTGTCAAAGCCCTGCGGCAGGGCCTCGATGAAGCCCAGCGCCTGGGCCTCGTCGGCGACCGCACGGGCCTCGGCCAGGGTCGCGGCCTCGCGCCCGAAGCGGATGTTCTCCAGCGCCGAGCCCGAGAACAGGGGCGCCTCCTGCGACACCCAGGCGAAGCGCTCGCGCACCGCGATCGGATCGGCGGCGCGCACGTCCACGCCGTCCACCGAGACCAGACCCGACTGCGGATCATAGAAGCGCAGCAACAGGCGGAAGACCGTCGACTTGCCCGCTCCCGACGGCCCGACCAGGGCCACGGTCTCGCCCGGACGCACGGTCAGGCTGAAGCCCTTCAGCGCCGGCAGGTCGGGACGGCCCGGATAGGCGAAGTCCACCGCCGACATCGACACCTCGCCGCGCGGCGGCTGCGGCAGGGCCACAGGGTTCGCGGGCGGGGCGATGGCGGGCACGGCCCGCATCAGCTCGTCGATCCGTTCCATGGCCCCGGCGGCCTTCTGCACGTCGCCCCAGCTTTCGCCCAGTGCGCCCACGGCCCCGGCGGCGAAGACCGACAGCAGAACGAACTGCAGCAAGGCCCCCGGCGTCATGGTCCCGGCGATCACGTCCTGCGCGCCCAGCCACAGCACCAGGGTCACGCCGCCGAACATCACCACGATGATCATGGCGGTCATCACCGCCCGCGCCCGCATCCGAACCAGGGAGACGCCGAAGGCCTCCTCCACCGCCGCGCTGAAACGACCGATGGCGCTCTTCTCACGACCAAAGGCCTGGACCGTCTCGATGGCGTCCACGCTCTCGCCGGCGAAGCCCACGGCGTTGGCGAAGGTGTCCTGCGACTTGACCGTCAGCTTGCGCACCTGACGGCCAAAGATGAACAGCGGCACGATCAGGATCGGCACGATCAGCAGCACGAAGCCGGTCAGCTTGGGGCTGACGAAGAACAGCAGGATCACCCCGCCGATCAGGGTGAAGAAGTTGCGCAGGGCATAGCTCACCGAGGTGGTCAGCAAAGTGTCGACCAGCTGGATGTCGGTGGTCAGGCGCGACAGGACCTCGCCGGTCCGCATATGGGCGAAGAAGACCGGGTCCAGCGTCAGGATGCGCTGGAACAGGGCCGTGCGCAGGTCGGCGATGACCCGCTCGCCGGTCTTGGTCACGTAGAAATAGCGGAAGGCCGTCGCCAGCCCCAGAATCAGGGCGTTGGCGCCCAGAATCAGGAACCAGGTGTTGATGTCGCGGCCGCCGTTCTCGAAGCCGTTGTCGATGGCGCCCCGCGCCGTCGCCGTCAGCCCTAGCGACGCCACCGTCGAAAAGATCAGCCACAGCCCGGCGATGCCCGCGTCCATCCGGTGCCGCATCATGAAGGGCAGCAAACGGGCCAAGGGCTTGATGTTGCGGGTCTTGGCGCGCTTGCCGCCCGCCTCGTCCATCTGTTCAACCAACAGGGCGCCGGCGCCGGGGCGGCCCCTCGCCGCTGAACTGGCCTCTGGGGAAGCGGAAGGCGTGGAAACTTGGGTCATATCCGCGCTCTTGCCCCGGAACGCCCCCCGGTGTAAACGCCGCCGCTCATTCCCGCCGTCTAGCCTCGGCGGGTTTCTCTATTTACGCGCACTGACGGTCGGCATCGTCGACGCGCAGAGACGGATCAGATCGATGAAAGCGGACACGCACCCCGACTACCACTTCATCACGGTTGTGATGACTGACGGCAGCACCTTCCAGACCCGTTCGACCTACGGAAAAGAAGGCGCCTCGCTGGCCCTCGACATCGACCCGTCGACCCACCCCGCCTGGACCGGCGGCAACGCCCAGATGCTGGACCGCGGCGGCCGCGTGTCGCGCTTCAACAACAAGTTCGGCGGCTTCATCAAGAAGTAGGCCCTACAGGCTGCGACATAGTCGCCACAGAAGCGCCGGTCCGTTGGGCCGGCGCTTTTTGTTTGCCCGGAACGTGGGTAACATGGCTGCGTTCGATCCTTCGGGGCGCAGACGACGGGTCTGGCGCCGGATCGGACTTAAGAGCTTCAGAATATGAACCGACGGGAATTGGGCTTTGGCGTCGCGACGACGACCCTGACCCTTGGCGCGGCCTCAACCGCATTGGCGCAGAACCGTCCGGTCGATCCCCAGGTGTTTATCGCCGGCTTCGACGCCCAGGCCGGCCGCCTGCCCCAGGCCGTTCAGGCCGACGTCCGCGCCGTCTATGAGCTGACCGGCGGCCGCCCGATCTGGACCGCTGATCGCCTGCGCATCCTCAATGAGGTCGCCGCCGGGGCCGAGCGCCACGCCCTGCCCGCCGGGGATTTCTTCGACTTCGTCGGCCTGGCCGCCGACCCGGCCTCGGCCGAGATCCGCACCACCGCCGCCGCCGTCTCCTACGCCCGCGTCCTGGCCGAGGGCCGCGTCCGTCCCGAGACGGTCGAGGATCTGTGGGAGATGCAGAAGAACAGCGTCGACATTCCCGTCGGCCTGACCAAGGCCGTCAGCGCCAACCAGTTGAGCCAGTGGTTCGACGGTCTGGCCCCCACCGACATCGGCTACACCAACCTGTCGGCCGGCTACGCCCGCTATCGCCGCATCGCGCGGGCAGGCGGCTGGCCCGCCTTCCGTCCGGGCGGCACGATCGAGCCGGACACCAGCGACAACCGCATCCCCGCCCTGATCGCCCGCCTGGTGGCCGAGGGCGACCTCAGCGCCTCAGCCGGCGAGCGGCTCAAGGGCA
>Ga0265296_1003606_pt1 | contig 14158 bp, 14 predicted proteins | sample MunlanPumphouse1_FD_189073 | JGI IMG/M metagenome (GOLD analysis project Ga0265296, IMG submission 189073) | Groundwater microbial communities from a municipal landfill in Southern Ontario, Canada - Pumphouse #1 | ecosystem: Environmental > Aquatic > Deep subsurface > Groundwater | place... | reverse complement strand
GGCCGTTTCCGGAACCGCCTGGGACGATGTCGCCACCGAGTACATCCTCGACACCCACAACGGTCGACCCATCGCCCAGAGGGCCATGGTGCGCCTCATCACCAAGGCCAAGAGACGGACGGCACGCCCGCAGAAGTTCGGGAACGTCCTGGAAGACCTCCTCGGCGGAGGAATGCGGCGCAACGACGAAGATACCTTCCGCGACGGCAGCCCCAACCGCCGCCCCCCCAACGGCTAGGACCCGATAAGGTCTACTGACGCAATCGCCGGTACTGTTTAAAACAGACGGCGATTTTTTGTTTTGGAAAAAATATTTTTACATTTTGCAAGGAGACAAAAAACCATCGCACTCTGTGGTGGTTTTTGTGAACATGATAAACTAGACAAAAGAGTATTGAAAAAATAGGAGTCCCTGTAAATTGAGATCTGATCCCAGAACTGCTATGTCCAAACCGTTTCCTCCTCCGCTCGCGTTTAAAAAATTGATTGGTCCGAGTTTTTTGATTTTGGCGTTGGGACTTGGGTCAGGGGAGGTCATCCTGTGGCCTTATCTCGCTTCCAATTACGGACTCGGAATTGCCTGGGGAGCGCTTGTCGGCATTACGTTTCAGTATTTCATCAACATGGAGATTGAGCGGTACGCGCTTGTGAAAGGAGAGAGTGTCTTTGTAGGGTTTGCAAAAAAATGGAAATGGACACCCGCCTGGTTTATTTTTTCCACGTTTATCGGGTTTGGTCTTCCGGGCATTGTGGCCGCTTCGGCAAAAGTGTTCAGCACTCTTATCGGTTTTGAGGATTTTCGTTGGATTGCTATTTTGTTTCTTCTTCTTGTCGGTTTGATTTTGAGTTCTGGAAAAACCGTCTACGGACTCATGGAGCGACTCACCAAGATCATCATTTTGGCGGGAGTCCCGTTTATTTTTCTTCTTGTTATTTTATTAACCCATGGTCAGGATTGGTTGGCACTTGCAAAGGGATTGGTGGGAATAGGGGATCACTACCGCTTTCTTCCCGAAGGGATTATCTTAGCCACTTTTTTGGGAGCGTTCGCCTATTCGGGCGCAGGAGGCAATCTCAATTTGACCCAATCCATTTATATCAAAGAGGAAGGGTATGGCATGGGAAAATATGCGCAAAAAGTGGCCGGTCTTTTCAAACGTCAGAGCACCCAAGAAATAAAACTGGAAGGAGAGTCTTTTGAAATGAATGAGGAGGCGAAGAAAAATTTTTTCGGATGGTGGAAAAAAATTTCTTTGGAACATGCCCTCGTCTTTTGGTTTATCGGATCATTGTCCATTTTCCTTCTCATGCTGTTGTCTTTTACCACCTCGTTTGGAAATCCAAACAACCTGCAGGGGATCAGTTTTGTCATGAGCGAAGGCCTGGTGATTGGCAATCAACTTTTTCCTTGGGTGGGCGCCCTCTTTTTACTGGTGGTCTCGATCGTCTTGTTTCAAACCCAGCTCGGGGTCATGGATTCCACTTCGCGCATCATGGCCGAAAATGCGGCTCTTCTTATTCTCAAACACAAAAAAACACAGACCATTGCCCTTTCCAAAATTTATTTTTCTTTCTTGTGGACGCAAATCGCGTTTGGCATCCTCTTGTTTCTTCTCGGAGTTTCAGAACCGAAAACACTTATCGTTTTGGGAGCCTGCCTGAATGCGGTCGCCATGTTCGTTCATGTGGGGCTGATGCAACTCTTGAATCGTCAAGCGCTTCCAAAAGTTTTTCAACCCCGTTTGTGGAGAAAAATTCTTTTGGGAGGAATTTTTCTCTTTTTTGGAATATTTAGCGTGATCGTTTTTATTGATCAACTCACTTAATCCATTCTATGAATCCCTATTGTTTTCAAAAAAGATTTCTTTCGTACGGCATTTTTTTCAGCGCCCTCCTTTTTACCTGCGGATGTTCTCTTCCTTGGTCACAAGAAAGGGAAGGAGATTCTTCCGAAGATTCTGTGACAGCGGATGCAGAACTCTCTTATGCAGAAGTAGTGGTGGACGGAACAGTTGTGAGAGATGGGGGACAGGGAACGTGCGGGGAACAACCTTGGGCGCAAGATTGCACCACCTATCGCCTTTGGTGGGGACAAACGCTTAGAGCCGCTTTTCACGCAGAACTTGTGGTGATTCCCGATGGGGAAAATCGTTGGGTGATTACTAACAACGAAGATGTCCTGAAGAACTATTCCAATCTTCCTTTATCTCTCGAAACGTATAACGATATTCGTTCAGGATCTTATCTTTTAGCCATTCCTACCATTGATTTTGGTTCCACCATGGGATGCAGCGGCGCAATCAAAATGTCTGCAAAAAATTTCAATACGCAAGTGATGGGGGTGGCCAGAGACGGTTATGTGAAACTGGTGATGTTCCCTCAAGCGGTAGAAACCATCACGGGAACGTGCGGAACTATTGTGTTGAACCAAGAAACGACAACTTGGCGTTGGGCGGTTTCCGCCGCACTTGCGGGAGATCCGGAAGATATGACTGTCATTTTGGGGTATGAAGAATTTATTCCTGCGGGAACAGAACAGCCTTTTTCGTCTTATGAAAAATATATAAAAAAAGATGTGAATCCGAGTCCGCAAAATAGAGATCATGCTGAAGTGACCTTGCTCCTGAATTGTAAGGATAAGGACGGGGTCTATACCGATTGTCCTTGGGCTTCCATGGTGAGGAATACGGAGTAAAAATTTTTTATGTGTTTTTCCGCTGAAGCCAGTTTTGCCGCCAGTGGAGCATTGGCAACCGTGGGAGCCCTTTCTTTTGGAAAAGCAAAATCGCGACGCATGCGTTGGCTTGCGTTTGTGCCGATTTTATTTTCCGTCCAACAGGCGATTGAGGGATTTCAATGGCTTGTGGAAAAACCCGGCACCCTAAGCACGATACTGGGATACGCCTTTCTCACGTTTGCTTTTTTGGTCTGGCTTATTCTGATTCCTTTTGTGGACGAACAAATCGAGCCAAAGACTTCACGACGAAAATGGTTTCGCATTCTGACGTGGGTGGGGGCCGGATGCGCGGGGTACTTACTTTATTTTTTATTGACCAAACCGCTCACTGTTTGTGTGACAGGTCATCACATTGATTATCAAATTGACATTCACTTCCCGTTTTTTGCGATCGGACTGGCCGTGTATGTGTTTATCACCTGCGGAAGCATGCTTTTATCCTCGCGTCCCATGATGCGTCTTTTTGGTGCCCTCGCGTTTCTCTCTTTGCTTGTAACCGTTTGGGCGTATCAGGAGACATTGACCTCGGTGTGGTGTTTTTTTGCCGCGGCCCTTAGCACGCTTGTGTATCTTGAAATCGCGCGAGATGCGAAAAAGCATAAGGGATTTTGGCACCGATGGTAACATCCTATTTTTGAAATAGCCTCTTAAATTTTTTCTATGAAATCACACCGTGTTCCTTTTCGTCATCATTTTTTCTTGGATATTAATTTTGTGATACGCATGTTGATTCTTTCTGATGTGATCTGGGGCGGAGCTGTAGGATTATTGGGGCCGATCTTCGCTATTTTTATTGTTGATTTTATTCAAGGCGGGGATGCCACGGTCGCAGGAGTGGCCATGGCTATTTATTTGGTGGTGAAAAGTATTATGCAAATTCCGGCCGCGTCCATCATTGATAAAATCCGTGGGGAGAAGGATGATTTTTGGATTTTGTTTGTCGGTTCATTGCTGGGCGCTCTTGTTCCTCTTTTCTACTTGATCATTCATACACCTCTTCAATTGTATCTTGTCCAAGCTCTCTATGGTTTGGTGATTGCGCTTACCTTTCCTTCTTACATGGCTATTTATACGAGGCATATTGATAAAGAGAAAGAAGCCACTTCTTGGGGAGTCTATTATACTTTGAGTGATTTTTCCGCTGCGGTTGCGGCTTCCGTGGGAGGAGTGATCGCCGATGTGGTTGGTTTTCCACCTTTGATTGTCGGTGTTGTTTTCTTTAGCATCTTGGGGGTTTTGCTCATTGCGTTGATTCGTCCGTATATGCGTATGCCTAAGACTTCAGGAGCAAAAAGAAAATCAGCTGCATAAGCCGATTTTCTTGAAGGTCTCTTTTTACCTAGGGTGTTTGGCTATGTTCCTCCACCAACATTTCAGGCGTAACCCAACGTGTCCCGGGAATGGCCGTACAAGATCCTTGCACATATGGAGAAAATTGGTGTCAGGTCGGACTTTGGACTTTTTTATAAAAAGTAAAGATTTAACCCCAATTTTGATACCAAACTGAACTCTTGTATCAAAGCAACTCCGACGTATTTTGAGGGTGAAATAAGTATTTTGAAGAATGAGTCAGATTTTTACCATGCACCTTTATAAAAATTTTTTGGCACTTTTGTTAAATATTCTTCCGTTTTTGGCAAGATCCCCTGAAGGCGGGAGAAATGGAACGCCAGACATTTATTGAAAACAATTCCTTTACTGTCCAATTCATCAAAATGTCAAAAAGTCCAAAGTCCGACCTGACACCATGGCACCCTATGAAATCGTTGCAGGCCAAATCGGCGTCAAAACAGACGGAAAATTATTTCTGAGATGAGCTCCATTCTTCTTCTGACTTCTTTGAGGCATACTGGAGGTATATGAAACGTTTTCTTTTCTTTCTTCTTGTCGCCATTTTTTTAAGCGGAACCCTTACGGCCTTTTGGCTTTTCCCTAAGAAAGAATCGGCTTCACCGTCCCCGGATGTTTCAGGAGAAATCTATTATTCCAATACTTCCGGTGACGAAATCATCCTTGAAGATCCCTTTCCCGGAAAAATCATCACTTCTCCCATGACAATCACGGGGCAAGCACGGGGATTTTGGTTTTTTGAGGCTTCCGCTCCCGTCATTCTCACGGATTGGAACGGCCGTATTATTGCCGAAGGAGTGATTCAAGCAAAAGGGGATTGGATGACAAATGATTTTGTTCCTTTTGAAGGCACCCTCACATTTGAGACGCCTTCTTACGGAGACATCGGTTCTCTTATTTTACGCAATGACAATCCCTCCGGACTTCCGGCCAACGATAAGGCCATAGAAATTTCCATTCGTTATCGTTAAATTGTGCATTTTCATTTTTGGAAAATTTTTTTGATGATAGGCGGAGGAATCCTTTTCCTTTTGATTTTCTTTTTTCCTTGTCTGGTGCTTCTCCGAACTTCTTCCGCTGTTTTGACATCAAGTGTCTCTGCTCCCGCGACTCCCGTGGCCATTGTATTTGGAGCCGGACTCAATACGCAAGGAGGGCCGTCAGATGTGCTCTATGATCGTCTCTTGGTGGCGGCTGATCTTTATCAACAAGGAAAAGTTCAAACGATTTTGGTCTCCGGAGATAATCGCGTGGTCGCTTACAATGAACCGCAAGTGATGTTTGAAACATTGACAGAAGAATTCGGAATTCCAACCGAAGCGGTTTTGATAGATTATGCCGGCCGTCGGACGTATGATACCTGTGTACGGGCCAAGACGATTTGGGGCGTGGATCACGCACTCTTAGTTACGCAGGCTTATCATTTACCGCGAGCCCTTTGGACCTGCACAGCCTTGGGAATTGACAGCCAAGGGATTTCCGCCACTCTGCAACCGTACATCAAAGATATCTGGTTTCGCGTGCGGGAATTGGCCGCTCTCTATCGCATGGCGTTTGATCTTTACATTCTCCCTCCGTCGTTTATCGGCGGAGAAGTGTTGGTTGATCTTGACCCTTCTTTATAAAAATCAATCACCCTGTGCCAAGAGCACAGGGTATGGGAGGAGGCATAACCCTGAAGCTAGAGCAGTCTTAGTTGAAGTTCTTCTGGTGTCTTACCTTGGCTTTGAATGTAATGTTCTAACGTTTTGATGCTGCCCCGCTCGCCGATTGTTCCTAGGTAATACCCGTCTGTCCAGAATTCTCCTCCCCAAAGTTCATGCTTGAGATCCGGAAATTGCCTAAACAGTTCCCGAGCGGTAATACTCTTGAATAGACGTACGATCTGGCCTCCGGAATATTTCGGATGGAAACTGCACAAGAGGTGAATGTGATTTAGATCACAACCCATTTCCTCAATCTCCAGTTCATAACGATCGGAGATGTTATAGGCAATTTCCTTGATCTTCTCCACAATCGGCTTACTCAAGAGAGCCCTGCGATACTTCACCGGAAAAACGATGTGGTAATGGGACTGATGTACACAATGGTGTTCTCGCTTCAGGGTCATGCATGTACTTTATCTTGAAAACCTGCGGTTTTCAAACTTTCCCTACAAGGTACCCTGCGGCAAGACCGCAGGGAAAAATCAAGTTTTATTCTTTATTTTTTCCTATGCCTTACCCTTTATCTCCCCCGGATCCGGCACTTGTCACTTCGCGTCGAAACTATGCCCTGGGCGCAGGACTTTTTATTCTTTTTGTCCTTCTCATCCTCGCCTTTTATCAGATATTTTCTCCTTATCTTTTTTCTTCTTCCAAGGTTGTCATCACCCCCGCGGGGAGTGAAGCCTTTGGAAGTTTGATGTCTTCCGATGTAACGGCTCCTCTTCCCACCAATGCGGTTGCCATGGGAGGCGGAGGAAGTGAAGCAAAGATAAGCGGGACATCGGATCTTACGGCGACCGAAATGCCGATCGATTATGTGAGCACCTCTTACACCTATGTGTTTGACGGAACCCTTCCCGATCTTTCCGGTCTTTCCGATCTTGTGTATAAACGAGAAACTAATGTGACCGTTCCGTCGGATATTGCACGTGTTATTTCCACTTCCACGATCGGTTCCTTTGATTTGTCCCAATTGAGTAACTTGAAGTTACAAAATATCTATCTCTCACAAGATCAGGATCAAGGGTATAGCATCGGCATCGATTTTGTGTACGGAAGTCTCTATCTCAATCAAAATTGGAATACGCAATCGGAGATAATTTATACACCGCTTGCGGCTTCCGAGGTGCCTCCTTTTGCCGATCTTGTGGCGGCTGCGGATCAGTTCTTGGAAAGTTTCCATGTGGATCGCACGGGATATGGAGCGGGACAAGTGACAAGTGCCGTATCGTTCCAAGAAGGTTCCTCTTATATTCCGGATACCGCGACTGTCGTCTATCCTCGCGGACTGGATGGAAAAACAATCTGGGATCTTTTTGGCAGCCCTCAAGGCATTCTGGTGTACGTGAATGTGCGGACCAAAGAAGTCACAGGGTTGAATATGGAACTTGGAAATCAATTCACCACTTCTTCTTACACGATGACCACCGACGAAACCGCCCTGCGGGATGTCTTGGCACGCGGTGGACTTTATGGCTGGAGCGATCCGTCCGCCGATGTGGTCTATACGGTCAAGGTTGGAGATCCTATTTACGGATTGGCAAATTACAGTCTGTATCAAAATGGAAAGACGGAATATCTTTATCTGCCGGCTTTGTATTTTCCTGTGATCGAAGTGCCGGAAGGAGCGCAGATTTGGCAGGACGCCATTGTCGTTCCGCTCACTCAAGAAGTATTGAACGCGGCGCAAAATGAGTATCCTGTGTTGTACAAAGAAGATACTGTTTCCACAGAAACACAACCCGCGGTAGAACCAACCGCTCCATAAAAATAAAGAGTGCCCCAACCGGGGCCTCTTTTGTGCATAAATAGGTCGCCTCCGAGGGTGGGGTGCGCTATGATGTCTCTACCGTGGTCTATGCCTTCTTTTTCTCCATCTTCAGAATCACTCCATCACGAAAACAATCAACCTTCGGTCTCTCTTTCCGAAGCATTTTTAGATTCTTCTTCTCGTACCCGTGATTCTATCCCGGAACAATATCGTACTCACTTTGATGAACTACGAGGTGAAATCCTCGCTTTCTGTCATGAGTTTAGTATTCCCGTCGAGACGTTGAGGAGTAAAGAAGCCTTTGGAGTGGAACTCAATTCCAAAAGAATTCCTCCAGAGCGAATGGCACAAGTCGTTTCTCTCTTTGCACGTCTTGAATATCTGGTCACCAACAGGGAACCGCTTAAAGAAGCTCCTCCTGAGTATCTTGAAGAAGCGGAACGCCTTTATCATCTTCGGGAACAATACACCGCTCAAGTCGCTCTTCTGGAACAAGTGGGTATTCTTAAAAATGGAGCCATAACAGGTATTGATGGCCATGAATATCCTGTTCCTACTTTGGAACAAATCGCTCAAAGACTTTTTGAACGTGAGAAAGATCTTTCCGTTAAACGGGATCAGGGTTTCACCAAACTTCTTCTCGTTCCTTTTGGCATGAGCCTCGACGCCCTTTTCATTGTTTTTGAAGCTTTTCTTTATAACTACAATCACAATACTTCTTTTGATCTGAATCTCGGTGAACCATTTTACATTGGGGGTGGTGATACGGTCTATCAAGAGGCTGATATCGGTGACTTCCCCAAACTTGTCTACAACCCTCAATCTTTTGATAGGCACACCCATCTTGGTCGGACAAAGACTCACATTCTTAAAGAACAAGCATTACATCCCGATTCTGTTGCCGGTTGGAAAATCCATCTTTTTCAAGTTCCGCATGATAGGATATTGGGCCTTCGAAAAATTCTAAGAGAAGGAAAAGGATATAAAGAAGGAGAAGAAAATCCGCGACCCGATTTTGAGACCGGTAAAAGTTCCCATGAATATCTCTCAATCTTGTTAGAGGCTCGAAATGATCCGGACAATCCCTACCATGGTGAATCCGGCCTGACTCCTGAAGACTGGCTTTGTGCTTTTATGACTCACCTTACGGAAACAGGAGAACCTTTGGATGACTATGATAATGATGAAGAAAGCGACTGTCGTCTTATAGGGGCTGTTTTTTCTTCTTCTTCTGCACATGTCCCGGTGGCTTGTTGGAGACGTCTTCGAAGACAAGCATACTTGGGGAGGAATGGTCCCAATTTTGAAATAGACAACAGTGGAATTCGCACCTCAGTTCTTATTTAATTTTTCTATGTCCACCTTTGATATTTCTCTTTTCCAAAAGCAGGGCACGATGCCCATGCTTGCCATCGATCACCAAGACAGTTTTCAAAAACTGTTGCATCCGGAAAATCCGGACGCCGTGAAGCAATCTGAAATTACAGATTTAAAGCAACGTATTATCAAAGCGGCGGCGCCGTATTGCTCGGGAATGTTGCTTGATATTTCTACCGCCCTTCCTGCGTATAAAAATTTACAGAAAGAAGGAACCGTTTTGCCCCCATACTTTCTAACCTATACCACCACCAGTTATTCCGAGGTTGGAGTAGGGGAGAGGCTTACGGATCTTGCTTATAGCGCTCAAGAACTCAAAGACCATGGGGCGCAAGGAACAAAACTGTTTTTATATGTGCATCCAAGGGCACAGACGTTTGCAGAGCAGATCGCTGTGGCAAAAAAAGCGCAAGATGATTCACATGCTGTTGGGCTACCGTTTTTGTTAGAGCCTGTAATTTATGAGCGATCAAAGGAAGAAGATAAGGCCGCATTGTTGCTTGAAGCAATTGCGGCACTGAAAGAGGTGGGGGTGGAACCTGAAGTATGGAAAGTGGAATATCCGGGAGACGCCAAAGGATGTGAAGAACTTCAGAACTTGGTGTCACCCACGCCTTGGATTTTATTATCGCGCGGGGTGAGTTTTGACCAATTCGCCGGAGGAATGAAGGTCGCGGCCGCTCAAGGCGCGTGCGGATTTTTTGTGGGGCGTGCACTGTGGCAAGAATCGGTGACACAACAAGGACTGGAACGGGATGAATTTTTGCAGAAAACGATCCCCGAACGCCTACAGATTTTATCGGAAGCTTTGAAAGGTTAACAAAGGGGTCAGGTCTGACTTTCGACTTTTCATCTAATAATTTTATATGGCAAGACCTATTCGAATAGAGTATTCGGGAGCTCTCTATCATGTCATTTCGCGTGGTGATGCACACCAGAATCTTTATTTAGATAATCAAGACCGACAGAAGTTTTTAGATTGGGTAAAGGATGCTGTAGAAATACACCACTTAATTTGTCACGCTTATTGTCTCATGAATAATCATTATCATCTGCTTATTGAAACAAAAGACGCCAATCTCTCAAAGGCTATGCGTGACATCAACGGCAATTATACCCAATCATTCAATGTAAGACACAAACACACAGGTCATTTATTGCAAGGTCGCTATAAAGCATTCATCATTGAGAAGGAAACTTATTTACTCGAAGTGGCTCGCTATATTGTTTTGAATCCCGTTCGTGCAAAGCTTGTTACACATCCTCGTGAATGGAGATGGAGTAGTTATAAATTTACGGGAGAAGTTCAAAATCATCCCGAATGGTTATGTACAGATTGGGTTCTTAAATTTTTTGGGAAAGAGAAAAAGACTGCACAAAAGCAGTATCGTCAGTTTGTAAAGGAGGGGATAGTAGAAGCGGATAATCCTCATGACGCAGTTCAGAACGGTTTTTTACTTGGGAGTCCTCAATTTATCGATTGGATTTGGCAGACAAAAACAAATGGTTCGGAAAAAGAAAAGGAATATTCTAGAGAACAAAGAATCGTTGGTAGGCCTACCCTTGAAGAGTTATTTTCAGAGATGCACACGAAAGAAGACAGAAATGCTCTTATTAAAATGGCACGGTTCCGGTGCGGCTATCTCGCAGCAGAAATCGGAAGATACCTTCATCTTGAACCATCAGTCGTCGCGAGGATTAGCAGAGGTAAATATAATACGCAGGAAAAAGTCGAAAGTCAGACCTGACCCCGTATACGAAAAAACCCGCCATGGAAGGCAGGTTTAGCGCAGTTCGCGAATGCTATCGCTCCAATGATGTTGGTAGATGACCCAGGCAAGATCCGCGGTCCATTCTACAACATGCAGACGTCCGGAAGAAATGAGAGGCTCCAGTTGTTCCTGGCGCGGGGAAATGGGGATCGTATCAGTGACATAGAGGCGCTTGAGAGGACAATCCTCGGCCATGAGATTTTTGATCGCTTTGCCGCAAAGCACTCCATGAACGACCAAGCTCCAGACTTCGGCTGCATGGAAACGATCGCTTATGAAAACAGCTGCCGCATTGATGTTAGTGCCGGCGGTGGCGACTTCGTCGTCGCACAGGATCACCGTGGCTCCGGGAAGGGCATCCACATCTCCGATCAAATACTCGATTTCGGATTTCTCACTGTCTGTTCGTCGTTTGGCCGCGATGACGATCGGAAGCTTGATGCCGTATTCTTGCTCAATGATGGGAACGATTTTTTCGTATCGCTTTTTGGCACTGTCGTCCGGGAAGGCCAGAACGATCTTTCGCCCTTCCTGCAGAGCATCACCGACGACCTGTTTGAGCAAACGACGTCCAAGTTTCACTTCGGTAACCGTGCCCGGCTTTGCCGCTTGAACAATCTGACTGGCATGGAGATCGTCTACAATGATCTTGCTTAAGCGTTCCCCGCAAATGAAGGTGATGAGCGAGAGGACAAAAGGTGCGAGAGCGAGAATCAATTCTCCTTCATCTTTGTCTGAACGGCTCAACGGGCAATAACTCAAGATGACGGTGATATGTCTTGCGCCTCGTCCCGCGACGTACCAAAGAAGCAAAAGAAGTTGCACGATCATTTGGAACGTTCCCGGACCGCTTGCAATGACCATGCAGTCATGACCGCCGATATGATCTTTACTCAATTCAAGCTTCGGTTCTCCATTGGCGTGGGTTCCGAATGCGGGAAAAACAATATCGACGGCCGTGCGACGCTGTTGTTTGGCCGCAATACTTCCACTTTCGATTTTTTCTTTGACCCGTCTTGCCGCCTCTTCGTGCCCGGGCATGGGAATGAGTGTAAGACCTCCGTTAAGACACAACGGATCTTCCACGGGGGGAAGAGGGGTCTTGGGCAGCATCGTTGAAAGACGAAGTGCCAAATCCATGAGGAGACGTTCTTTTGCACGTTGTGCCCAATCAGAGACAAATTGAGGCGGTTTGGGAGAAAGTAAACGACGAAGATGAGTTGCAAAGAACATGGGTTTTCCTCCGAAAGTCAAGCACATCTTAACACCCTTTCCTCGTGTTTTGTCAAAAAGTGGAATAGGGGTCAGGCCTGGTTATCGACTTTTTGGTATAATGATTTCATCTATGGCAAGACCTATCCGTATAGAATATCCAGGAGCTCTCTATCATGTCATTTCGCGTGGTAATGATCATCACGATCTTTATCTAGACGATCAAGACCGACAGAAATTTTTAGATTGGATAGAGGATGCTGTGGAGATGCATCAGTTGATTTGTCACGCTTATTGCCTCATGGACAATCATTATCACCTTCTTATTGAGACAAAAGAGGCCAATCTCTCAAAGGCTATGCGTGACATCAACGGCAATTATACCCAATCATTCAATGTAAGACACAAACATGTTGGTCATCTGTTACAAGGTCGCTATAAAGCATTTGTCATTGAAAAAGAAACCTATTTGCTCGCGGTGGCCCGTTATATTGTTTTGAATCCGGTTCGTGCAAAATTGGTTAAGCACCCTCGCCAGTGGAAATGGAGTAGTTACCTATCTACGGCAGAGGCTCAAGATCATCCTCAATGGTTATGTACGGATTGGATACTTAAACTTTTTGGAAAAGAAAAAAGAATCGCCCAGAAACAGTACCGTCAGTTTGTAAAAGCGGGAACTGATGTGGGCGATCCGTATGATGAGGTTAAAAATGGTTTTTTGCTTGGCAGTCCTCAGTTTGTTGATTGGATTTGGCAGGCAAAAACAAACGGTTTAGAAAAAAAGAAAGAATATTCCAGAGAGCAAAGAATTGTTGGCAGACCTACTCTTGATGAATTGTTTTCAGACGTACAGACCAAAGAGGACCGAAATAGAATTATTAGATTGGCACGATTTCGGTGCGGTTATCTTTCTTCAGAAATTGCCAGACATCTTGGTCTTGATTCATCCGTTATCGCTAGGATTAGCAGGGGGAAATATAACACAAAAGAAAAAGTCGATAACCAGGCCTGACCCCTTTTATCTCTATGAACAAAAAAATCATCACCCTTTTGACACTCTGTATTCTCCTCATCATTGGAGGTATCGTGCTTTATCTGTATTTTTTTCGGGGAGAAGAGAAAGGAATCAACGATGCCGTGAATTTTGATGACAAAGTATCAACGCCGGCTCCCTTTTTCCTCACGACCATGACGCATATGGAAAGCGGATTTACGGATGATACGGATGAAGCCGTATTTGATCGACATCTGGAAGAACTGCGTTATGCCATGGATTTGGCCGACGCTTATGATGCGAAACTGACGATTGAAAGCGAGGAACCTTTTGCCATTGCCAATGAAAAATGGGGGACCAACATCATGGCCGAGATTTTGGAACGCGGACATGGCGTGGGCACCCATTGTGATATTCCTCCGACCCCCGAAATGAAAGGACCCAAAAATGTGCAAGAGCTTGCGGCGGAAATGAAGGAGCGTAAAGAACTCGTGGACGCGCTTGTCGGAGCGGAAAATAACTACGGATGTTCCGGAGCGGGGGGGATGCAAGATTGGGTATTGGGAGCGACACAGGCGGGATTTCATTATGTGGACGGGTTTGTGGGATATCACTATCTTTCTATGCCTCTTTCCGCCCGACCGGAAGATTGGATCGACGCCTATATTTTAGAATCGGCTTTTCATTTCAATGTGCCCTACGAGCTTGAAGATCGTATCTATCCTCGACTGTTGGCAAATGCTTTAGATTTTGAGGAAGATAAAAATGGAACGGTGTTGGCAAGCACGGGAGACATGGGAAGGTTGGCGGGAATTGCGGAGGGAGCCGCCTATTGTCATACCAATGAAAGTTGTGTGCTGGCAAAGGATGATGTAGACAGGCTTGTCGAATGGCTCCGCTTTATTGATTCTTGGCGAGACACAAATCGTGTCGCAAAGATCAATATGTATTTTTCAGCAAATGATTTTGTTAAAGACAACGAAGAAGTGTTCACCTACTTTTTTTCCGAAATGCAAAAATTGCAGGATGAAGGAGTGATCACCTGGGCGACGCAACGGGAGGTCTATGATGCCTTCATGGAGCGGCAATAGAAATAAAAAATCCACCTGTGAGAGAGGCTGTCCCAAAACTTCCTCATAAAAGCTAAAAGAACTCTCACTGAAAGTGAGAGTTCTTGGTATAATAGAGTCATAAAACTTCAATATTTTCGTATGAATTTCAAAGAATATAACCGAAGCC
>Ga0265296_1003605_pt1 | contig 14163 bp, 7 predicted proteins | sample MunlanPumphouse1_FD_189073 | JGI IMG/M metagenome (GOLD analysis project Ga0265296, IMG submission 189073) | Groundwater microbial communities from a municipal landfill in Southern Ontario, Canada - Pumphouse #1 | ecosystem: Environmental > Aquatic > Deep subsurface > Groundwater | place: Canada... | reverse complement strand
GTCTTCGAATGGACACAGTTCAAACGCTCGGAAAATATGCGAGGGTGGTGGAAAAACTTTTTTATTCGCATATTCCGTTTTCACAAACTCAACAAGTTCCTTGAAATAAGGTTTTTCAAATTCCTCACTCAAATGCTTCTTCCAAGATTCATGAATCTTAACATCCATAACGACAGTTTATTCCAAGTATCCACCCACCTGCAAATCCCAAAGTCTTTTGTAAAGCCCTTTCTCTTTTTTCGCCAAAGTTTCGTGGTCCCCTTCTTCCACGATACGACCATTTTCCAAAACCAAAATACGATCCATGTCCGACGTAGTGGATAAACGATGCGCGATCACAAATACCGTCTTCCCCTTCATCAAAACTTTTAGTGCGTCCTTAATGAGCTTTTCCGATTCGCTGTCCAAGCTTGAGGTCGCTTCATCCAAAATAAGAATTTTTGTGTCGGCTAAAATGGCACGCGCAATGGCGACTCGCTGACGCTCCCCACCGGAAAGTTTTACCCCACGTTCCCCAACAAAAGTTTTGTAAGTTTGAGGAAGTTTGGAAATAAATTCATGACAATGCGCTAGTTTTGCAGCTGCAATTACTTCTTTATCGGTGGCATTCAAATTTCCATAACGAATATTATCCATCAAGCTGCGGTGGAATAAAACCGGGTCCTGCGGCACCAACGCAATGTTGCGACGCAAACTGTTCTGCGTAACTTTCGCCGTGTCCTGATCGTCGATAATAATATTTCCTTTGTCCACATCAAACAAACGCAGCAGTAGTTTTACAATAGTCGTCTTTCCTCCGCCCGAAGGGCCAATGAGTGCAATTCGTTCCCCCGCTTTCACCGTGAAGGATAGATTGTTAATTACACTGCCCTCTTCGTCATCCGTGTAAGAAAATGAAACATGATCAAATTTTACCTCGCCTTTTTTTATACGAAGTTTTTCTGCACCACGAATGTCCGTCACCTCAACCGGTGTTTGCAAAATCACCATCATTTCTTCCGCATCCGCCAAACTTTCATAAAAACGACGCAAGGAACGATCAAAACCCCAGAGCTGAGAAAAAAGCTCCAAAAGATAACTTTGTAAAAGGACAAAATGTCCCACGGTAAGTTCACCAGCCTGCCACATTTCTATAGCAAAATAGAAAATCAAAAATTGCAGCCCGATCATAAACAGAACCTGAATAGATTCCACGTGATTATTGAAAAACCACGCCGCTCGAACCTTAGAAGTCCAGTCTTTCGTCACCTCGGCAAACTGCTCCTTTTCATATTCCAAATTGGAGAAAAGTTTAATGGTACTGCTATTCGCAACGCTGTCCGCCAAACGGGCCGTCACACGTGTGTCCGCCTCGGATTTCGGAAGGTTGTAGCGTTTGAGTTTGTACGACGAAAGCCAAAAATGAACTCCAAGAAAAATAAGAACCCACAGTAAAATGGAAAGCCCGAGCCAAACATGGAGGGTGAATAAAACTACTACTGCAATGATGATACGTAGCGACAAGGTATAAAATTCGAAGAAAACTTGATCTAAAATATCCTCAAAACTGCGCGCCATACGGCCCGCACGTCTCACAAGCGACCCAACAAACTGATTATTAAAGAAGTTCATGGAGTGTTTGTGCAGCTGCTCAAAACAGGCGTCTGCGATTTCTTTCATCCCCTTACTTTCAACTACACTCATGGAATAACCGGAAAGCCTCCACATAACCCACTCCACGAGTCCAATTCCAATAATGTTAAATAAACTGGACAAAGCTTGGTCCGGCTGTCCCGCGACGAGAGCGTTGATTAAATCCTTCAGAAAAAACGCATTCACCATGGCTCCCGAAGCCCCGCCTGTCACCCCAATAAGGCTGAGCAAAGCCAAAAACCACTGTTTTTTAGTGTATCCCCAGAAAAACTGTAAAGTGAGTCTTGTATTCGGCTTCATATAAATTGATTCAGTAAGCGCAATTTAAAAACAATAAAACGTCATTGTCAACACAGTCTTTCCTTCAAGTGTCTACTTTTCCTGTTGACATTGGAAGTTTTGTGAATAAAATAGCACTCGACATCGCTCTCGAATTACAGATTGAGTTGCGCAAGAGAGCAAAGTAAAGCAGTCAGTTTTCCTAGCGGAGACTGTCCTGTTTCATTTCATATCCTTAAACTGCCTCAGACCTATGCCTAAATCTGCAACTAAGGCTTCAGCAGCACTTAAGAAAGACATAGGACGTTCTTCCACCAAGCCTTTGGAACGGAAGTATTTCGTCGACCTCCATGGAAAAGCAGAAATGCCGAATCTTATTGAGATTCAAACCGAATCTTATGAATGGTTCCTTAATGAAGGTATCCGCGAACTCCTCGAAGAAATCTCCCCTATCACGGACTTCTCCGGAAGGAAGCTTGAACTGCACTTTCTTGACCACTCATTGGGTGAATGCAAATACACGCCCGAACAATGCCGCACTAAAAACCTTTCCTACGAAGCGCCACTCAAGGTGCACGTGCAGCTCATTAATAAGGAAAACGGAGAAATTAAAGAACAGGATGTTTTCTTGGGCCCTATCCCTCTGATGACCTGCGATGGAAGTTTCCTTGTGAACGGAATTGAACGTGTGGTGGTTTCTCAAATTGTGCGCTCTCCCGGAGTTTTCTTCTCCAAGAACGCTGCGGCGCCCGGAATGCACAATGCAAAAATTATTCCGAAACGTGGGGCCTGGCTCGAAATTGAAACGGACAAAAAAGGAGTAATTACTGTGAAAATTGACCGCAAGCGTAAAATTTACGTGACTTCCATGCTCCGCGTATTCGGTTTCGACACCGATAAAAAGATCATGGAATTATTCAAGGACGTGATTAATGACCCCATTCGCGATTACATTTTGCTTACGCTGGAAAAAGATCCCGCTAAAACTACCGATGAGGCCTACAAAGCCATCTATAAAAAGATTCGTCCGGGTGATCTCGCAACTCCGGAAAATGCAAAGGCGCTTATTGAATCTTTATTTTTCGATTACAAGAAGTACGACATGGGATCTGTGGCTCGTTACAAAATCAATCGTCGTTTCGATCTTAAAATTCCGAATGAACGCAAGTATCACACTTTCCAAGTGGATGACTTCATTCTCATTTTAAAGCACCTTATTCAACTCAATAATAAAGAAGCGGTTGCCGATGATATTGATCATCTTTCCAATCGTCGCATTCGCCCGGTTGGAGAACTTGTTCAAAACAAATTCCGCGTAGGTTTACTTCGAACTGAACGTATCGCTAAAGACCGTATGACCGTGATGGATCTCGACACCGTCACGCCTACTCAACTTGTGAACTCTCGTCCAATCACCGCGGCGCTTCGTGAATTCTACGCAAGTTCTCAGCTCTCTCAGTTCATGGATCAAACCAATCCGCTGTCCGAGCTCGAACACAAACGTCGTCTTTCCGCCATGGGTCCCGGAGGACTTTCTCGTGAACGCGCATCCTTCGATGTACGTGACGTGCATCCCTCTCATTACGGACGTATCTGCCCTATTGCCACACCTGAAGGACCGAACATCGGTCTTGTGGTTCACTTGGCCTCTTATGCCAAGATCAACAAATATGGATTCATTGAAACGCCTCTACGTGAAGTGATGCACAGTGTGAAGAATGATGGAAAGGCTGCTGTCGGTCATATCCTCGCAGAAGGAGCGGCCGGGATTAAGAAAGGAACTGAAATCGATGCAAAAGCGGCGAAAGCACTTTCAAAGGAAAAAGGTATGAAGGAAGTTCTTGTTCGCGCTTTCCTTGGAAGCAAGGTGAGCTACTTCGATGCGGAAGACGAAAATGAAATTGTTTACGCACAAGCCAACACGCCACTCACCCATGACGGAGAATTTCTTGAAGACAATGCTAACGCTCGCAAAATGGGAGAACCGGTGACTGTCACTGAAAAAGAAGTGACTCACATGGACGTCTCTCCTCAACAGATTATTTCCGTGTCCACTTCACTTATTCCGTTCTTGGAACACGATGACAACACGCGTGCTTCCATGGGTACAAACATGCAACGTCAGGCTGTTCCACTTCTTCGTCCTACTGCTCCGGTTATAGGAACGGGTATGGAAGGTCTTGCGGCTCGTAACACGAATCAAACGGAGATCGCGGAAGAGGATGGAACTGTTTCTTACGTGGATGGAACTCGTATTGAAGTGATTTATAACTCAGGACGTAAGGCCACCTATCATCTCGACGTATATCGCCGAACTAACCAAGGAAGTTCTTTCCATCAACGCCCCATTTGCAGCACCGGACAAAAGATCAAGAAAGGAGATATCCTTGCAGATGGAGCTTCTACCGAAATGGGAGACCTCGCCCTCGGACAAAACATTCTCGTGGCCTACATGCCTTGGGAAGGTTACAACTTCGAGGATGCCGTGATTCTCTCCAGCCGAATGGTTAAGGAGGATAAATTCAGCTCCGTTCACCTTGAAGACTTCACCGTTGATGTACGTGACACTAAACTCGGACCGGAAATTGTGACTCGTGACATCCCCAACGTGGGAGAAGCGCGTCTCAAGGATCTCAACGAAAATGGAGTAATCCGTGTGGGAGCTTCCGTGCGTGAAGGAGACATTCTTGTCGGTAAAATCACCCCGAAGGGAGAAACCGAGCTCACTCCAGAAGAACGCTTATTAAGAGCTATTTTCGGAGACAAAGCTCGAGACGTGAAAGACACATCTCTCCGCTTGCCTGGTGGAGAAGGAGGAAAAGTAGTGAGTGTGCAAGTATTCTCTCGTGAAAACGGGGACGAACTTGAAAATGGAGTAATTGAACAAATTCGCGTATCTGTGGCACAAACCCGCCGTATCCAAGTGGGGGACAAAATGGCCGGCCGTCATGGAAATAAAGGGGTTGTGTCCATCATCGTTCCTCAAGAGGACATGCCCTATATGCCGGATGGAACGCCCATCGACATTGTGTTAAATCCACTCGGGGTATCCAGCCGTATGAACATTGGACAGATTTTGGAAACTCACCTTGGTTGGGCGGCTAAAAAACTTGGTTTATACATAGCCACTCCTACTCTAAACGGAGTCACTAATGAACAAATCAAAGAAATGCTTATAAAAGCGGACCTTCCGGAAGATGGAAAAATTCAACTCTTTGACGGAAAGACCGGAGAAGCCTTTGACCACAAGAGTACGGTAGGTATCGCCTACATGCTCAAACTGGCTCATTTGGTTGAAGATAAAATTCATGCCAGGTCCGTCGGGCCTTACTCCCTGGTTACTCAACAACCTCTGGGAGGGAAAGCTCAACACGGAGGACAGCGTTTTGGAGAAATGGAAGTATGGGCACTCGAAGCCTATGGCGCCGCACACGTTCTTCAGGAAATGCTCACTATCAAATCCGATGACACGTATGGACGCGCCAAGGCTTATGAATCCATTATTAAGGGTGAATCCATCCGCAAACCTCGCACGCCGGAATCCTTCAATGTGCTCGTTAAAGAGCTCCAGTCCCTTGGTCTTAATGTGGATCTGCTCCAACTCGAAGACGATGATGACGTGAATCTCGAAGAAGAATATGTAGAGCCTGAAATAGACGAACCCATTCTCGAAGCGCCCGGCCCCATTGTTGCCGAAGAAGGAGTCGGATTCAGGGAAGAGGGCGACAGTTTCGAAGACGAAGAGGGGAGTGCAAAAAAGATCGCTCTCAATGCAGATAGTGAAGAAAAGGTTTAGTCGGCTTTACCTAATTCTAAATGCAAACTCTATTCTGGTTCCTCATTCTCATAATTTCTCTGGCAGTAGCCGCAAGTGCTGCACAAGTATTTGCTGCCAAAGCTGAGGAAGGCGCTCGGGCCAGCCAAATTTCTCCTTTCTTTATAGGAGTAGTTCTCATGGCTCTGGGCGTGAGCTTGCCTGAATTGCTTACTTCCGTTGTGGCGAGCGTGAAAGGATATTCTTCTTTCGTACCCGCCTACGTATGGGGTTCCAATTTGGTGAATCTCTTGCTCATTCTCGGAATCTGCGCATTTAAAACTAAAAATCTTTCCGCACAAAAAGACAGTACTTTAAGGCAAATACCTCTGCTCCTTTGTAGTGTGTTTTTCCTCATCGTGCTTTCTTTCGACGGCAGTCTCACGGCAGTGGAAGGAGGAATGCTGCTCGCTGCGCTCGCAGTGTTTTTGCTCGCCCGTCACAATGATTACAAACAAGGTCTTATGGAACGCGTCTCTCAACTTTTCAATATGGAAAGTTGGTCCGCCCCCCTCGCCCTCACGCTCCTGCTTTCCGCAGCAGCGCTGGGCGCAGGTTCTTATTTCACTCTTACCAGTGTGACTGAAATTTCAGGGCTACAGAACTGGCTCCCCTCTGTTTTGGGAGGCAGCATCGTCGCTCTTGGATTTTCCGTGCCAGAAATGGTGCTCGCTTATCGAGCTGCTAAAAAGGGTAATGGAGATGCTGTGATCACGCTACTCGTAGCGTCCACGGTGCTCAATTCAACTCTGGTAATGGCAATTCCTTCGTTCTTCGGAACGCTCAACGTAACCGGTGATATCCTCACCCTCGCGTTGCCATTTCTGCTCATTGCTCTCATTCTTTTTTCGTTCTCTACGCTTCAGCGAAAATGGTCTGTTTACGAAGGGGCCTTCCTGATTCTTCTTTACCTCGTCTTCCTGATACAATTTCTTAATCCCTCTTTCTCATGATGAATAATCAAGACTCAAAGAAAGCTCCAACTCTCTTTGATGCGATTGCCATCTCCGTTGCTTCCCCAGAGCAGATCATGTCCTGGTCGCATGGTGAGGTGAAAAAACCGGAGACTATTAACTATCGAACGCAAAAACCGGAACGTGATGGTCTTTTCTGCGAACGCATTTTCGGTCCTACGAAGAACTGGGAATGTGCCTGTGGAAAATACAAACGTATCCGCTACAAAGGTGTGATTTGTGAAAAATGTGGAGTGGAAGTAACGCGTTCCATTGTTCGTCGCAGCCGTATGGGGCACATCACCCTCGCCGTTCCTGTGACTCACATTTGGTTTCTTCGCTCAACGCCAAGTCGAATCGGTTTGCTTCTGAATCTTCCCGTGAAGACTCTCGAACAAATTGTTTACTTTGCCGCTTATATCATCACGGATGTAGACCAAAAAGCTAAGGAAGCCGCCATTGCCCAGCTCGATGAAGAGTTCCAAGGTTACAAAAAAGACCTCATTCGTGAATACGAAGAACGTCTGCACACAGGAACCGGCAACCCCAAAACTATCGAGAAGGAACAAGCTATGAAAGTGGAGGAACTCAACGAACAAATGGACCAGGCACGTCAGGACTTGGAATCCCTAGAAAATAGTAAGGTGCTCACGGAACTTGAATACCGCGACATGTCCATGAAATTCGGACACGTGTTTAAAGCCGGAACCGGCGCGGAATCTCTGCACAAAATTATCGGGAATATGAACATGGACGAGGAAATTAAAAATATGGAAGGAGAAATGGGAAAGGCCAGCGGACAGAAAAAAGCCAAGATCATGAAACGCATCAAGCTCATCGGATCCCTTGTAAAAGCCGGCATCAAATCAGAATGGATGATTCTTACCATTCTCCCGGTTATTCCTCCGGATCTTCGTCCGATGGTTCAGCTCGATGGAGGACGCTATGCGGCCTCAGACCTCAATGATCTTTATCGCCGTGTGATCAACCGTAACAACCGCCTTAAACGTCTCATTGCCATCGGTGCTCCCGAGGTAATCTGCCGAAATGAAAAACGTATGCTTCAGGAAGCCGTGGACACACTCATTAATAATTCCGCTCGTCAGGGTAAAACTGTGTTCAACTCCGGCGACAAACGTAAACTTCGTTCACTCTCCGACATGCTCAAGGGTAAACAGGGACGTTTCCGTCAGAATCTGCTCGGAAAACGTGTGGATTATTCCGGACGCAGCGTAATCGTGATCGGACCTAATTTAAAACTCGATGAATGTGGGCTACCTAAACTCATGGCTCTGGAACTCTTCAAGCCTTTCGTGATCGGGAAACTGATTACCGACGGCTATGCGCACAACATTAAGAGTGCGGAAAAAATGATCCAGGGAAGCGACAAAGCAATCTGGGATATTTTGGAAGATGTAACGAAAGGACGTTATGTACTTCTCAATCGTGCACCTACCCTGCACCGTTTGGGAATCCAAGCCTTCCGCCCTGTGCTCATCGAAGGTAAGGCCATTCAGATTCATCCCCTTGTTTGTAGCGCATTCAACGCCGACTTCGACGGAGATCAGATGGCCGTGCACGTTCCTCTTTCTCAAAAAGCTCAAGAAGAGGCCAGGGAACTTATGTGTTCTTCGCGAAATCTTCTCAAACCTTCTGCTGGAGAACCTATTACCGTTCCTACTCAAGATATGGTGCTTGGTCTCTACTATCTCACGGTTCAGCAAAGCGGTAAAAAGGGTGAAGGAAAAATATTCGGAAACTTGGAGGAAGCGCTCATCGCTATGGATTTCAAGGAAGTTCACTTACAAGCAAAAATTAAAATTCGTCTGGGCGGTGAGCTTATTGAGACCACCATCGGACGTGCCATTTATAATACCGTGGTACCCGAAGGTATGGGATACCAGAACCAAACACTTAAGAAAAAAGAAATCGCTGAAATTGTAGCGCTCGTGTTTGAACGCTACGGTCTGGAAGTAACCGCCAAACTCTGCGATGATCTCAAAGAACTCGGATTCAAATACGCAACTAAGTCCGGAATTTCTATTGCCGGCTCCGACCTTCATATTCCCAAGGAGAAAGGAAAAATCATGAAGGCTTCCGAAGCTCTCGTAAGCCAAATTCAAGAATATTTCGACAGTGGCTTTATTACCGAAGAAGAACGTTACAATCACGCCATTAAAATTTGGTCAAAAACCAAGAACGACATCGCAAAAGTGATGATCGAAAGCTTCGATCATGAAAATGACATTTTTTATCAAGTGGATTCCGGCGCTCGTGGTAACTGGGGACAAATTACCCAGCTCTGTGGAATGAAGGGTCTGGTTGCAAATCCTGCCGGTAAGACTATTGAACTTCCAATCAAGTCCAACTTGATGGAAGGATTCACCATCTTGGAGTACTTCATCGCAACGCATGGAGGACGTAAAGGTAAGTCCGACACCGCGCTTAAAACCGCTGAAGCCGGATACCTCACCCGTCGTCTTGTGGATGCCGTTCAAGACATTGTGATCAAAGCGGAAGACTGTGGAACCGAGCGCACTCATCTCGTAACTCGCGAGGAATCGGAAAAAATTGGAGAGGCCTTCGAAAATCGAATTTTCGGACGAACTCTTGGCGAAAATGTTCTGGATAAGAAGGGTAAAGTTATGGTTGCCGCGGGAACGGAAATCGACAAGGCCGCCCTGAAACTCATCAAGGAAAACCAAATACCCACGGTACGGGTTCGTTCCGTGATGACTTGTCTCACCCTCAATGGAGTTTGTCAAAAATGTTACGGACGTGACCTTGGCACCAGTAAGACGGTGGATTTGGGAACCGCAGTAGGCATTATTGCCGCTCAGTCCATTGGAGAACCGGGAACTCAGCTCACCATGCGTACCTTCCACATGGGAGGAATCGCCGATGAAGACGATATCACGCAAGGGTTGACCCGCGTGGAAGAACTTTTCGAAGCTCGCACGCCTAAAAAACCTGCCATCCTTGCTGAAATAGATGGAAAGGTAAAGGTAGCTATCAAAGGAAATCAAACCGTTATCACTATAACCCCCACTGGCGTACCGGAAGAAACTTTCCAGGTACCCGAAGGATTCGACGTCGTCGTAAAGAAGGACGGTAAGGTGGGCATTAAGGACGTACTCGCTGAGAAAGGCGGGAAGAAACTCCGCGCTACGCTCGATGGAGTGGTAGTGAAAGCGGGAAAGAAGGAAATTGTGATCCAGCCCGATGTGGTGGAAGAAGACTACAAAGTGGATCCGGGTAAAACCGTCAAAGTTAAAACCGGGGATCTCGTGGCTAAAGGAACTCCTCTCACCGGAGGGCACCTCAACCTCCGCAAGCTCATGAAGCTCACGGACATTTACACCACACAAAAATACATCATGAGCGAAGTGCAAAGCATTTACGCTTCACAAGGTCAGACCATCAACGACAAGCACATCGAAATCATCACTCGCCAAATGTTCTCTAAGATTCGTGTGGTGGAGTCCGGTGCCAGCGACTTCCTTCCGGGAGAAATTGTGGACTTCCAAACTATGACGGAGGAAAACAACCAATTCGAAAAGAGGAAGAAACCACTTATCGAATTCGAACGTTTGCTTTTGGGTCTTACTCGCATTGCGCTCTACACGGAAAGCTGGCTCTCTGCCGCTTCCTTCCAGGAAACCATCCGTGTACTTGTGGAAGCCGCTACCACTCATCGAGTGGACCTGCTCGCCGGTCTCAAGGAAAATGTGATCATTGGCCGCCTCATCCCTGCTGGAGAAACCTTCCGAAAGCAGTTCCGCGGCGAAGAAATCGACACACGAGAAGATTAAAATTCCCTTGCATTGAGCCTTAAATCACACTAAACTGCCTCAGCTAATTCACAAGCACGCACAAATAGTGCGCACAAAATATGCCAACCATCAACCAACTCATCCGCAAGCCTAGACGGGCTAACAAGAAAAAGAGCAAAGCTCCTGCGCTTCAAATAATTTTGAACACGTTGAGGTCTCAGAACCGTCCCCTTCCATGTCCTTCTAAACGTGGGGTATGCACCAAGGTGACTACGATGACTCCTAAAAAGCCTAACTCAGCTCTTCGAAAAATTGCGCGTGTGCGTTTAACCAACGGTATGGAAGTGAATGCTTATATCGGAGGAGAAGGGCATAATTTACAAGAACACTCCATCGTAATGGTTCGTGGAGGACGTGTTAAAGATCTTCCGGGAGTACGCTATCACATCATTCGCGGTTCTCTGGATTGTCAGGGCGTACAAAACCGCAAGCAGAGCCGGAGCCGCTACGGTGCTAAAAAACCTAAGAAGTAATCTATGAAAACTAAGATCACTACTTACATTCCCCCAATGTCCGATGAAGTTTCAGAAAAATTCATCAACTACATTATGGAAGGAGGGAAAAAGACTATCGCACGCAAGATTTTTAATGACATGCTCTCCGAAATCGAAAAACGCGGCCACAAGAATGCCCGTGAACTTTTCTTCCGTGCTATAGATAACACCAAGCCGACTATGGAAGTTCGCCCCAAACGTATTGGAGGAGCTGTGTATCAAGTGCCTTTCGAAGTAAATCCAAGGCGTCAACGCATGCTTTCTTTCCGCTGGCTCATTAGTGGAGCTCGCAAACGAAAGGGAATCCCTATGTATAAACGTCTCACGCTGGAAATTTTGGAAGCTTCCGACGGAAACGGCGGGGCAGTAAAGAAAAAGGACGATGTGGAACGCATGGCTCAAGCAAACCGCGCGTTCGCGCACTACGCCCGTTTCACAAAGAAGAAGTAAGATGGCATAAGCCATATCTCCCTAGTCAAACTTTAAACCTCCTGCTAAAATCAGAAGGCTTTTTTCACGTTTATGAAGAAATTACTCCCCACTCGGCGAAGCCGAGCACTCCCTGTCTGTTTGCTTATTTCCAGCATTCTTTTACTTGGTTGTTCTCTACTTGGTAAATATAGCGAAATCGAATACAACAACCTCGTAGTTGAAAAAGTGAACGAAACTTCGCTCGCCGTTGAAGCCACTACCGGTCTCTACAATGAAACCCTCCCAGACGTGGTCACTGAGGAAGACATTATTGGAACCGACGAAATGCAGAGTAGTTACGAAACGGCAGTCAAAAGCTTGGAAGATACAACCGATCTGCTTGTTTTGGAAGCTCGCAATTTGGAACAACAAAATGCCGTACGCACCGAGCTGGAGACCTATCGCAGTGCCGCCGAAATTTATCTGGAAAGCTACGCGACCATGTTGAGCTACTACAGCGAAGGCACTTACAAAGAAAATATCGGCCAAGTGGAAACTCTGGATGAGGCTATGCACGCCAATTACACCACTTTTATTGAGGCCAACAACGACCTCGTAGACACGTTGGAGAGTTTTGTGGCTTCCACTGAATGAGCACATATTGACTTCCTCTGCACCTTCCCTATAATGCCAGGGCTTTTTTTAACTTAATCGTTCTTATGGCTGAACCTATCCAGACTGACCTGGCCCATCTCCGCAATATTGGAATTTGTGCGCACATCGATGCCGGTAAAACAACCACCACCGAACGTATTCTTTTCTATACCGGACGCAGTCACAAGATTGGAGAAGTACACGAGGGAGAGGCCATCATGGACTGGATGGAACAGGAGCGCGAACGGGGAATTACAATTACCGCAGCCGCAACCACTTGTTATTGGAAAGACATCAAAATCAACATTATCGACACTCCTGGTCACGTGGATTTCACTGTGGAAGTAGAGCGCAGTATGCGTGTGCTGGACGGAGCGGTTGCTGTGTTTGATGGGTCTCAGGGGGTAGAACCTCAATCTGAAACTGTATGGCGTCAAGCCGATAAGTACGCTGTACCCCGAATTGCCTTCATCAACAAGATGGACAAAATCGGAGCAGATTTCTACATGTCTATTAAGTCTATTTGGGACCGTCTCTCCAAAACTGCATTCGCCATTCAACTACCTATCGGAGCGGATTCAACTTTCACGGGAATCATCGACCTCATCGAAAGAAAGGCTTACAAATTCGAAGGAAAACATGGAGATACTGAGGTTGAAATTCCAATGCCTGAAGACATGAAGGCACAAGTGGAAGAATATCGAGCCAAAGTAGTGGAAGTCGCAGCAGAACAAGAAGACGATCTCATGAATAAGTACCTCGAGGGAACCGAATTAAGCATAGAAGAAATCAAACGTGGTATCCGAAAAGGAACCGTTGCCGGAAAGATTTATCCTATTTTCTGTGGATCGGCTCTCCGCGACATGGGAGTACAATTCATTATCGATGGAGTCCGGGATTATCTCCCTTCTCCTATGGATGTGGGAGCTATCAAGGGAATCAATCCGGATACCGATGCCGAAGAAACCCGCACGCTGGATGACAATCAACCATTTGCCGCACTTGCCTTTAAGATTGCAACGGATCCTTTTGTAGGAAAGCTCTGTTTCTTCCGCGTGTATTCAGGAAAGCTCGATGCGGGTTCTTACGTGCTCAACACGGCAACCGGGGAAAAGGAACGCATCGGACGATTGGTCCGCATGCACGCCAACGCCCGTGAAGAAATTAAAACCGTTCACGCGGGGGATATTGCCGCTGCCATTGGACTTAAGAATACTTTTACCGGAAATACTCTCTCGGATCCTGATCATCCGATTACACTCGAATCCATAACTTTCCCTGAACCGGTAATCCAAATCGCTATCGAGCCTAAAACCAAGGCCGATCAAGAAAAGATGGGTATAGCTCTTCAAAAGCTGGCTGAAGAAGATCCTACGTTCCGTGTGTCTACTGCAGAAGAAACCGGACAGACCCTAATCGCCGGAATGGGAGAACTTCACCTAGACATCATCGTGGATCGTATGCGACGGGAATTCAAAGTGGAAGCGAACGTAGGCGCACCTCAAGTGGCCTATCGTGAAACCATTAGGAAGTCGGTGGAATGTGAGGAAAAATATTCCAAGCAAACGGGAGGTCGTGGTCAATACGGACATGTGATTATGACCGTGAGCCCCAACGAACCCGGGAAAGGATATGAATTTATCAACTCTGTTGTGGGAGGACGCATTCCTCGTGAATTCATTCCTGCGGTAGATAAAGGAATTAAGGAAGCGCTCACCCGTGGAGTGGTAGCCGGTTATCCCGTGGTGGACGTGAAGGTGGAACTTACGGACGGTTCTTATCATGAAGTGGACTCCTCTGAAATGGCGTTTAAACTAGCGGGCTCTATGGCTTTTAAAAAAGGATGTACTGCAGCCAGCCCGGTTCTTCTTGAACCTATCATGAGAGTAGAGGTGACGGTTGCAGAAGATTATTTTGGAGACGTAATGGGAAACATTTCCGCCCGCCGTGGGCAAATCGTAGAGAACACCAACCGTGGTATGGCTAAGGTGGTTCGATGCACCGTTCCTCTCTCCGAGATGTTCGGATACGCAACGGATCTCCGTTCCATGACTCAAGGACGTGGCAACTATGCAATGGAATTCAGCCACTAT
>Ga0265296_1003604_pt1 | contig 14172 bp, 19 predicted proteins | sample MunlanPumphouse1_FD_189073 | JGI IMG/M metagenome (GOLD analysis project Ga0265296, IMG submission 189073) | Groundwater microbial communities from a municipal landfill in Southern Ontario, Canada - Pumphouse #1 | ecosystem: Environmental > Aquatic > Deep subsurface > Groundwater | place... | reverse complement strand
TATTATTGCATCACATTCCTCAAGCCATTTCATGTCGCGCTCGAAAACAAATTCCGGGCTCTTCATGCTCTCGTCGAGGCGCGCGGTCTTTGATAAAAGGTGCGTAGTAAGAATCTTGTGACCGCGCTGCTGAAGAAGCATAGCCATATTGCTGACAAGCTCAAATTTTTCCCTGTTGCCAACTACGGTAAAAGCCAGATATATTTTCACTTCATCCTCTCCTCATGTAAGTCACGAAAGAATATTCTTTGTAATCTTCCCTGAGTGTCTCTTCCCAGTCAATGATATCTATTTTAGGGAAGAAGGCATCGCCGTCTACCTTCCGGTGGATTCGTGTTATCTCCAATCTATCTGCTAAAGGCAAAGCCTGTTCGTAGACAGACTGGCCTCCTATAATGAAAGTGAACTTGTGGTTTTTGCAGGTTTTCAGCGCCTGCTCCAGTGAATTAACAACCACAACACCATCTGGTTTGTAATCAGCCTGGTTTGTTATTACGATATTCAATCTTCCTGCCAGTGGTTTGCCTAACGATTCAAAAGTTTTGCGACCCATTATCACCGAATGACCCATAGTAAGTTCTCGGAAGTGCTTCATGTCTTCCGAAATATGCCACGGCAGCTTTCCGGCTGTACCTATCACATTGTTTTCAGAGATGCCTGCGATGATTACGATTTCTGACATAATTATCAAAATTCTATAGACCTAAGGGGCACATGAACCTTTAGATTACCGCCATAGTAATCAACTATAACAAAAGTTTTTCTACGTTCACGATACACATCTGTTATGATCCCTGTTTGTGTTTCATTTTCATTTCTATAGGTTTTACCAATCAAGCGCTCTTTCATTCTATCCAGAGAAATCATAATTATACCTATGACGAAAAAGTATTTAGCTCAAATGAAAAGCGAAACAGCATACAGAAGGAATATCGTCGTGATAAAGTTCAGGGTGATGAAGGAAAAGTAACCAGGTTTCAGCCCGCCCAAAACTGAAACAGCGGCAATAGATATGATGTGATAAACAATCAGCAGGGCTATGCCGGCTGTAAAAATGCTTTCAAACGCCATCATTGATGCCAGAATGCCAACAACGGCGTTGGCTAGTATGGTAAGCGGCATATAGTGTATTGTTCTGATTCTCATCAAATGATAAACAACAGCAACTATAATCCCTGCCCATAGGCCGGCTGCTGCGCCAATGGTATAACCAGCGACAATGGAAATTGTTGGGAGGGAATCTATTCCTAGAGTATATTGCCTGAAGCCTCTGGAGACCAGCATTATTGCTGCGTTAAACAGAATACCAAAAATTATCAGTTGAAAGAAATCCATTGCTAGACCGCCATAGGTGCCTTGATTGCCGGATGACTCTGATAATTATCGATTCTTATGTCATCCATCTTAAAGTTGTCTATACTTTTTATAGAAGGATTGAGCCACAAACTTGGCAAAGGAAACGGCTCACGCGAGAGCTGCTCTTTAACCTGCTCGAAATGGTTCTGGTAAATGTGCGCGTCACCAAGGGTATGGACAAAATCACCTGCTTTAAGACCTGTAACTTGCGCGACCATATTCAAAAGGAGCGAATAGGAGGCTATATTAAAGGGTACACCGAGGAGCATGTCGCATGAACGCTGGTACATCTGAAGCGAGAGCTTGCCGCTGGCAACAAAGAACTGGTAGAAGATATGACATGGACAAAGAGCAGTAACAGGCGGTTGCTGTTCCTCATAATCAAGCTCACCGGGATGCCAGGCGCTCACTATTATTCTCCTGCTTGTAGGGTCTTTTTTAATTAAATCTATTGCCCTGGCCAACTGGTCAATTTCTTTACCGTTAGAATTCCAATGACGCCACTGAACGCCATAAATTCTTCCCAAATCTCCTTCGAATTTCGCATGAGGCTTCCAATAACTCGCATTAGCATTTTGCGTCCATATGGTCTGTTTTTCCGGGTCGCGGGTGCCGTGCAGCAGTTCTGCCAGGCGGCGTTCATCATTGGAGCCTTCTATGAACCACAGCAATTCGCTTGCAACAGATTTCCACGGCATCTTCTTTGTTGTAACAAGCGGGAAACCGTCTTCCATATCGTAGCGGAATTGCATGCCAAAAACGGCCTTTGTGCCCGTATCTGTCCTGTCGTGCTTTATGGCGCCCTTTTCAAGAATAAAACGTAGTGCATTGAGATATTGCTGCATAACTATCATTGTATAGAATTTCTGGAAATTATTTAAGTTGTTACCGCGACCGGGAAAAGGTCGGTTTATTTCTTGTACTTGTTCCAGATGGAGTAGAAATATATTCGGAAAGACTCCGCCAGCTCATGTGAATGAATAAGAAATGATATTTGTTTTTCCTCTGAATGCGTCAATAATGCTATTTTATCCCCACAAACCGTAATTCCATTTGGAATAGGAAAATTAACAAAAATAAGATTCTTCATGTTCCTTCCTTTGAATTTATCTTTGATTTCTACAGGAACTATGCCTTTTCCCATTATGTTTCTTTTTTCCCGCAACTTCTCGAAATCTCTAAAAAAATTAAATACATTATCAAAAGCTCTTTCTTTTGAATAGAATGAAAAAAATAAGTACTCGTCTCCTTTTTTGTGATTCTTTATGAAGTCGAACATCATGTTCTTGAATCCTGTAAATCCTTCAAAAATTTCAGCTTCCTGCTTTTCCTGTTTCGTCTGGCGGGTAAGCAGCGCTGGCAGTATGTCCTCAAAATTTTTCTTTTTTTCATCTATTATTCTCAGTATGTTTTTCGGGTCTGCTGGCTGATAGTATTTCACCTTTCCTTTCTTGATAAAAGAAACCAGCCCCTTTTCAACCATTTTTCCCAGCGTCATATGTACGACGGAGTTCTGCAAACCTGATTTTTTCAAAACCGGACCAGCTGTCGATGTACCCAGCTCGAGCAAAGCAAGGTATATCTTTATCTCGGCATTGCTAAAACCCAAATCTTCCAACACTGTTACATCCATGGTTATCTATACTCCATTTTAGGAGAACAAATATTTATAGGTATGTTAGCACTATTAAGTAATTATTGGTGTGGTGTATGATACGAGAACTAATAGCGGGTCTGGCTCTAGCTGGATGTGTAGGATGCGCTGCGTCAAATAAGATGCTTAAATCATCCGGCTATTATGATACTAGGGGCCGGGTGGACGGGACGGTAACGGCAGCCGGCGAACTACCTTCAGATGCCAGATATTATGGATTCCTTGACTATGGAACAAGTGGCATGGACAGCGACATAAACAAAGCCTATGGTCAGTTTAAGGTGTTTAAAACTGCAAGCAATGGTTTAGGCGTTTCAACAGAATATAACAGGGATTTCTTTGCACCGGCAGACACCATAAGAGTCGGTCCTATGTATAAATTTGCAAAAGGAGGAGACAGCCTTACAGCAAGATTCTATCCTTTGGCAACTAACAATGCCGGATCCCAGCTGGCATTGAGTGGTGTTAAAAAGTTCGGCGACAACTACGTGGAGGGTTTTTTTAATTACAATTTCAAGCCAAATAACATAGTGACAGAAATCCAGTATAGGCGTCGGCTGGTAGGAGATTTGTTCGGTGTTGCTGAGTTCAGGCACAACGGATATAAAAATTCCAATGGTACTGGTCTTGGCCTCGAATGGAAGATAAAATAATCCAGCCTTAAAAACTTTCTATTTATTCTATAACTATGCTTTCCCATACCGACCCGGAAATTTATAACATAATCCAGCGCGAAAAGCAGCGGCAAATGGATGGCCTTGAGCTTATACCATCTGAGAATCTTGTAAGCGAAGCTGTTCTCGAGGCGATGGGCTCTATACTCACTAATAAATATTCTGAGGGTTATCCAGGCAGGCGCTACTATGGCGGCAATACAATCATTGACCAGGCTGAGACGCTGGCAATAGAACGGGCAAAGCAGCTGTTCGGCTGCGAGCACGTGAATGTCCAGCCTCTCTCAGGCTCTCCTGCTAACATGGCTGTTTTCTTTGCGCTGCTTAATCCAGGCGACACGTTCATGGGTTTGGATTTAAGCTGCGGCGGCCATCTGACTCACGGCTCACCGGTGAATTTCTCCGGAAAACTATTCAAATGTATTCCTTATTTTGTTGACAAAGAAACAGAACTGCTTGACTACGATGCAATCAGAAAGGCAGCGCTCAAAGAAAAGCCAAAAATGATTCTCTCTGGCCTCACGGCCTATCCAAGAAAGATAGACTTTGCTGCATTCGGAGAAATTGCTGAAGAGGTCGAGGCGTATCACTTTGCGGATATTGCTCATATAGCAGGTCTTGTCACAGCAGATCTGCATCAAAGCCCTGTACCTTATTGTGATGTTGTCACAACAACCACGCACAAAACCCTTCGCGGTCCGCGCGGCGCAATAATCATGTCTCGGGTAGAGGACAGTTATCATGACAAATATCACACAGACGCAACAAAAAATCTTGCCCAGCTTATTGATTTTAACGTTTTCCCGGGCATTCAGGGCGGACCACATGACCATACCAATGCTGCCAAAGCTGTGGCATTCAAAGAGGCGCTACAGCCAAACTTCCGTGAATATGCAAAACAAATAGTAAGCAACGCGAAAGCACTGGCCGACTCGCTTATGACGCACGGATTCAGGCTGGTAACAAACGGCACTGATAATCATCTCATGCTCGTAGATTTGACCAACAAAAACATATCCGGAAAAGAAGCTGAAATTGTTTTGGATGAAGTTGGCATAACAGTAAACAAAAATACAATACCTTATGACACAAGGAAACCTTTTGACCCATCTGGGATTCGTTTGGGCACACCGCTGCTTACAACACGCGGCATGAAGGAATCAGAAATGAAAAGCGTAGGCGACTTCATAGCAAAAGCAATCGAGCACAAGAATGATAAAAATATACTGGAAAATATTCGCAGTGATGTATTAGCGCTGTGCAAAAGATTTGTATTTTACAACTAAATATTTGAAAAGATTAGGCTGCTACTCTAACGGTTCTCCAATCATTCATACATCCTACATCTCACTAATCAGTTCGGTTTTTGCCCTAAAAGCTTAATAAATGCTATTTACAATAAGCTTAGAAAGGAATAACTTATGAAGAAAAAATTTTCGATAAAAAAACCCATTGCCAAGGCAAAACCAAAGGCCTGCAAAGACAAGGGGTATGAAAAGCTTGACCCTGCTGGTTATTTTTTGATAAGAATAAACAACGGCAAGCTAGAGGTTGGCCTTTGCGGATACAAGGATGTCAATATCATAAAGAAAACGTGGATAGGCGACAAGCCACAGGACGTCTACAGGCAGGTTATAGAAGATTTGCCAAAAATTGCTAAAGACCATTGTGCTTACCTCGGAAAAGAACTGGCAAGGGCCTGGCTGTGCATGAAGCTTGATGTAAAGTACATCCAGGACGGCAAGATGGACGGAACTTTTCCTGAAATAGAATGGCTAATAAGAAATGGAGGGGCGCCGCAATGATTAATTTTTCAAAAGTTGTATGGGCTCTAACCTCTCTATTTCCTTGACGCTGTCAAAATGCCTATCAAATGAAACCAGTTGTTTGATTCCAAGAGATAACATTGTAGAAACAACCAAGGCATCATCAAAATCCAGTTTATATTTTTTCATAATCTCAAAAGTACGATACAAAGTCTTATACGTAGGAGAATGCACTTCTATGCCCCTCATGTTGTCTAAAAAAATTATGAAATTCTCCATGTCCTTCACGGATGCCTTATTTTCTAATTGGATAAGGCATGTATAAACAATGAAATCAGAAGTAATCGATTTTATGCTCTTCTTGTAAATCCTTAGAAAAAGCTGCTTGCATTCTTCGCTTCTTTTATCCTCCAGCTCGACTTCCAGAAAAATATTTGCATCTATAAAAAGCATTTTAATCAGCTTTCTTGATCCATATTTTTGTTGCCTCGTGCTGCATTTGCACAGAAGTAATTCTGCCTTTGTATCCTGATAAACCGCCCTTTATTAAGTTAACCGGATCCTTGACACTTTTTACAGGCTTATTATCACGCTCTCTCAGCCATTTAGAAAACGCTTCCTCGCCAGCCTTTCTCAATGAGCCCTTGCTATAACCAAATTCCTTCATGGCTGTTTCCCTAAATCTTTTCTCCAGTTCCTTATCGATCTCTAAACGCAATGACATAGTGACATATGTACATATGTACGTATTTAAGTTTTGTTGTCTTGGAGATGCATAAGACGGCAAGATGGACGGCACTTTTCCGGAAGTCGATTGGATTGTAAAGAAATAATGCCTTATTCTAATCCTTAGCATATTTTTGTGTCAATCTTTCCATTACTTTTTCCTGGATCCGCTGCGGCATGCCGTTTTTCTTCGCTACACACCAGTTGTTTGCCAGACGTCCCATCTTGTAATTTGGACTATTAACCCATAATTCGACAAGAGGTGAATCATGCACATTGCCGTATATAGAATCTTCGTCTGATGAAAACAGACGAGTGGACGCCAGGCTACAAGAAACTCGTGTCATAAGTTCGTTTTTAAGCTTTTCATTTCATTATCATGTTAGCCCGGCTGGAAAAACTGGGAAGTATCGAAAAACGTTACTTCTAGTTGGACAGTCTATTAAGAAATGTGGTGAGCACTGTAATAGCGATTCCACCATAATTAAGAGGTGTTAAAAATATGGCATCATTCAAGTTCGTAATAAACGACGGGAAAAAAAGTTACCAGGTAGAAAAGGACCAGAGAGACGCGCCTGTTCTAGGCAAAAAGATAGGCGACGTTCTTGACGGGTCTTTTCTTGGCATGGACGGCTATGAGCTGCAGATTACCGGAGGCAGCGACAAGGATGGCTTCCCGATGCGAAAAGATATAGAAGGTGTGTTGCGCAAAAAATTCCTCATAACAAAGGGTGTCGGATTACATACTGATGTTGGCGGCCTTAGAAGAAGAAAAATGCTGCGAGGCGACACAATAGGAGACGATATCGTTCAGATAAACTGCAAAGTCGTAAAACAGGGTAGCAAGCCGCTTGACGAAATGTTTGAAAAAAAGGAAGTTAAAGAAGAAACAAAGGCAGAGTAAATAAGGTGATAAACTTCAATCAAAAAACAAAGACTATAGAAAAAAGCGCTGCGTTAATTCCTGAAATTAACATCGGTCTCGTCGGACATAATTGAAAGATTTTCTTCAATTAACGATTACGTAGACCATGGGAAAACCACGTTGACTCAGAGCCTTACAGGCAAATGGACCGATACGCATAGCGAGGAAATAAAAAGAGGCATTACCATAAGACTGGGTTATGCAGATGCCACGTTCTATTTTTGTGAAAAATGTTCTTCCTACTCAAATACATCAAAATGCCCAAAATGCTTCGGCAACGGAAAACCCAAGCGTGCTGTGTCGTTTATAGATGCGCCAGGCCACGAAACGCTCATGGCTACAGTATTGTCTGGTGCGTCACTGATGGACGGGGCGCTCCTCCTGATATCAGCGGATGAAAAATGCCCGCAACCACAGACAGCAGAACACCTGAAGGCACTTGATGTTGTTGGAATACGCAAGATAATAATTGTGCAGAACAAAATTGACCTTGTTTCTGAACAGCAAGCGCTGGAGCATTACAAGCAGATAAAGGAATTTGTCAAAGGCACCGTTGCTGAAGATGCACCAATAATACCTATCAGTGCCATAAACAATGCAAATATTGATGTTCTCATAGAAACCATAGAAAAAAATATTACGACACCAGAAAGGGACACAACAAAACCGCCAAGATTCCACGTCGTGCGTTCCTTTGACGTAAACAAGCCAGGAAGCGATATAAATGCACTCAAAGGCAGCGTAGTTGGCGGGTCTCTAACACAAGGTATAATAAAAATAAATGAACCTCTTGAAATACGACCCGGCGTGAAGATAGGCGACAAATGGACTGGACTCAGAAGCAAGGCTGTTGAAATAATAGAATCGGGGCAAAGGCTGAAGGAAGCCAAGCCTGGTGGTCTTGCAGCTATACAATTTGACTTGGATCCTGCTTTAGGAAGAGGAGATGGGCTTGTGGGCAGCGTAGTAGGGCATCCGGATAAGCTGCCGCCAACGCTAGAAGAGATAAAGCTTGACATAAAACTGTTTGATCATGTAATAGGAGTAGAAGGCAACAAGAAAATAAATCAGATAAAAACAGGCGACGTTCTTATGTTAACAGTGTCAATAACAAAAACGGTCGGCATAGTTATTTCTGCAAACAAAAACCTAATTCATATAAAATTGAAGCTTCCGGTTTGCGCTGACAAGGGCGACAAGGCTGCCATGTCAATGCAGGTAGGCGGAAGATGGCATCTGATTGGTTACGGGAATATAATTTAGCGCATGTCCTTGGTGCCGCGGATTCCATGCAGCAGGCAGTAGGAAAAAGCCGCTTCAAGCAGAAAAATTATACCCAAAATAATCCCAACTGCGGATAAAATTTTATTTGCGTCGAAATAGATCAGGCTGAGCAATATAAGAATTATACCAGCAACCAACCTTGCTATGCGATTTTTCGGTCCGATGTTCTTTTTGAATTTCATCCTATCACGGCGTCATGACCCTTTCTGACTGGGTTTTCGCTAAATTCGTTACCGAAGCTATTTGGCCGCTAAGACCAGTTTCATCACCGTAGGAAACCAGTATTTTGTCCAGATCTTTCATGAGATAACTGCCGAACTCGTTATCTGGCTGGCCGTTTGCATACAGCTTCAACTTGCTGTTCCCGTTGTTGCAATATCTAACTCCATCTATGACAAGGCATTCAGGAGTCAGTTCTATATTCATGGTGCCCAGCATGTAACCAAGGGTCATGCCTGTCGCATGGGTATGAATAACATTCCCGTCGCCGTTCTCAAAGTGCACCAGACTGCTCCTCAGCTGGTATTTTGGCTGGGAAAAATCCACCATCTGGCCGCTTACATACATTTTGAAATCCTGATGAATATGTGTCGAACCTACTGGCCCTAAATTTACTGACCCTGAATTATTACTGGAAGGGTTGGACACTAATGTAGATAAAAAATATCCTCCAGCAACCACGGCAACTATCAGGATTGCCACCAGGGCGTATCTTTTGATCTTCTTTCTCTTTATTTTGCTGTGTATCTCTTCCTTTTTTTGCTCTTCCTGGTGCTTCTTCAATTCCTTTTTTTCATGCCTGCTCAGGTCATGCTTGTCGGCCCGGTGGCTGCTGAGCCCTTCCTCTGTATTAAATTCTTTTCCGCAGGTCTCGCACTTAGGCATGATAACGCCTCACAAATCTCCAGATTAATAACAAAAATACCGCTAAAACTATAAGACCTATTACATTTGCATATGGCGCGTCAAAAAGCGCGCGCTGCCAGTCGTAGAACAGCTGCCTCGTGCCTGTAAGATCAAGTGTGTTCACGGCAGCGGTTCCCTCGTAGAAGATAAACACCAATCCCATTATTATGAACAATATGCCTGCTATCAGGTTTGTTGAATGAATCTTTTTGCCTGCAATTAAGACATTCTTACCCCGGATGATCCTGCTCTCGCCAAAATTATACTTGTCGTAAAAGAACGAGAGAATGAAGAGCGGCACAAAAATTCCCAGCGAGTAGGACAGCATAAGGAAAGCCGCATAGGCATAGTTGCCAAGCACCGCTGCTATTGACAATGTTCCAAATAAAATTGGCCCTAAGCACGCGCTCCATCCGATGGCAAAGGCTACACCCATTATGAATATGCCTACTGCATCATGCCCTCTGGCTTTGATTTTTATAACAGAAGAGAAGCCGCGGTTGAATAACTGAAGCATTCCCATAAAAATCAGGAAAAGACCGCCGATGAAAGGCAGGAACGCGTACTGCTGCGGTATGGCTGCCAGGGACGCCCCAATATAAGCCGCAACCATTCCCAGTGCGACAAAAACTACCGCGAAACCCAGAAAGAATATTCCTGTCATCTTTGTTATGGAACGTTTCTCTTTGAATGTATAGGCAAAAAAGGCCGGTATAGTCGGCAAAATACAAGGTGATAACAAACTTAGTATACCTGCAAGAAATGCTATTGCAAATGAAATATTCTGGAGACTTGACCGGGCTTGATCCACTTCTGCTTTCTTGAGATTTTCAAGATTAGCAGGAAGCACAGCAGAGGCTACAAAGGAAAATACAAAAACAATGAGCATCGAATAAAAAATAATTTTAGTGTAATTTCTATTCATAACTTCACTTCCAAGAATTTTGACCCGGCACTAGCTGCTAATCTAGCCAGATGCAAAAGTTACTACATTCCCAGTTTCAAGGTCTCTATAATTAGACTGCATTTGCGTGATGTTACGGAAAACATACCATCCATTTGAATCCTGGGTACCAACGCCTGGCCACACTTCCATCAAAATACTGTAGTATTTCGCGTCAGGCGACATTACAAACGTGGGCACGGCTTGTATTTTGTACTTACTTACCAGAGCTTTGCCTTCAACAGAACTAATGTCAAGCAAGGTTTCATTTGCCAGAGCCACGCCAAAGCTGCCGCCAACTATTTGTTTGTGCACCATCACGTCGTAGCATTCGCTGCAGGTTGAATCATTAAGATAAATTATATCGACCAGTCCCACTACCCTGTTCGTTGCGAGGTCGCGATAGGGCGGACGCAAAAGGTGCAGTGCATAGTTGTTATTCTTTTCAGTTGCATTGAGCTGGGGCCATATACGGACCATGGCCGGATATTCGAGTATGTTCTTGGAGACGATAACAGCAGGTATCTCACGCAACCCGTAGGTACTTGTGAGAACTTTACCATCAGCAGAATTGTATTCCACGGATGTATCGCTTGATATAACAACGCCAGCACTCTCAAACGTTTTCACAATGGAGCTCAGATCTGTACATAGTTTGCAGGAAGAGTCAACAACACGGATGAGAGTAACAAGCCCGACAATCGCGCTGTCCTTGACAGAATAGTATGGCGGCTGGGCTTCTACGATAACGGCGTCGTTTTTGACAGAGCCGATCTTGGACCAGAAGCCTGTCAAAGTAGTTGTTTTATTGATTTCACCGGTTATCACCAATGCCGGAAGCTTGGTTATGCCGTATTTGCTTATGAGGGATTGTGCATCGGATGCAGAAGAATAAATAACACGTTCGGTAAGATTTACGTTCTGGGTTTTTATATTCGTGATTATGCTACTCACGCTGTAACATTTGTCACAAACAGGTGCATGTATTTCTGTCATATCCAGCTTCGCATATACTACCACAGGTTTTGCGGACCCTTTCTGCACATTCAGGGAAATGCTTGTAAGTGTAACAACGTTGACCAGAGCTATAACAATAAGGATAGCAAAAAGAACTAACAAAATAGTGTTTCCTGATGATTTTTTACTCATTTATATCGCCGCTAACAGCCGCCTACCATTGTAGGTAAGTTCTGAAGATTGCTTGGCACTTGTGCAGTACCACTTGACGCCAAAGGCGCTGCTGCTTTTGTGATAGAACCGCTGCTTATTGAACTGCTAAGACTTACCAGTTGAAATGCCTGGACAGCTGATGCTATTACCAGCAGAACCAAAAACACTATCAACATTTTTTCTTTTTTCATGCTCTCAACTCCTAATTATTTTGATTATCTTTTAATATCCTACGTTAGCAGCCGCCGACCATCTGAGGCAGATTGCCGATGTCTGCAGTGTTTCCTGAACTTATTTTTTTAAGCAAATCCCTGTCGTTAAGCACGGCAGGCGTTATCTCCATTCCGTTCTCAATGGCAGCGGCAGCCTTTTCTACCATATTTCTTGGATAGTAAAGCGACTTCCATTTTATTAGCTCCCACATAATATCCTCGTCAGTCATTGACGGATAATTCTGTATAAGGTATTTTGATAGCCCCCTAAATGATAACGCGTGCGAACAGCCACAGGCATCCCTACCCTGGCTATCAATAACAGACGGCGCGGAGCAGCAGAACTCACAAGATATCTTGCCTGTTATGTTAATATATCTGCTCTTCTCCTCGGCAGAAAGCGAACTTGTCGGTATCGATTTGTCGAGGTTTGCAAGGACAGAAAGCCCTGCAACCGGGTCGTCAAAACTAACGCCAAGGGCACTTCCATAAGGCTCGGCTGCGCCTGTCGGTATGATTGTATTTATGGCATCCTGGACCGGATCGCCTGTGAGCTTTACGGATGCCTTAGATGACGCGTGCGCGGTAGGCGAGGCTCCCAGAGAGAAAATTGTATAGCTGTTGAAAATTGTCATGACTACGAAAACCGCAAGAAGAACATAAACTGTGTTTGACTTTATCAGCATGAATTCACCAAACATTTACAAGGTTTGTAATACTTTATACTTTATAATATCGCACCATGTTTAAATACTTTTTCTTTTTTAATATTTACATAATTTGTAAAACTATTTAAGCAAAGATAATTACTATTGGTAATATGGTAAAGGTAGACTGTATTCGTTTCAATGAAAATTCCGTTGATGTTTTGAGCCCGCTGGAAAATGACGTGCTGAAAATTCTCTGGAAAAAAGGCGAAGGAATGCGTGTCAGGGATTTGTACCAGATTCTCAAGAAAAAAAGAAAGGTTGCACTGACAAGCGTTGCTGTCATACTTGACCGCCTCCATGAAAAGAAAATAGTTGCCCGTAAAATAGAATTCGGGCTTGGCGGGGAACATTATATTTATTTTTCGCGCTGCAGCAAATCAGACTTTGAACATACGGTTGTTGAAAAAACTGTTAACAGGCTAATAGACAAGTTCGGGCCTGTGGCTGTAACGTACTTTAATGAACGCTTTTCCAAAAGGGGTAAAAAATAAGATTCTTTAAACATACACAGTTCTTTTCAGGAATATAGGGTGTTTGAAATGGCAATAGGCTGTTTTGTAGGGTTTGTGGTGGATATAGACAAGGTCGCACTGGCCGTTATATCCCTGTCCCTTGCCGCCTTCTTTCTTTTGGCTGTAAAGAACTTCAAACTCTCAACTAAAACAAAGATCGGATTAATATACGGCCATCTCATACTCCTGTTTTTTCCCTTCGTGCTTTTTACAACAGATTTTGCGTGCGGCGCCATGTGCATGTCATGCCAAAACAACACGCTGGCTCTGGTGAGTTATTCGCTGCCGACGGCGCTTGTGCTCGGCACTATCGCAGGCTTTGCCGTTATACCGGCGTTTTACACTTTCTCGAACAAACGTCAGACAAGGAACAGGGAAATAATAGAATTTGTCAGAAAATATTCCTCTCTCCTTAACATAAGAATGCCAAAAATCTATATCATGGACAAGGCAAAACCCATCGCCTTCTCATTCAAAAGTTTTCGTTCTGCCATATTTGTCTCGGTCGGTATGCTTGACATACTTGGCAAGAAAGAGATACAAGCGGTGCTGCTCCATGAGCTCGCCCATATAAAACAAAGGTCTTCAATGCTAAAATTCTCCTCGTTCATGATGAATGTACTTTCACCATTGTCTCTCCTGACCCGGTTTCACCACGACACAAGCCGCGAAGAGGGAGAAGCAGACAGGTTTGCCATAAGAACGCAGCGCACCTCAAAATACATTAATTCTGCAAAGAGAAAACTGTCTGAAGCAAATTAAAAGATCCGGAACTAATTATTTTTATGAAAAGATTCTGGGAAATCGATGCTGGGCGCGGGCTGGCAGTTATACTGATGGTCTTCTTCAACTATTCCTTTGCTATTGATTATTTTCATATATACAAAATAACCGATGGGTGGATCTTCTGGTGGCTTTTCCCGCGGCTTATTGCAGGATCTTTTATTCTGCTGGCCGGGCTTTCCATAACACTTAGCTATTCCAGAAACAAAAAGCCAGGCAAGTACATCCGGCGGGGTTTGAAAGTTTTTGGCTTTGGTATGATTATAACAATTGCAACATGGCTATTCCTGCCGAGCGGAGCAATCTTATTTGGCATACTTCATCTGATAGGGGTTTCAATTATTTTGTCACTGCTCTTTATTAAACTAAAACCAAAATATCTGGCGATTATCGGTTTTATTATCATAGGTCTGGGCTTCTACCTAAATCAATTTTTCTTCGGGTTTAGCTGGCTGCTGTGGCTCGGTCTTGTGCCAAGCGGCTTCTACACGCTTGACTACTTCCCGCTGCTGCCCTGGTTCGGCGTGTTTCTGATAGGAATGTCCTTGGGT
>Ga0265296_1003603_pt1 | contig 14173 bp, 17 predicted proteins | sample MunlanPumphouse1_FD_189073 | JGI IMG/M metagenome (GOLD analysis project Ga0265296, IMG submission 189073) | Groundwater microbial communities from a municipal landfill in Southern Ontario, Canada - Pumphouse #1 | ecosystem: Environmental > Aquatic > Deep subsurface > Groundwater | place... | reverse complement strand
CGACAGTTCCAGCCGCTTGGGGTCGATCATGATGAATTTGACCTCGTCCGGCGGCGCCTTGAAGAGGATGCTGCAGATCATTGCGTTCAGGGAGACGCTCTTGCCGGAGCCGGTCGTCCCGGCGATCAGCAGGTGGGGCATGCGGATCAGGTCGGTGATCACGGGGGCGCCCACGATGTCTTCGCCGAGGGCGATGGGGAGACGATAGGGCGATTCCCGGAAGGCGGCATGGTCGAGAACGTCCCGCAGACTGACCGGCTCCCGTTCCTGGTTGGGGATCTCGATGCCGATCGCCCCTCTGCCCGGGATGGGGGCGATGATCCGGATGCTCGGGGCGCGCAGCGCCAGAGCCAGGTCATCGGAGAGATTCGTGATCTTGTTGATCTTGACGCCCGGGGCGGGTTCGAGCTCATACATGGTGATCACCGGGCCGGGTTTTACCTCCACCACCTTCCCGTCGACGCCGAAGTCGGAGAGCTTTTTCTCGAGGATGCGGGAGTTGGCGATCAAGGTTTCCCGTTTGATCCTCGTATCCTTCCTCTCCACATGGTCAAGGAGGGTCAGCGGCGGCAGCTTGAACTTGCCGTTCAATCGGCTTGCAAAATCGAAATGGGTCTGCTCCGCCTTTGCCAACTTTTCCTTGAGGGTTTGCCGCTTTGTCTCCTCGATGATCGGGGCGGTCGCCGCAGCAGGTCTGCCGGCGGTGGGCGCTTCGCGTTTCCTTCCGAACCTCTCCCGGCAGCGGTCAAGCAAGGATCCGGCCGTTCGTGCGGTTGCCCCGGCGGCGGCGGCCGATTTTCCGGCAAAGGAGACAACGGAAAAATCGAACAGGATCATCAGCGCGACAATCAAAATCAGGCCGAGCACGATCAGGGACCCGGCCAGACGCAGGTAGGCGTTGAGAAACCTCGCCGTGACCGTTCCCAGCAACCCGCCTGCTTGCAGCGGAATGCCGTAGATCTCGATATCCCCGATCAGCAGCGCAATCATCCCGGAGGCGGCAAAGACCAAGCCGGTCGTCCCTGCCGCAGCAGCGGCGCCGATTCGGAATTGGGGGTCGCGGAAATACCGGAGGGCGGCGACCAGCAGCAGGACCGGCAGCCAGATGATGCCCACCCCCATGAACCAGATCAGCGTGTCGGCGGTAAACGAACCGACGGAGCCGGTCAGGTTATGGATGGAAACGCTCTCCGGACCGTAATAATGCCTCAGGGAGGGGTCGAGGGGATGGTAGGAGAGAAGGGCGAGCAGCAGAAAAACGGCGAGGGCCAGGCAACTCAACCCGGCGATTTCCGCGGCCCGTTTCTGGGAAGGCGATTTCTCATTCATTTTTCACACGAACGGTTCTTGGTCTTGTTATCCGCTCCCCCGGATGATCAGGGTGGCGGCGCCGACAAACCAGCAGTAGTATGCAAAAAGGCTGAGGCCTGTTTTATTGATGATCGCAAAGAGGAGTTTCAGGGAGAGAAACCCCGTTACTGCGGCCGCGAGGAAGCCGGCGCCCAGGGCGGGCAGGTCGCTCGCGGGAAGCCGCAGCAGGTCGGCCGATTTCAGGATGACGGCGCCGCTGATCGCCGGAATGGAGAGCAGAAAGGAAAACGTTGCCGACGTCTTCCGCTCCAGTCCCCGGAAGATCCCGAAGGTGATCGTGGAACCCGAACGGGAGATCCCCGGGATGAGGGCGACGGCCTGAACGAGGCCGAGGACGATCCCGTCCGTCAGGTTCATCTCCCCCTTCCGTCTTTGGTTCGTTTTCACCCGGTCCGAAAGGAAGAGCAGGATCCCCGTGATCAAAAGCATGAAGGCCGTCGTCTCCACCGATTCGAAAAGGCGTTCGATCCGGTCCTTGAACAGGATGCCGATCACGCCCGTCAGGAACGTGGCGATCGCGAGCCACAAGACCATCCTGCGGTTGGCGGCTTTCTCGCCGGTATCGGCCCCCGGCGCGTTTTCCGCCGGCCCTTTTCCGGGCAACAGCGAGGCGAGGAGTTCCCCGATCTCCCGTCTCAGGAAGAAGACGACGGCCAGCAGCGTTCCGAGGTGGAGGAGGACGTCAAAGGCGACATCCGGCTGCTGGAATCCCGGGATCAGCGCGGGGACGATGACCAGATGGGCTGAACTGCTGACCGGCAGCGGTTCCGTAAGCCCCTGAACAATACCCAGAATGACGGCTTCCATCAGGGTCATTGGGTCTCCTTTCCACGGCCTGTTGAGGGAGGCGTCCCGTCGGGGGCTCTGCCGTTGTCAACGTTACGGATAATGGTGCCGCGGACCCGCTCAATGAGCTCGCCCCTCGTTTCAATCGTGTATCCGGAGACATCCACCGGCCGGTCGATGATCATCGTGATTCGTCCCGGTTTCACCTTCAGGGTCCGCTTCGGCATGATCTCGTGGGCGCCGATGATTGAAATGGGCACGATGGGGACCCCCGCCTGGATGGCGAGGTGGAACAGGCCCTGTTTGAACGGCCTGACCGTCCCGTCCTTGCTGCGGGTCCCTTCCGGGAAGGTGACCACCGATTTTCCCTCCCGGATCTTCTGCGCTGCCTCCTCCAGGCTTTTCATCGCCTTCTCGTGATTCTGCCGGTCGATTTCGATGTATCCGGCACTTTTCATGGCCTTGCCGAAGATCGGGATCTTGAAGAGTTCCTTCTTGACGATCCAGCGGAACTGTCCGGGGATGTGGGCCAGGACGATCAGGATGTCGAAATCGCTCTGGTGGTTGGCCATGAAGATCTGCGGCCGGTTCATCAGCACGTTTTCGCGGCCGATCACATTCACCTGGATGCCGGTGAGCCCGAGAAGCATCTTCGCCCACAGGCTGGCGATCTTGTGCGCCTTGTTCTCACCGGGGGAGATGAGCGGGAAGAGATAAGCGCACGTCGACATGAAGGCGGTGACGGCGACGGCAAGCATGACCAGCAGTGCGGAACGAACCATGATCGGCTCCTGTCCTGGCGGATGGATGTCCCGGGGTGAACCCCCGGTGACGCTGTTGTTTCTACTCGAATATCCCCCCGAAGTCAATAAGGAATGTTTTGCCTGTCGGCGGACGGTTCGGAGAAAATGATTGACAAACGCCGCCCGTAAGAATAGATAAGCGGCCATGAAATATGACCTTTTCTCACCGGATCGGATGGCGGGATCTCTATGAAGCGGATCATGAGCAACAGGCGGGCGTTTGCGATCATTGAAAACTTTCCCCGGTCCAGGGTCCTGGTTGTCGGGGATATCATGGCGGACCACTTTATCTGGGGGAAGGTCTCCCGGATATCCCCCGAGGCGCCCGTTCCCGTGGTCGAGGTGAAGAAGGATTACTTCATGCTGGGCGGCTCAGCCAATGTGCAAAACAACATCTTTGCGATGGGGGGCCGGGTTCATCTGGCCGGGGTGGTCGGCTCCGACGAAACGGGAAGACGGTTGCAGACCGAGTTCCGCAGCCGGGGCGTGGATACGGAGGGCATCGTTGTCGAGACGGGGCGTCCCACAACGCTCAAGACGAGGATCGTGGCGCACGGCCAGCAGGTGGTCCGGTTCGACCGGGAGGAGCGCAAACCGATCCAGGCGAAAAGCATCCGGAAGATCCTCTCCTACATCGAATCGTTGCGGGATGATCTGGGCGCTCTCGTGATCTCGGATTACAGCAAGGGGGTGGTGACCCGTCCCCTTCTCGAGGGGATCCGGAAGGTGATCGCCGGCCGTCCGATCTTCACCTGCGTGGATCCGAAGCAGCGGGATTTTTCCGTGTATCAGGGTTTCGACATCATCACCCCCAACCATTACGAGGCCGGTCACGCGGCGGGGGAAGAGATGCAAAACGGCCAAGATCATATCCGTGTCGGCATGAAGCTGCTTCAGCAGTACGATTTCAGGGCCCTGCTGATGACCCGGGGGGAAGAGGGGATGAGCCTCTTTGAGAAGGACGGCCGGATAAGACACACGGTGTTTCCGACGCAAGCCCGGGAGGTTTTTGATGTGACCGGCGCCGGGGATACGGTCATCGGCGTTCTGGCCCTTTCCCTGGCGGCGGGGGCCTCTTTCCGTGAGGCGGCGTATCTGGCCAACCATGCCGCAGGGATCGTGGTGGGAAAGGCGGGTACGGCGACCGTGACCCGGGAGGAGCTGAGAGGGGCCCTATGAGTGATCCGCAGCCGCCGGATGCCGTCAAGCTGATGGCCAGCCTCTTTTCCGGGGATGATCGACTGCTCGGCGACGCGGTTCGGATCCTGTCGGAAAGGTATGGAAGGGCGGATTTCATCAGCGCCCCGGCGCCTTTTGCCTATACCGGCTATTACGCGAAGGAATTCGGAGGTTCCCTGATCCGCCGTTTTGTCGCCTTTGAGCGGCTCATCCGGCCGGAGTCGCTGCCGGACGTCAAGGTCTGGACGAACGCTCTGGAGAAGAGGTTGTCGGCGGAGGGGCAAAGACGGGTGAACATCGATCCCGGCTATCTGGCCATGGCCCATCTGATCCTGGCCACCGGAAAGGGGTATGCCCATCGGCCCTATCTCCGGGATGGGATCTACGCCGATCTGACCCTGATCTACCGGGACAAATCGTTTCATTCCCTTCCCTGGACCTATCCGGATTACGCCGGCGGGGAGGTGATCGGCATGTTGACCCGTATCCGGGGAAAGTACCTGATGCAGCTCAAGGGGAACACGGCGGGGGAGGCTTCCGTTTCCGATTCCGATGGGGAATTTTTTGATGAGGAATTTTGATGATTAAGAGTATGACCGGTTATGGCAAGGCGGAGGCCGTCCTTTCGGACAGGAAGTTCATGATCGAGATGAAGTCCGTCAACCACCGCTTTCTGGAGATCTCGCTGCGCCTGCCGGGGATGCTTCTTCCGCTGGAGGGCGAGATCAAGAGGAGGATTGGGGAGCAGTTCTCCCGTGGGCGGATCGAGGCGACCCTCCGGATGGAGAGCGACGAGGGCGCGGAGACCGCCGGTCGTTTGACCTTGAACCTGCCGCTGGTCCGCAATTACCATGCCCTCCTCGGCCAGATGAAGGAGGAACTCCATCTCGGAGGCAAGATCACGCTGGAGATGATGGCCGGCTTCAGGGACGCCTTCGTTCCCGCGGAGACGAGTCAGGACCCGGCGGCCCTGTGGGAAGGGCTTTCAAAGATCCTCGCGGAGGCGATCCGGACGCTGACGGAGATGAGAGAAAAGGAGGGGGAAAGCCTGGAGCGCGATCTGACGGCGCGTCTAAGTCTGATCGCCGGTTTTCTGGAAGGAATCGCCGGGAAGGCGCCGCAGGTGGTTCTGGACTATCAGAAGCGGCTCACCGACCGGGTGCGGGAACTGACGGGCGGCATGGTGATGGACGAGGCGCGCCTGCTTCAGGAAGTGGCGATCATGGCGGAGAAGAGCGATATTACCGAAGAGATCGTCCGTTTTCGCAGCCATATTGATCAGTTCACAGATCTGCTTGCGGGAGCGGACGCCGCCGGAAGGAAGATCGATTTCCTGATCCAGGAGATGGGCCGGGAGATCAATACGATCGGTTCCAAGAGCGGGGATGCGGAGATCTCGCGGAACGTCATCGAGATCAAGAGCGAACTGGCAAAATTGCGGGAGCAGGTGCAGAATATTGAATGAGATGCCGGTCGAACAGTCCCAGGGCTTGCTGATGATCGTGTCTGCCCCTTCCGGTGCGGGGAAGACGTCGATCTGCCGGGAGATCCTGCAGATGTTCCCGAATGTCCGCTTTTCCGTCTCCTGCACCACCCGTTCGCCCCGTCCCGGAGAGACCGACGGAAAGGATTATCACTTTATCTCCACGGAGGAGTTCCGGGAACGGATTGCCCGCGGGGAGTTTGTCGAATGGGTGGAGAATTACGGTCAGCTCTACGGGACGTCGAAAAAGACAATGAACGCCTTTCTCAAACAGGGATACGACCTGATCCTGGATGTCGAGCCGCGCGGCGCGAAAGCGATTCGGGAACAGTGTCCGCAGGGGGTCTTGATTTTCATTCTGCCCCCTTCGCTTTCCGAGCTGAAGTCCCGGCTGTCGAAAAGAGGGGAAAACGGCGCCGTCATGGAACACCGTCTCCAGAGTTCTCTGGATGAAATCCGGGAGGCGCTGTGGTATGATTATATTATTTTCAACGATAGACTGGAAGAGGCCGTCGATCGGTTTCGGGCTGTATATATCGCCGAAAGATCCCGTCGGGATCGTTTTACGGAAAGAATAGAGGCATTTTTCAAAGACGAATCGTCTTAATCAACTTAATCATTTGGAGGTTTATACCCGATGGCCAGAATTACCGTGGAAGACTCTTTGCTGATGGCAAAGAACCGATTTGCCCTCGTTCTGCTGACCGCTCAGCGGACCCGGCAGCTCTTGAAAGGATCTCAGCCCCTGACGGATACGAGAAACAACCGGGAGATCGTGACTGCCCTCCGGGAGATTGCGGCGGGAAAGGTTTGTTATGCCCATCCCGAACACCTGGAGAGGGTCAAAGAAAATTTCAAATCGATACCGCATGACACCGAATTTATCGGCGATGATGAATACGTCGACTAATCTCCCGCGGGAGCGGTTGATCTTTGCCCTCGACATCGGCGGGGGGCTGGAGGAGGCCCTTTCCTGGGTCGATCGGCTGTGGGATCACGTCGGTCTGTTCAAGGTGGGGAAGGAGTCTTTTGTCCGGTACGGTACGGAGATCGTCCGACAGATCCATGCCCGCGGCGGAAGGGTTTTCCTGGATCTCAAGTTCCATGATATACCCAACACCGTGGTTCGGGCGGCGGAGGCCGCCTCCGAACTTGGGGTGGCGATGTTCAATCTGCACGCCCTCGGTGGGCGAGAGATGATGGTGGAGACGGTCGGCGCGGTGCGGAGGTTTGCGGAGAGATCAGAGGTAAGGCCGCCGGTCGTTCTCGCGGTGACCGTTCTGACCAGTTTGAATGATAGCGATCTTAAAATCCTCGGATTTGGCCGGGGAACCGGCGAGACGGCGATTCACCTGGCGCGTCTTGCCCAGGATGCGGGGGTGTCGGGGGTTGTGGCGTCGGCGGCGGATGCCGCTGCCATCCGGAAGGCCTGCGGCGGGGACTTCCTGATCGTGACCCCCGGGATCCGGGGGGTTACGGAGGTGGCGGGCGATGATCAGAAACGGATCGTGACCCCCTTTGAGGCCGTGAGGTGCGGCGCCGACTATCTGGTGGTCGGAAGGCCGATCCGTCAGGCGTCCGATCCCGCAGGCGAGGCGGATGCGATCGTCGGGGAGATCGCACGGGGGCTTGCGCTTGGAGACGAAAGATAGCGCTAACGGGCCTTGAAGGTTCTCAAGGAACCGATTACGGAGGGATGTCATGCAGGTGATTTATGGCATCAACCCTCTCCTGGAGGTCGTCCTTTCGCATCCCGCGATGCTGGAAAAAATCTTCGTTGCGGAAGGACGGGGAGGGGAAGAGGTGCAGAAGATCCTGAAGCTCGCCGCGGATCATCGGATTCCCGTGGAATGCAGCGGCAGAGACCGGCTGGAAAAGCTGGCGCCCCGCCGTGTTCACCAGGGGATTGTGGGGCTTTGCCGGGAGCATGCGTATGCCACCGTTGATGAGGTGATCGCCCACCGCCACGAGAAGTCCAGATATGACCTGGTGGTTCTGCTGGACAGCGTCACCGATCCCCAAAATCTCGGTTCCATCATCCGGACGGCACATTGCTGTGGAGCGAACGGTCTCATCATCCCGGGAAACCGCGCCGCTTCCGTGACGGCTTCCGTTGCAAAGGCATCCGCGGGGGCCTTTCAGTATCTGCCGGTCGCGATGGTGGTCAATCTGGTCCGCACCATTGAATATCTGAAGGAGAGGGAGTTCTGGATTTACGGCGCCGACGCGAAGGCCCAGTCGGACATCCGGACGCCGGACTACGAAGGGCATATCGCGCTGGTCATGGGGAGCGAGGGCCGGGGAATCCGGCCGCTGATTCGGAAGAATTGCGATTTCCTGATCTCCATTCCGATGCGGGGGCGCGTGGCTTCCCTGAATGTTTCGGTGGCGGCGGGGGTTATCCTCTTTGAGATTCTCAGAAAGTGGAGGAATTAGTTATGCCGATATTCATGTGGCAGGCGGAAACGAAAAAGGGCGAATCCAGGAAAGGCGAGATCGATGCCGCCGACGAAGCGGCGGTCCGGGGGCAGCTCCGCCGGCAGGGGTTCAAATCGATCACCGTCAAGAAGAAGCCCAAGGATCTTTTCGAAAACATCGCCTTCCTCCAGCCGAAGGTCACGGAGAAGGACGTGGTGGTCTTTGCCCGGATCTTCGCCACGATGATCAACGCGGGCCTGCCTCTGATTCAGTGTCTCGACCTCCTCGGCAAGCAGGAGCAGAACAAGACCTTCTCCAAGGTGATCAACTCCATTCGGGAGGACATCGAGGGGGGCTCCACACTGACCGATGCCATCAGCAAATATCCGAAAATATTTGACAACCTCTTCGTCAATCTCGTGGCGGCGGGCGAGAGCGGCGGCATTCTGGACGTGATTCTCCAGCGTCTGTCCAATTATATGGAGAAGGCGATGAAACTGAAAGGCAAGGTCAAGGGGGCAATGACCTACCCGATCATTGTTGGGGTCATCGCGATCGTTATTATAGGTGGACTCCTGGTTTTTGTCGTCCCGATGTTCCAGAAAATGTTCGAAGGGATGGGTGGATCCCTGCCCGCACCGACGCAGTTTCTGGTGGACTTAAGCGAGTTTTTGCAGAGATACTACCTTTACATGGGAGGGGGGCTGGTCGCTCTCCGCTTGGGATTCAAACGGTACTATGCGACCGAAAAAGGGACGCTCGTCGTCGACGCGTTGGCCTTGAAAGCCCCGGTTTTTGGTCCGTTGCTGAAGAAAGTGGCCGTGGCCAAGTTCACGAGGACCCTCTCCACGATGATGCAAAGCGGTGTGCCGATCCTGGAAGGGCTCGGTATCGTGAGCAAGACCTCGGGGAACAAGATCATCGAAAATGCCCTCATGAAGACCAGGCAGAGCATCAGTGAAGGGAAGACGATCGCCGAACCCCTGCTGGAAGCGAACATCTTTCCCGCCATGGTCGTGCAGATGATTGCGGTCGGTGAGGCCACGGGCGCCCTGGATACGATGCTTGCCAAGATCGCCGATTTTTATGATGACGAGGTGGATGTGGCGGTTGAAGGGCTGACCGCCATGCTGGAACCCTTGTTGATGTGTGTTCTGGGGCCCGCGGTCGGCTTCGTGCTCATCGCCATGTATCTGCCCATCTTCCAGGCGGCCTCCGCCGCGGGTTAGGCTGGGGGCGATTTTCAAGCGGTGTGAACGGAAAAAGCCGGCGCCCGGAGGGAAAGATCGCAAATAAAAAATGGTCGGGATGGCGCGATTTGAACGCGCGACTCCTGCGTCCCGAACGCAGTGCCCTACCAAGCTGGGCCACATCCCGACACGGCAGTCCATAACCAATTTGGAGTCGATTGTCCACCATTATTTTTAGAATCATCATGATAACAATACCCAGAGGTCAATGACCAGGAGAAAAGGCGTGATCATCTACGATCTCAAATGCCGTGACGGCCATAAATTTGAGGGTTGGTTCAAGGACAGGGGCGCCTTCGATGAACAGCGGCTGCAGCAACTCATCGCATGTCCCGTCTGCGGAAATACGGAGACGGTGTTGATCCCTTCTTCCGTCGTGGTCAGGGGACGGGCCAACAGTTCCGCTGCGACAACGACGCAGAACGGCGAGCCGCCTCTGAAACTCCTCCGAGAATTGCAGGAGTACATCCATAAGAACTTCGATAACGTGGGCGACAAGTTTGCGGAAGTCGCCCTCCGCATCCACCATGGAGAGGAAGACAGCAGAAACATCAGAGGGACCGCCACCGGGAGCGAAGAAGAAACCTTGAGGGAAGAGGGCGTCCAGTTCATCAAGATGCCTCTGCCGAAGTTTGACGGTTAGCGTTTGCGGAGTCGCAGCCATACCTGGGCAGTTTTCTTATCGGTCTGTCTGACGAGAACCCCGGTGAGGGGGAATGTCCGGAAGTTAACAGGGGCAAAGCCTGAAAAAATAATAAAAAAAATCTTGACAAACGACGACATAAAAATTAGTGTCCTTTGTTTCACAGAGGGGGGGGTGATTTCTCTGCCTGGGTGGCGGCCCGGTCTTTGTGTGAAAATTATGTTTTATATTCAATATTTAGGAGCGCTGGCGTAGCTCAATCGGTAGAGCAGCTGATTTGTAATCAGCAGGTTGCGGGTTCAAGTCCCATCGCCAGCTCCAAGAAGATATTTTGCCCGATGGGTCACCATGGAGGGGTTCCCGAGCGGTCAAAGGGAGCAGACTGTAAATCTGCCGGCGAAGCCTACGGAGGTTCGAACCCTCCCCCCTCCACCAGTTTGCTGCGGCGATCATCTCTTTCTTAGAAGCGGCAGATGGCGATAAGCGGGAGTAGCTCAGTGGCTAGAGCGTCAGCCTTCCAAGCTGAGGGTCGCGGGTTCGAATCCCGTTTCCCGCTCCATTTTTGTTCGGTATGGGGCTGTTTGCTTCCCCTTAGGAATGTGCAGCCGATCATGATCATCACGGATTCTGATCGGTGGCGGGGGAAAGTGGCGCTTCGATGAAAGAAGCAACCAGCCCACGTAGCTCAGTCGGTAGAGCACATCCTTGGTAAGGATGAGGTCACCAGTTCGATCCTGGTCGTGGGCTCCATTGATGTAAGGTGGGTTAATCATGAGAAATATCATTACATTGGCTTGCACGGATTGCAAACAGCGGAATTATACGACGACCAAGAACAAAAGAACCATGCAGAATCGGCTGGAGATGAAAAAATACTGCAAATTCTGCCGGTCCCATAAGCTGCACAGGGAAACGAAATAAGCGGAAAGAGGCGCCGCCTTGATCGATCGGATAGGCCAGTAGCTCTAATGGATAGAGCGCCGGACTCCAAATCCGGATGCTGGGGGTTCAAGTCCCTCCTGGCCTGCCATTTTTATAAAACGGTATCGGGTGTGGGGGAATCAGGGGTTGCTGGATGGAAAGAGTAAAGGTTATCGCGGAGAAGATTAAGCTGTTTCTGGCCGGATCGAAAGTTGAACTGAAAAAAGTCACGTGGCCGACGCCGAAGCAGACCCTTGCCTCCACATCAGTCGTCATCATTGTGGTGATCATCGTGTCCGCTTTTCTGGGGATCGTCGATTTCGGTTTGACCAAGGTTGTTAAACTGGTGCTGGGTTAAGAATATGGCTTTCAGATGGTACGTCGTTCATACCTATTCCGGCTTTGAAAACCGGGTGAAGCTTTCTCTGCAGGAGAGGATCGAAACGGCCGGGAAGCAGGCCTTTTTCTCGGATATCCTGATCCCCGAAGAGGATATCGTCGAACTGGTATCCGGGGAGAAAAAGACCTCGAAACGGAAGTTTTTCCCGGGCTATATCCTCGTCCGGATGGAGTTGAACGACGACACCTGGCATGTCGTGAAGGATACGCCCAAGGTGACCGGTTTTATCGGCAGCAAGGACAAGCCCTCGCCCATTCCCGACAAGGACGTGGAGATCCTGAGGACCCGAATCGACGAGGGGACGCTGAAACCCAAACCGAAGTTCAAATTCGATGTGGGGGATCATGTGCGGATCATCGATGGCCCCTTCACCAATTTTGATGGAAGCGTCGATGAGGTAAAGCCGGAGAAGGGGAAACTACGTGTTATTGTGAGTATTTTCGGACGGTCGACGCCGGTGGAACTGGATTTCATCCAGGTTACACAGACGTAAAGCAGCAATAGAACAATGGCAAGGCGCCTGGTTCTGTTTCTCCGCCGGCCATTGATCTTGAATTCAGATAGAAACGAAGGTGATCAGAATGGCAAAGAAGGTAATCGCGAATATTAAACTTCAGATCAAGGCAGGCAAGGCTACCCCTTCACCGCCGATCGGTCCGGCCCTCGGTCAACACGGCGTCAACATCATGGAGTTCTGCAAGGCATACAACGCCATGACGCAGAACCAGGAGGGGATGGTCATCCCGGTCGTTATCACGGTTTACGCCGACCGGTCCTTCACCTTCGTGACCAAGACGCCGCCCGCGTCCGTCTTGCTGAAGCAGGCGGCGAAGATCGCCAAAGGGTCGGGCGACCCCAAGCGGGATAAGGTTGGTCAGGTGACGCTGAAACAGGTCCGGGAAATTGCCGAACTGAAGCACAATGATCTGAATGCCGTGGATATTGAGGGAGCGATCCGGATTGTTTCGGGAACGGCGCGATCCATGGGGATTGAAATCGCGGGCTGATGTGGGGACACCTTGCGGCAAGGTGTCCCCGGGGCTTCCGGCAGAACATCGGGGGATGTGCCGGCGGGCGTCTTAAGTGGAAAAGTTTCGGTGAACCCAAGTCCCCGGCGGTGGGTTTCGATTTGAGGTTTGATCATGTCCAAGAGAGGCAAGAAGTACATCGAGGCGATGAAAAATATCGAGGTGGCAAAGCGCTATCCCGTCCAGGAGGCTGTTGCGCTGGTGGTCGGTGCGGCCAGGGTGAAGTTTGATGAGACCGTCGATGCCGCCATCCGGCTTGGGGTGAATCCGGCGCATGCCGACCAAATGGTCCGGGGCTCCGTTGTTCTTCCCAATGGACTGGGAAAATCGGTCCGGGTGCTGGTTTTTGCGAAGGGCGAAAAGGAAAAGGAGGCCCTGGAAGCCGGCGCCGATGTGGTGGGATCGGATGATATTGTTGAAAAGATCAGGGGCGGCTGGCTCGATTTTGACCGGGTGATCGCAACGCCGGATATGATGGGGAGCGTCGGCAAACTGGGGAAGATCCTCGGTCCTCGCGGCCTCATGCCGAATCCGAAGGTCGGAACGGTGACCTTTGATGTGGGAAAGGCCGTTTTGGAGCTGAAGGCCGGTAAGGTCGAATTCCGTGTTGAAAAGGCGGGTATTGTCCATTGTCCCATCGGCAAGACCTCTTTCGGGGCGGAGAAACTGACGGAGAATTTTCTTGCGTTGCTGGAGATGGTCGTCAAATTGAAACCCGCATCAAGCAAAGGTATTTATATCCGGAGTATTTCCCTCTCGACCGTAATGGGTCCCGGGGTAAAGGTGGATCCTCTCGCCCTCCGGGGCATTTAATGCCATGGCCCTGCCGGGCTATGGGAGATGAAAACGGGTCTGAGACAGCAGGTACAGGAAGTTTAAACGTGGTCGGCCTGCCGAGACTGGGATGCGTGGCCTTTTGGGCCGGGGAAATCGTCCTGTATGTTGCTCTGTTCTCTGACTTTTTCGACGGGTTTTTCTAAACGGGGACACCTTGCCGCAAGGTGTCCCCATCCGGAAGGAACGGATCAGATGGGAAAGGAGGTTGAAGATTGGATCGGAGAACGAAGGAGCAGGTTGCTGCTGAACTCCATGAAAAACTGAAAGATTTCAAGTTGGCGGTTCTCACCAGTTACAGTGGGATGGATGTGGCGAAGATAACGGCACTGAGGGTTGTTCTGCGAAAATCGAATGCGGAACTCCGGGTTGTCAAGAATTCGCTGCTCTCCATCGCGTCGCGCGAAACAGATTTCTGCGCACTGGAAGAGCACTTCCGAGGGCCTCTGGCCGTGGCGATCGCCCGCGGCGACGTGGTCGAGACCACCAAGGCGCTGGTTGATTTTGCCAAGAAGAATGCCAGTCTTGAAATCAAGGCGGCCGTGATGGGCGGCAAACCTCTGAGCAGGGAGCAGCTCACGATTCTGGCTGAACTGCCGAGCCGGGAGGTTTTGATCGGGAAGCTGCTTTCCCTGATGGTCGGGGTGCAGACCTCCCTCGTGAATGTCCTGAGCGGGGTTCCGAGGAATTTTGTACAGGTTCTCGATGCCTATCGGGAACAGAAGGCGTCAGCAAACTAACAATCATATACAGGAAGGGATAGGACAATGGCGAACGAGATTACCAAAGAGGATGTTGTAAAATTCATTGAAGGGATGACGGTTCTTGAGCTTTCGGAACTGGTGAAGGAACTGGAGCAGAAGTTTGGTGTGAGCGCCGCGGCGCCGGTTGCGATGGTCGCCGCCGCTGGGCCGGCGCAGGCTGCTCAGGTTGAGGAAAAGACCGAATTCGATGCGATCCTGACGGGGTTCGGTGATCAGAAGATCCAGGTGATCAAGGTGGTCAGGGCGATCACGGGTCTGGGACTCAAGGAAGCCAAGGATCTGGTGGACGGCGT
>Ga0265296_1003602_pt1 | contig 14175 bp, 16 predicted proteins | sample MunlanPumphouse1_FD_189073 | JGI IMG/M metagenome (GOLD analysis project Ga0265296, IMG submission 189073) | Groundwater microbial communities from a municipal landfill in Southern Ontario, Canada - Pumphouse #1 | ecosystem: Environmental > Aquatic > Deep subsurface > Groundwater | place... | reverse complement strand
TCTGCGTGAAACCAATGTCGTACGCCGCGAGTTCCGTCGCGGATCGTTGCATGTAATACGTGACATCGCGTATGGAGCGTCTCCATCCCACCGATCAAACGCCGGCGCAGCCGATGCCGGAACACCATGCGCAGTGCAATGAGTGGTCCATACGGTGTCGGCTGGAGTTCCAGTTAGAGGTTGCGCGGCGGATGATGGACGTCGAACACCTCGGCGATGCCGAGATGGCGGAGTGGACGACGTCGCACGCCGCGCAGTTCGCCGCGATCGTTGATGCGAAGGATGACGACGGCGCGGCGATTCGCCGCCTCATCGTGACGGATCCGGAGGCCGCATACGCACAGGTGCTGCGGAGAATGCTGCACTAAGCGCGGGAGTATCTTCGCTTCGCTCGATACTCCCGATCCTCGCTCGAAACCATGCGCGGGCTAACGCCCGCTCGGTCTCGCGCCACGAAGCCGTCGCCCGAGCAAGCTCGATCGCCGTCTCCGCGTCGCGATCCCACGCGGCCTTCGGGCCGCGCGCGGCGCTGATTCCTTCACAGGGGGTATTCCCCTGTGCGATCCCGGAATCCACAGCGAGCAAAGCTCTACGGCCATGGATCCCTCCCTCGCGGGAGTAGCACAGTGGTAGTGCATCAGGTTTCCAACCTGACTATGCGGGTTCGATTCCCGTCTCCCGCTTTCGGTTCCACACCAAGAACAGCCCTGCGGCCACCGCCGTAGGGCTGTTCATGGAGATAGAAATGGGTGGATCACGGGATTCTTGGGGACTCCTCACGTTTCCCCTCCCTCTCCGCACCGCAGTGGGGAGAGGGAGGGAGAGGGAGGGAGAGGTGCGTACCGCCATGAACCGCGATCCATCTCCTCTCCCCCTCTCGCTCCCCCTCCCCATTTTCGATGGGGAGGGGGAGGATGTTGTGGAACGCATCACGTGCCATCGCTCCCTCGCTGTGTGGTGTCACTCCCCGAGAATTCCGACTGATCCATGGTTTGCGGAGTGGGCCGCCCGGGGGTCGAACCCGGAACCTTATCCTTAAGAGGGATCTGCTCTGCCAGTTGAGCTAGCGGCCCGCATGCGCCCGCCCCGATTCGAACGGGGAACGACAGGTCCGAAGCCTGTCGTGATATCCATTTCACCACGGGCGCTTACCACCCCTTCGCTTGCAACCCTTTTGTTGCCGCATCCATCTGCGCTTCCTGCTTCGATAATCCCGCGCCCTTCGCGACCAACTCACCGCCGAGGTAGATGCCGACGATGAACTGCTTCGCGTGATCCGGGCCCGATTCGTCGAGCACCTTGTAGCTCGGCGTCACCCCGATCCGGTCCTGCGCAATTTCCTGGAATTTCGATTTCGCATCAATGTACAGGCGGTTCGTGAGGATGTTCGGGAGCTTCGGGAGGAGCACGCGGTGGAGGAACGTCCGCGACACGCGCAACCCCTGGTCGAGGTAGATCGCGCCGACGATCGCCTCGAAGGCATTCGCGAGGATGTACTGCCGCGCCTTACCCGTCTCCTTCGCCTCTCCGCGCGAGAGGAGGAGGAACGGTTCCGCCCCGATCTCCTTTGCGATCTCCGCGAGCATGTTCGCGTTCACGAGCGACGCGCGCCAGTTCGTGAGCTCGCCCTCGGGGTTCTCGTAGTGCTTGTAGAGGTACTCCGTGACGACGAGCTCGACGACCGCGTCGCCGAGGAACTCGAGCCGTTCATTGTGGCCGAGCGGGAAGTCCGGGTGCTCGTTGAGGTACGAACGGTGGACGAACGCCTGCGTGAGGAGCTCCTTGTTCTTGAACTCCACGACGATCGCCGATTCGAATGCGGTAAAATCGTGTACCATGCAGCCCTCACGCGGTTGGATCATCCGCCGATGGCGCGTCATCGGATTCCGCCTCATCCGATGGTCGTTCCTCCTCCTGCGCCTCCGTTTTGCGCTCCGGCTCCCCCTTCGCCTCCGCCGACGTTTCCTCCACCTCTCCCCGCTCAATCATGTCCTTGTAGATCGCGCCGAGGACGCCGTTCACGAACCTCCCGGACGCATCGCCGCCGAACGTTTTCGCGAGCTCGATGGATTCGTTGATCGCAACCTTTGGTGGGACCTGACCACCTGAGAACTTCAGCTCGTAGACGCCGAGGCGGATGACGCTCCGATCCACGTTCGTGATCTGATCAATCGGCCAGTGCGGCGCCCACTTCTGGATGAGCGCATCAATCGCCTCGATGTGTTCGGCGACCCCGTTCGTCACGTCGAACACGAACGTCGGTTCATCAATGCCGGGCGCGAACTCTTTGAGGTTCGCCGCGGTGATCTCCGCAATGCGATTCGGCTGGCGGCCGTTGAAGTCCCACTGGAAGAGGGACTGCATGGCGACCGTTCGGAGCAGGTGCCGATTGGCCATAGACGTAGGGGCGACCCTACGTGGTCGCCCGGGCGGGGACGTAGCCCCGCCCCTACCTTGCTTGCGACTTGCGTCTGTCCCCGCCAGAGGCGGGTCCGCCTTTGGCGGAGGCGTGCGGCTTCATTACCTGTCGTCCCGCATACGTCCCGCAGAACGCGCAGGCGTGGTGCGGGAGTGTCGGTTTCTCGCACTTCGCGCACGTCGAGAGGTTGAGACGCTTCAACGCGAAATGCGACGCGCGGCGGCGCTTATCGGATGAGGTTCGACGGTGTCCAGGTAGTCCCATAGGAAATGCTTCGGTGAATCCTACAGCGAGCGTAGCGCACGGCAAAAACCTTGACAACCGCGCGCCGGTATGCTATGAGTATAGCAGTGCACGGAATCGGGCACCACCGCTCGTTCCCATCCCCACAGGCGAAAGGAGTTGTCCATGCGGTGCGCACGGCAGCAGAGACACGGCTTCACGCTCATCGAGCTCATCATCGTCACCATGATCGTCGGTGTAGTCGCGGCAATTTTGATTCCTGCCTTCACGTCGTCCAAGGATCATGAGCGCACCGCCGCTGGCACCTGTGCACCAGCCACACGGACGGCTGAACGATCCGGCCTCCGAAACGCGGAGGTGGTCTGGACGTTCCGGGCCTACCACTTGTCCCACCACGACAGGATGCTCGCGGGGTGCATGGCCGACGATGACGTCGTGTGCCAGATCGAGGGAACCGACGCGAAGGAACAGCGAGCCCGCATGATCCTCTGCTGTCACCCGGGTCCCGATAACCCGATCTGCGCGCTCCCGTCGCCATCCGTCGCGTTCTCACCGGGGCGGTGAACGCGTGCGCACATCAGCGCCCAGCTCCCCTCGAGAGTTGGGCGCTTCACTACGTCGCGCTCACCCGTACACCCCGCTCGTGCGTGCCGATGCGGTACTCCTACGGACGAAGTAGGACCGGACAATAAATAAGGAGGTGCGACGTGAACACGAGAACCGCGCCGCTCACGCGGACGCAGGCGCGGAATCGAACCAACGCCGCGGTGGAGGCGCTCCGGGCGCTCGTCAAGGCACCGGAACGGAGAGATCTCGCCCGAAGAAGAGTGGTGGAGATCGGCCGTTTAGGGAACGAACGTCTCATCCTCACGAAGGATGGACTCATCGAACGAACCATTGGCGCCCCTCGATTCAATATCTTCGACGAATCCTGGGAGTGCAGACAGTACGGGCGCGCGTTCACAAGGGTGTCCACGCGCATCGTCCGCGACTACCAACTCACCGCTGCTGATCTCATCAAGATTCGGAGATGGCTGCGGACGAGGTAGCGAGCCGCTCTGCGTCGTACACGAACGCCCAGTCCCGACCTGTCGGGACTGGGCGGATTCTTTACGGGCTGGATTCGCGCGCACTATGATCACCCGTACATCTGCTCGTGCGTGCCGATATCGAGGAAGAGGACGAGCACGTATCTCTGATGTTCCTCGAAGATGATGCGGAGGTCGCCGACGACCGTGATCGCGCGCAGCCCCGAGAGCCGGCCGCGGAGTGCGTGGTTCCGGAGTAGCGGGTCGTAGGGGTTTGCAATGAACCGCTCGATAGCGGCGGAGGTCTTCTCGCGGAGCGATGGCGGGAGTGAGCGGAACTTCCGCTCGAACCTCCGGTGGTACCGGATGGTCATAACTTCCCACCGCTCGGTGCTTAGAGCGAATGGAGGTGCGCGATCGCCTCTTTCGAGTTCATCGCGCTGGAAATATTCCTCCCCCGCTTCGCCTCGCGGGATGCACGGAGAATAGCGGACTCCTCCTCGAGGGTGAGCCCGTTCTCCGTCAGTAGACGGAATGGGATGCCTTTCCGGAGCGACACCTGCCGGAGGAAGAGTTTGATCGCGGTGCTCATGTCGAGTCCGAGCGCGCCGAGGACGCGATGCGCGGACCGTTTGACCCGTTCGTCGATGCGAACCTGGATGGTGGTCATAGGGCGGGGATGTATCTCTGACCGCGTACATTACCAGTGTACCAAGGCGTAGTGACGTTGTCAATACGCGTGTGGCATTGAGCGATTTGCGCGGAGGATGAGGAGGTGCCGCTTACCTTGCTTGACGTGCGTCGCAGTGAACTCATGCACCATACAACCCCCACCCTCTACCCCCACTTGACACAGCGGGCAAGGCGTGGGAAGGTGGCGGTGGACCTTGGACAAGAAGGAGGCCACCCATAATGACGGCAATATCAGCCGCGCTGCGCACGTGGACACAAGAACGGAACCGGACCGACGCTGCAGTACGAGCGCTCCGGGTGCTCGCGAAGATGTCGATCAGCGTTCGGGGCGTGAAACTCGGGAATGTGGGAGGAGAAGTACTGGGCTACACTCTGGTCCTCACACGTGATGGCCTCTGCATCCGAGGCATACTCAACGATCCATCCATCAAGGGTCGATCCTATCAGGATCCTCTCGGTGAGGTGCCGCTTGGCTGCATCGTGCGAGTGTACGGCCTCACCACCGAGAAGCTCACCGCGCTCCGGCGGCGGCTGCGGGCGAAATGAGCCGCTCGGCCTCCCCCTCCAACTCCCCCTCCACTCCGGTGGAGGGGGAGAAACTGTTTTTAGCGAGGAGCGCGGGAGGGATGCCCTCGGGACAGGACGCCGTGGAGCCCGAACGGGCATGGTTCGAGCGAAGCGAGAGAGTGAGGGCGCAACGCGAGCGCGGATCCCCGCTGGGGGATCCGCGCGTTCCTGAACCGAGGGCGCCCGACCACGCTCCTCGCCATCACACGTACGTCACGCTCGCAACTTCATCACTTTCTTCCTTGAACCTCATCACCCGCACTCCTTGCGTCGCGCGGCCGGCGATGCGGACTTCGGCGTACGGGAGGCGGATGACCTGGCCGTTCTTTGACACGACGATGAGATCCGCGGGCGGCGCCTTGCCATTGAAGACGAAGGCCGTCACGAGCTTCCCGGTCTTCGACGTAATCTCCGCGGTTTTGATGCCGCTCCCGCCGCGGCCCTGCACGCGGTACTGGTTCAACTTCGTCCGTTTCCCGTACCCGTGGTCCATGATGACGAGCACTTCGCACGCATCCGGCGAGCACCCCTTCCCGATGACGTCCATGCCCACGACGACGTCGTCCTTCTTCCCGAGTCGCATTCCGCGCACGCCCGCCGCGACGCGCCCCATCGGCCGCACGTCCTTCTCCTTGAACCGAATCGCCTGCCCCTGCCGTGAGACGAGGAGCACTTCGTCGTGCCCGGTGGACGGTTTCACGTACTGGAGGAGATCATCGCCGCGGAGCTTCAGTGCGATGAGTCCGGACTTCCGAACATTCTCGAACGCACCGAGGTCCACTTTCTTCACAACCCCGTACTTCGTCGCCATGACGAGGTACTTCTCGTCCTTACTCAAATCAGAGATCGGGAGAATCCCGGACACCTTCTCCGCGGGCGAAAGGTTGAGGAAGTTCACGAGCGCCTGACCCTTCGCGGTGCGCGACGCCTCCGGAATGTCATACGCCTTCAACTGGAACACGCGTCCGCGCGTCGTGAAGAAGAGCACATCCGCGTGCGTCATGGTTGCGAACAGGTGCTCGACGACGTCCTCCTCCTTCGTGGTGAGTCCAATGACCCCCTTCCCTCCCCTCCCCTGCGTCTTGAACGTGTCCGGCGGCACACGCTTCAAGTACCCGTCCTTCGTCACCATGACGATCGCCGGAACATTCGGGATGAGATCTTCCTGCTTGAACTCCTTCACCCCCTGGACGCGCACCTCGGTCCGGCGCGGCGTCCCGTACTTCTCCTTCAGTCCCTTCACCTCGTCCTTGATGACGCCCATGATGCGCGCCGACGACTTCAAGATCGCCTCGAGGTCCTTGATGAGCTGCGTCTTCTCCTTGAGCTCGGTCTCCACCTTCAGCCGTTCGAGGTTCGCGAGCTGCGAGAGCCGCATGTCAAGGATCGCGTTCGCCTGCGGCTCCGTCAGTTTGAATCGCTTGATGAGGTTCACGCGCGCCTCGTCGCGATCCTGCGACTTCTTGATCGTCGCGATGACCTCGTCAATGTGGAGGATCGCAATCTTCAATCCCTCGAGGATGTGCGCGCGCTCTTTCGCCTTCGTGAGATCGTACTGCGTGCGCCGCCGGATGACCTCCCGCCGGTGCTTGAGGTACTCGTCGAGAATGCCTTTGAGGTTCAGGACGCGCGGCTGGATTCCGTCCACGATCGCGAGCATGTTCACGTGGAACGTCTCTTGCAGTTCCGTCGAGTGGTAGAGGCGATTGAGGACTTTCTTCGGGTACGCGTCCTTCTTGAGGTCAATGACGACGCGGACGTCGCCCTTTGAGGACTCATCGCGGAGGTCGCGGATGCCCTCGATCTTCTTCGCGGCAACGAGCTCCGCGATGTGCTCGAGGAGTGTCGCCTTGTTCACCGCGTACGGGATCTCCGTGACGATGATCTGCGTCCCGTGCTTCCCCTCCTCGACGATCTCCGCCTTCGCGCGGCACACGATCGCGCCCTTGCCCGTCGCGTACGCCCGCGTGATCTCCGGAAGGTCGAAGATTGTCCCGCCAGTCGGGAAATCCGGTCCCTTCACGAACTTCATGAGATCCTCGACCGTCGCGTCCTCGTGATCAATGAGGTGCGTGATCGCGTCGCAGAGCTCGCCGAGGTTGTGCGGCGGGATGGACGTCGCCATGCCGACCGCAATGCCGACGGTTCCGTTCAGGAGGAGGTTCGGGAGGCGCGCCGGGAGCACGACCGGTTCTTGACGCGTCGCGTCGAAGTTCGGGATGAAGTCCACCGTCTCCTTGTCGAGGTCAATGAGGATCTCCTCCGCGATCCCTGCGAGGCGTGCCTCCGTGTACCGATACGCCGCCGCGCTGTCCCCGTCCATCGAACCGAAGTTCCCTTGTCCGTCCACGAGCATCTCGCGCATGCTCCATGGCTGCGCGAGGCGAACCATGGTGTCGTACACGGCCGTATCGCCGTGCGGGTGGTAGTTGCCGAGGACCTCGCCGACCACCTTCGCGGACTTCGTGTGCTTCGCGGTGTGCCGGAGCCCCATCTGCCACATCGCGTAGAGGATGCGGCGGTGGACGGGCTTCAGCCCGTCGCGGACGTCCGGGAGCGCGCGCGCGATGATGACGGACATCGCGTAGTCGAGGTACGACGTCTCCATCTCGCGCGTGATCGGCGCGGGTTCTACTCTGCCAATCGAAAATTCCGGCGCAGGACCGGTTTTCGATGGCGGCTCGTTCGGCTTCGTGTGCTTCAGTCGTGCCACAGAACAGGCGCTATTAATGTTCGCACTTCAGCGAAACATCCTCGTGCGTCGTTTCGACCGGAGCGAGCGCAACGAGCGGAGTGGAGAAATCTCGTCCGTTGAGCGACATCGAGGTCTCTCGACTCGCTTCGCTCGCTCGAGACGACGCAGGAGGATTGTTTGGGGGGTTCAGCGAAACTCAATAGGTGTCAGCGATCAGCTGGCGTGCGTACGTCATCGGAGACCGCTGGCGGCATCGAAAGCAACATTGGCGCATCCGGAACATCGGTCGGTGGTGTGAGTTTATTCAACGCCTCCACCTGCGCATCGAACTGCTTCCCAATGTCCGGGAGTGACGGCCCCGCAGGCATCGTCACCGGCGGCGCGAGGACGTGCTGCCGGAAGAGCGCGAACCACGCAATGGCGATGGTCGCCGCAATGAGCCCCACGCTGACGACGAGTTGGTGCCGCGGGTGCATACCCTACGTCACCGCCAGGAGCTGTACTCGCATCGTGTCCTCCGGGAGGTCCTTCTCCGTCACCTTCAATTTCTCCTCCGCCGTCTTCGCAGCGCATCCCATCTCCTTACAGAAGGCCTCGACTCCATCATACGGGAGTCGTGCGCCGGGGACTTTGTACTGGATGGGGATGACAATCCGCGGCTCGATTTCCTCAATGATCGCGGCGGCCTGTTTCGAATTCAGTACGCCGTGCCCGCCGATCGGGATGCAGAGGATGTCAATGTCGCCGAGCTGTTCGAGCGTCGCTGCGTCAATACTCGATGCGACGTTCCCGAGGTGTGCGACGGTGATTTCCTCCGCGCCGATTCGGTACACCGTGCGGTCGCCCGTCGCAATGCCGGTCACCATGACGCCGCGCGCCTCGTATTCGCCGGGCCCCGCCACGCGGTACGGCCCCGCTCCGAACTCCGGGAGCGTACCGGTCGTCGAGCACACGAGATCAACCGCGGAGGGACGGATCGCGGTGAGCCCGGTCGCCTTCGCATCGTACGGATCGAGGAGGATCGTGTACTCCTGCGGCCCAATCTTCCCGCTCAGCCGCACGCACGCGTCACCGTGGTACTGGATGGTCATAACGAAGCGCGAAGCTCACAGCACGAAGCCGTAAGCTCGAGACGGATCACGCAGCTGCACGCTGGCGAGCTACGCGACGTGTTCGGACATGCCGTCGGACCGGTGCCGCTCGTCGAAACTCATCGAGCGAGCAGTCCATGATATCAAGACGTACCGGTATCCGATGTGCGTCATAATCCACGACAACATTCCCATGGACATCCGAGTCCACGCTCGCGGTATTCGAGAGCTTAATTGAGAGGATGTGCGACTGTGGATCGTACGTAATTTTCGGAGGTGCGATGTTCATACGTACTTTGCAACCTTGGAGGTATCAATGACGGTGACGACCGTGATGTCGTACCGGCGTTGTTCGTACACGACAAGGAGCGCGTGGTGCTGGCGTAATCGTTGATTTCGATACCCACGGACTGCGAGGAAGCGGCCCCGGTGAGTCGTTGATGGCGAGAGCCGATCCGGCCGCTCGATGGTTGTTCGAACGTCCCGCCGCCACACTCCTCGCTCCCGCATTCGGACCAGTGCGTGTGGAGAGAATCGGAGACGCATACGGCCGGCGGGATGGCACTTCCATCATACCCCGCAACGAACTCATTGACAATCGAAGAGCGGAATGGTAGGTTTGGGGTGTTGCAGCACCCTGCCGCAACTGGAGGGTTCGCCCCTTCACAACCCGACGCAGGCCGCACGAAGCAGCCGCCTGCGACCCGTCCCGTCGAGAGACGGGGCCGGAGAGGAGAACGACCGTGTACACGTTGACGCGAGGGCAGATTGAAGAACTCCGAACGTACTTGCCGATCCCGCACGGTGGGTTGAAGCTCATCGCGGGGATCGGCGCCATCCTCGGAATCGCCACAGGTACGCTATGGATCAGCAACCTCGCGGTGGGCGCTGGCTTCTCGTCAGCCGCCGTGGCGACCGGTATCGCGGCCATCATCACGGTCGCGTTCGGCGCGTGCTGGTTCGAGTGGTTCGTCGCTGCGTACTTGCAGTGCAACGTTCGCGGGTTCGTCGCTCGGTTCACGCTCTCGGAGTCGGAGACGATCACGGGTGGGACAATCGTCCCAATCGTGAGCCACGTCATCCGCAAGCGGAAGGAAGACAAGGAGGATAGACATCGGGCGCGCTTCCACAGCGATTTTCCGGGGGGAACCATGGCCATGATCTCGCTCCCACTCGGCGGGTGGTTCACGACGTCGGCGATCTTCGTGAGGGACCTGAGGCATGTTCGGAGAGGGGCCATCGCGATATTCAGCCAACTCCGCGGCTGGTCCGTGCGCCTCCTCGCGATCCTCGACACCGTCGGAACGGTCACGGTCGAGATCCGAAGATGCGACCGCACGCGAAACAAGGGCGAACGCATCACCTGCGACGCCGAACGGGCGCTCCGGTACCTGGAGGAGATTGCGACGATGGAGATTCCTCCGACGAGCGTGTCGGAGTACCTCTGGCGGAAAGCGCAGCAGTGCGATGACGCGCGGAGCGAGCTCATGGAATTCCTCGAATGGCTGACCGACGCGGGCCATTTCGGTAGCCCGCAGCACTGGGAAGGCGACGTCCAAAAGAAACTGCCGCCGCGCTACACCAATCGCCAGTCCTTCAAGCACTGGATCGAACAACGGGCGCGGCTGGCCATCGAGGGGCGCGCCGAGGCGACAGCGTTCATCGGGCAGCTCGACGAGCGTTTCGAGCAGAGCGACCGTCTCCACGACAAGCTCCAGGCGCTCGGTATCCACAGAGTCATCATCAACTGGCTCTGTGATCGCCGCGTGCAGGAAGTCGGGGCGCTGACCGATACCGACGCGTGCGCGATCGCGCTCGCGAGGGTCCGCCGCCGCATCGCGGAGGCGGAGAAGCGCAACGCCCTCCGGCACAAGCGCGGGAAGCCCGCGACTCCGCCTGCGCCGTAGCGCGAAACATGAAGCCCATCCGACGGCCGTCGGATGGGTTTCTCCTTGCGCGGCCTTACGCACCCTTCGCGTCCCAGTCAATCATTACCATGGATGTTCCGGCAGCGGCGGCGAGGTACTTGGATGCTTGGAGCGCGGCCTTCACGCCCTCGCCCGCGGAGATCGCCGCCTGCTTGTACACGATGTCCGTGAGGTCGCCGGCCGCAAAGACGCCCGGCACCGACGTCGCGCAATCGCGATCAATGACGACCTCGCCGCGATCGTTCAGCGGGACGACTCCCTCAAGCCATTTCGTCTTCGCGGAGTAGCCGATACGAACGAAGACGGCATCGACTGCGAGCGTACGCCCCTCCCCCTCTCCCGACGCTCCGGCCGGGACAGGTCGCTCGCCCTCCACCAGTACGACCTCCTTAACACGATCTTCACCACGGAGCTCCGCGATCGCATACGGCGCGAGCACCTCGATGTTCGGCGTCTGGTGCATCCGTTCGAGGAGCGCCTTCTCCGCGCGGAACTCGGCGCGGCGGTGGATGAGGTACACGTTTGCCGCCGTGGGTGCGAGATCGAGCGCAGCGGTGACTGCGGAGTTCCCGCCGCCGACCACGGCGACCGTTTTTCCGTCCAGCCGCGGCGCATCGCTCACCGCAGAGTAGTACACGCCCTTTCCCATGAACCGCGCCTCGCCTTCGCACCCGATGTCGTTGGGGGTGAGTCCGAATGCGAGAATGATGGTTTTGGTGATGACAAGGTCGCCTTCCGCGAGTCGCACCACCCACCCCCTCTCGCTCCCCCCCCCATCGGGCGGGGGAGAAATATTGATGACTTCCCCAAATCGGAACTCCGCCCCGTCGCGCTTCGCTTGCGCGAGCATGCGCTCGGCGAGCTCACGCCCGCTGAGGCGATCAACGCCCGGGTAGTTCTCGATGCAATCCGTGAGCGCGAGCTGCCCGCCGAGGTCCTTCGCAACGAGCGCGGTCCCCCACCCTCGCCGCGCGGCGAACATCGCCGCGGCGAGCCCGGCCGGGCCCGCCCCCACCACGACGACGTCGTGCACGCTGTTCGTCATACTGCTCCCATCGTATGGCGAAAAAAGGAAACCGGCGAGCCATTGCTGGCCCGCCGGTCCGTGCGTTTCTCGGAGGTCACGCCCTATCGCTGTGCCACGGCTTGCCGTCGGCAGCCGCGGCGATCTCCGCGTCGGTCGGCGTCGGCACCCGCATGCGGCAGAGCGTTCGCTCGTTGTACGCCGCCCAGTAGCACCATCCCTCGTCGGCGCTGCGGAAGCACGTGCTCACGCACTCGAAGGCGTACGGCTGACGCACGCCGTTCACGACGAGCGCCAGACGGTGCTCATCCAGCGTTTCGCGCGTCATGTAGACCACGCGCCCGTCCGGGAGTTCGGCGTAGTTCGCGGAGTACTCCGGCTTCCCGATGTGGTCGCGGAGCAGCGTGCGTCCGTCAAGCGTGTAGAGCGAGGGGTGGCCTTCGTAGTCCCTAATGAGGACGCCGATGCCGTTGTCGGTCTCGACGATTTCGCGCGGGATGCCAACGCTGTTATCGAAATTCCAGAGCGCTGTGACTTCCCTCGGCCCGATGTGGCCAACGATGAATGAGCCCCCCACCATCTCATTACCCCAAATCCCGTAGCACTCGCCGTTGGACACAGCGAAGAGTCCTTGGAGTCGCCAGACCGGAAACGGCTTCCGGTCGGTGTCGCGCGTGCCGTCGTGCCGGTAGTACGCAACCGTGTCCGGCTCTTGCAACGGATCACTCCCTGTTAGTCCGACGATAATCCGATCGTCGCGGAGGACCGCCGCCTGCCGAAAGTCGCCCAGAGCGCTCTCCTCAAAGAGGAACGCACTTCCTCGGTAGAATCGCATTCCGCCGCGCGGGGCGTCCTCCGCTGTGTGCGCACCGTCCTCCCCCCGGATCGCCCCGCCATCCCGAAGGATCGTGATCGGCTTGCCGCTCGGATCGAACCCGAGCACCCGGCAACCGAACTGGCGGCTGGTCGGATCCGGCGCGTCGGGCAACAGGTAGCCGAGTTTTCCGCAGACGGTGATGAGCTTGTCTGCGATGACGGCGACGAAACAGGGTTGACCATCCGAAGTCACGGCAATACCACGGAGCAGCGCACGGCTGTATGCGCCGGGCAACCGCCACACCTCGAGGAGATCGTCCGGGATGGTCGGCCCATCCGGATTCCGAAGGAACCCATTGAGCTGCGCGGCGGTGAGCGGGTTATGCCGCTCACACACGCGCCCAAGGAACCGAAGAACGTGATGGACACTGATGTCCGAATGTACGCCGTTGTCCGGCATGGTGCCACCTCCTGCTCACCTTCTGAGCGTCGTGAACGCTGGAAAAGGACAACCAACACCACCCTACCCGAGCACCGTGGAAACGTAAAGGTTCCCCCCCTCTTAGGGTAAGAGGGGGCGCGGGGGAGTTATATCATCTGAGCATAACCCACCCTAGCCCTCCCTTACCTTAAGGGAGGGGAGGCCCTTCCACTACTTCAGGAACTGCTTCCGCACTTCTTCCTTCACGAACCGGATCGTGTCGCCGACCGCGATGCCTTCGATGCCGCCGATTTTCATCCCACATTCTTGTCCCTCGACGACTTCGCGCACATCTTCCTTCCCGGCCTGGAGTCCGAGGAGCCGCCCCACCGCGACGACGTCCTCACCGCGGATTTGCTCCGCGCGCACGCCCTTCCCCATCGCGATTTTCCCCGCGGTCACGCGCACGCCGACGATGTGCCACTTCACGTCCTTTCGGAACAGCGCGAGGACGTGGCCCGTCCCGAGATCCTCGCGGATCGTCTCCTCCGGGAGCAGCGCCTCGAGCGCCTCCCGGACCCCGCGGAGGAGGTCGTAGATGATCTTCTCCGTCGTGATCGCGACGTGCTGCGTGCGCGCGTGCTCTGCAATCGCATCCGGAACCCGAACGCCGAATCCGAAGACGTGCGCGCCCGTACCCGCCGCCGCTGCGCTCTGGATGTCGCTCTCCGTGATGTTCCCCAACCCCCGCGCAATGACCTTCACGCGCGCCGCGGCGCTCCCGATCCGCTCAATCTCATTGCACACCGCCTCGAGTGACCCGAGCATGTCGGCGCGCACGACGATGGGAAGGACGACCGTCGGCGTTGTTGCGTCCGCCTCTGGCGGCGCATGCGCCACGGTGATCGGTGTCGGTCGAGCGGCCGGGCGCTTCGCGGCGACGAGCCCCTTGCGTTCGGTCGTCACGTGGACGATGTCTCCCACTTCCGGGAGCACCTTCAACCCGAGCACGCGCACCGGCGTTGACGGCGGTGCCGCGGCGAGACGCTCGCCCACGTGGTTCCGCATGAGCCGGATTTTCCCGACGAGCGCTCCCGCGTTCACGAGGAGATCGCCGACGTGGAGCGTCCCCTGCTGCACGAGGAACGTCGCGACCGGGCCTTCCTGCTTATCGAGGTGCGATTCGATCGTCGCGGCTTCCGGAGACGCTGTGGAATCCGCGAGGAGCCGCTCGCGCTCGACGTCGGCGA
>Ga0265296_1003601_pt1 | contig 14177 bp, 14 predicted proteins | sample MunlanPumphouse1_FD_189073 | JGI IMG/M metagenome (GOLD analysis project Ga0265296, IMG submission 189073) | Groundwater microbial communities from a municipal landfill in Southern Ontario, Canada - Pumphouse #1 | ecosystem: Environmental > Aquatic > Deep subsurface > Groundwater | place... | reverse complement strand
TCGCCGAATTCCAGGTCCAGCACTTCCTTGAACAGGTTGCGGATCATTTCTTCGGTCAGGCCCATGATCTCTTTTTCATCGAGGAAGCTGGTCTCGATGTCGATCTGGGTGAATTCAGGCTGGCGATCGGCGCGCAGGTCTTCGTCACGGAAGCACTTGGCGATCTGGTAGTAACGGTCGAAACCGGCAACCATCAGCAGTTGCTTGAACAGCTGCGGCGATTGCGGCAGGGCGAAGAAGCTACCGGCGTGGGTACGGCTCGGCACCAGGTAGTCACGTGCGCCTTCTGGCGTAGCGCGAGTCAGGATTGGCGTCTCGACGTCCAGGAAGCCATTCTCGTCGAGGAAGCGACGGATGCTGGTGGTCATGCGCGAACGCAGGCGCAGCTTCTCGGCCATTTCCGGGCGACGCAGGTCGAGGAAGCGATAACGCAGGCGGGTTTCTTCGCCAACGTCAGAGAACTCGTTGAGTGGGAACGGCGGGGTTTCCGACTCGTTCAGCACTTCCAGTTCGTAGCCCAGGACTTCGATCATGCCCGACGCCATGTTGGCGTTGGTGGCACCCGCCGGACGCAGGCGAACCTTGCCGGTGATTTTCACGACGTACTCGCTGCGCACGCGGTCGGCGGCGGCGAAGCTCTCGGCGCGATCCGGGTCGAATACCACCTGGGCCAGACCGTCACGATCACGGATATCGAGGAAAATCACCCCGCCATGGTCGCGGCGACGGTGAACCCATCCGCAAAGGGTGATTTCCTGACCTTCCAGGGTCTCGTTCAGTTGGCCGCAATAGTGGCTGCGCATCATGGTAGTGGTTTCACTTCTCGTAATTCGAAATTCGGTGGAGTTCCTGCTCGGGCACCGCACCTGTTGAGTCAGGCCACGGATAATGCAGGAGCTCGCGCGTAGAGTTCAACTCAGTCTGCTTTGTCGCCGCCCGCCAGATTCTTCTTGGCGCCGGTCTTGAAGTCGGTCTCGTACCAGCCGCTACCGCTCAGGCGAAAGCCCGGCATGGACAACATCTTTTTCAGCTCGGGCGCCCGGCAAGCGGGGCAATCGACCAACGGCGCGTCGCTGATCTTCTGAATGGCTTCCAATTGGTGACCACAGGAAGCGCATTGGTAATCGTACATGGGCATGGAGTATCTCGGCGATCACGTCACTGCTGCGCCACGCCCCGTATCAGCCGGGTGCGCAGCAAAGGGCGAGATTATATCCGTTAAATCGAGGCTGTGCAGCCGTAGCAACGTGCAGCGCACTATATAGAGAACCGCCCAGCCCCTGCACTACCGCGCAACCCGACTACATGAGGCCGGCCTGGCTTGTGGCCGATGCCTGCCCTTTGAGCGCATGAACCACACACACCACCCGGACCAGCCCGCTGAAATTCTTGACTCCGCCATAACGTAAATGCACTTCGCGATCCACGTACGACAGCAGCGCACTGATCGAGCAGGTATTGATCCTGGCAATCTCAGCAAGAATATTCCAATAGACTTCTTCAAGCCGCAGGCATGTCGAGAAACCATTTAATCGGACAGACCGCGACAATGGCCGCGCCAGCGCCATATCAAACCCTTTGACAAAGGGATCAATCTTGATCTTTTGAAAACCGGAAGTTTCCATCACACCATTACCCATACCACGCGACATACACTTGACACTCCCTTGCCAAACGGCTGTTGAATGAACTGCTCTTAGTTGCCGTTGAGCCTATAAAACATCAAGCAGCCACGAGCAGCCAGAAGACGGGGAGTCGGTGTGCGTAGGACAAGCCAACGTGAGTATCCGGAAGTGATCAGGCCAAGCCAGTGGCGCCTGCCAGGCACCACTGGCCCGTATGGTTTATTTGCCTTCGAGCAGCGAGCGCAGCATCCAGGCGGTTTTCTCGTGGATCTGCATGCGCTGGGTCAGCAAGTCCGCGGTCGGCTCGTCGCTGACCTTATCAAGCAACGGGAAGATCCCGCGCGCCGTCCGGGTAACGGCTTCTTGCCCATCGACAAGTTGCTTGATCATGTTTTCAGCGCTGGGCACGCCTTCTTCTTCCTTGATCGAGGACAAACGGGCATAGATGGAATAAGCGCCCGGCGCAGGAAAGCCCAGGGCACGAATACGCTCGGCAATGGAGTCAACTGCCAGCGCCAGCTCGTTGTATTGCTCTTCAAACATCAAGTGCAATGTACGGAATTGCGGCCCCGTGACGTTCCAATGAAAGTTATGGGTTTTCAGATAAAGTACATAGGTATCTGAAAGCAGCCGTGAAAGTCCGTCAACAATGGATTTACGATCTTCTTCACTGATACCGATATCGATTGCCATGTCTATTCCCTTCAATTGATGAAAATTCATTGATCAGGTGCTTACCCACTCTAGCAAGAGTACCCGCCTTGCGCAGCCCTGGTGCCGCAGCAGGCCTGCGGCAAATCGCCGTGTTACAGCGCGCGTAACCACGAGCGGCAGGGCGTGGCGTGGCAAAAAGCAGCCTGACCTGTCTAGGACAAGGGTTTGCCGCACAAATGCCATGATCTTCGCAACGCCTTGAAACGCTTGATTTGAGAAGGCACAGGCTTTGCTGTTAAATAGGCAGCGTGTCGCCACCGCTATTTCCTGCGGCAAGCGGCATAGGCTGATAACCGCGCACGTGCCCAACGCCTCCCATTGTTCAGAAGCGAACCGTGCCAGTCAGCTCTTCCTTGTGATCCGTCTTAACGTGAGTTAATCAAAATGTTGAAAATCGTCCACCTGCTAACGGGCGCTGCAGCTTTGCTGCTGTCCTTTATCCCGAGCCTGCAACCAGAAAGCCTGCCGTACCTGCAACAACACGACGCGCTGTACCTGGCTCTGTTCGGCCTTCTCAACCTGACGCTGGCGCCAGTGATTCCCTACTGGAACAAAGGCACACGCCATCAACTGCAAAACCTGGTCAGCGCATTGCTGGTACTGACTGTCGTCGTACAAACCCTCACCCTCCTGGCCCCCATGCCTGAAGTCGGCGGCCATCCAGCCATCCTGCTCAGCCTGGCCATCGCTGTGGTCGCTATCGTTCTTCACCTGGCCATCAGCTTCTACCGTTCGTCTGCTCCGGCCACTTCGCAAAACTACGACATGACTAACCGGGATACCGGGACCGTCAAGTGGTTCAACACCTCCAAAGGCTTCGGCTTTATTTCCCGGGACTCGGGCGACGATATCTTCGTCCACTTCCGGGCTATTCGCGGCGAAGGCCATCGCGTTCTGGTAGAAGGCCAGCGCGTGGAGTTTTCCGTCATGAACCGTGACAAAGGCCTGCAAGCTGAAGACGTGATCGCCGCCCTGCCGCGTCGCTGATTCAGACCAGGCCCGAAAAAAAACCGCGATGCAGTTGAAACTGCATCGCGGTTTTTTATGGCCGCAAGTTTTCCCCTGCCCTCAATAATGAGGCGGCGGCGCCTCCTCCTCGGAGGATTCGAACTGCCCGCCCATTTCTTCCTGACGCTTGAGCAAGGCAGCCATCTGCAATTGCAGGCGCTCTACCGCACGCTGCTGGGCAACCAGGATGTCATTCAATGTCTCGATGGTGTCGTCCTGGAAAGCCAGGCGGCTCTCAAGGTCCATCACGCGGTCTTGCAGGTCCATGGTTCAATCCTGGGCAAAAGTGAATTCGGGCGGCATCAACTCCCGCAGGCGGGCTCGAATCAGCGCTACCTGGTCGTCGGAATAAGGTACCGCCGGGTGCCTGCCCCAGACCGGTGCGGGCCAGGCCGCATCGTCGCGCTTGCGCACAATCACGTGCACATGCAGCTGGTTGACCACGTTACCCAGCGCACCGATGTTCATCTTATCGGCGCCGAATCCGTCATTGAGCAGTTGCGCCAACGTGGTGGTTTCGTGCCACAACCGGGACTGGTCGCCAGCATCGAGCTGGAACACTTCGCTGATACCGGCAATGCGCGGCACCAGGATAAGCCAGAGGTAGTTAGAGTCGTTGGACAGCAGCAGCCGGCACAGGGGGAATTCCCCGATGGGCAAGGTGTCGTTTTGCAGACGTGGATCCAAGGCGAACACCGCAGGCACTCCGTTCGGCTAGTCAGTTTCAGGCGCCCAGCATACCTGCGAATGACGGCTGCTTCACGGGGCAATCGCCGCACACCCCATGGGCAAACTGCCGACCGCAAGCCAACGCACCAAAATGAGTCTTTTATGCCCCGCATCGGGCAGGACCTATCCGCCGATTACTCACTGCGCAGGGTGAACCGGTAACATTTCTGACGGAAACGTATTTTCACCCGTTCGAAATCCCGCACAACCAACGCCCCGAATTCCAAAAAAAACCACGCAAAAGCCCCGCATCCAGGCGGTTTTCACAGACTCAACACATTTTTCACGAAAAAATGACATCTGCCTGGCAGTTTGAGCACGCTTGTTGCATTCACTCCCATATCGTCGACAACGGCACCTGCCAGGAAGGCGGTGTTTCACGATAAAAAGAACAGTGAGTCAATACACAAACAGGAAGTTTTAAAACTTTGAACAGGGTACTTTGCACCTCTGTCCAGGGTATTAAAAACAGTATTGAAGTTGTCAGTCTGGCTACAAACAGACTGTAGATTTACGACATGGATCTAGCAATTTACGACAGCCTCGTAAAGAAGCTGAAAGGACAGATGTGCAAGTATCGCCAATTATTGCCAGCGTGCTATAAGTTTGCGCTGTCACAAAAAAGAAAGAGCCGCCCAGACAAAAATACAGGTGGGACGGCAGTACTCTTCCTAAAACCAAAGGAGCAAATCACGATGCGCGTGATGAAGTGGAGCATGATCGCCCTCGCTGTTTCAGCAGGCACCTCACAGTTCGCAATGGCGTCCGCCCAAGATGATGCCAAGGGCTTTGTCGAAGACAGTACGTTCAGCATCAATACCCGCACCCTGTACTTCAGCCGAGATAACCGCAACAACAAGTCGGGTACGAGCTACACCCGGGAAACCGGCCTGGGCTTCAACGGTTTGTACCAGTCGGGTTTCACCCAGGGCACCATCGGTGTGGGTGTTGACGTTATCGGCCTGCTGGGCGTGAAACTGGACAGCGGCAGAGGCCGTAATGGCACCGGCCTGTTCCCGGAAGGTTCGGATGGCCGCTCAGAGGATGAATACTCCAAGGGCGGCGGCGCCATCAAGTTCCGCCTCTCCAATACCGTGCTGAAAGTCGGCGACCAGTACACCACCGCACCGGTATTCGCATCCGACGACAGTCGCTTGCTGCCAGAGCTGCCACAAGGTATCTCGATCGTCAGTAACGAGATCAAGGACCTCAAGCTGGAAGCCGGCCACTTCACTTCCAGCGTTGCCCAGGCGCAAACCTTCAAGGACAGTATCCTCGACTTCCCTGAAACCTCCCGAGGCATCAAGCAAGCCAATTTCGTGGGCGGCACCTACGGTTGGACGCCTGAGTTCACCACCAGCCTCTACTACTCGAAAGTCGAAGACTACTGGCGCAAATACTACGCCAACGTCAACTGGACCCACGCCCTTAGCGATGACCAGTCGGTGGCCGTAGACTTCAACATCTACGACACCAAGAGCGACGGAGCCGGCCTGCAACGCGCCTTCAAAGACGACGTTACCAAACTCGACAACCGCGCGTTCAGCTTGCAGGGTGCCTACACCATCGGTGCACACACCTTCACCCTGGCTGCACAGAAGGTTACCGGTGACGGCGATTACGGCTACGGCATCGATGGCGGCGGTACAGTGTTCCTGGCCAACTCCGTGGCCCGTTCCGACTTCAACGCCGAAGGCGAGAAATCCTTCAAGGCCCGTTATGACCTCGACATGGCCACCTTCGGCGTACCTGGCCTGAGCTTCCTGGCTGCGTACGTCACTGGTAGCGGCGCCAACACCGCCCTGACCTCGAACGGCAAAGAGTGGGAACGCGACCTCGAAGCCAAGTACGTGATCCAGAGCGGCCCGGCCAAAGACCTGAGCCTGCGTATTCGCCAAGCGACTTATCGTTCGTCTGACGGTGTTTACTACGGTTCTTCGTCCATCGACGAACTGCGTTTGATTGCGCAATACCCGCTGAACATCTTGTAATCAAAGATGCCCGAGGGCTTCGGCTCTTAATGAAAAAGCCGCTCACTTTTAACCAGTGAGCGGCTTTTTTATTACACTTTTATTTCTGCTACCTTGATAACTAGCAAGCTAACTATCAAGTTTATTGCCGAGACGAAACCTGACTCTTCAGCCAAGTTAAATCCCTGTACCCGTTTATTTGGCAGGCGCGTCTTGCATCACGCGAATAACACGCTGCGGGAACGGGATATCAATTCCAGCCGCTTTCAAACGGTCACGCGCCAGTTCATTGAACATGAACATCACATCCCAATAATCCGCCGTCTTGGTCCATACGCGCAGGGAAACAGTGATTGAACTGTCGCCCAGGGTCGAAACCACAGCGACCGGCTCTGGGTCCGCCAGAACCCGTGGGTCCTTGGCCAGTTCCAGCAGTACTGCGCGGGCTTTCTGCAGGTCGGCTTCGTAGTCGACACCCACATCAAACACCACCTTGCGGGTTGGCTGGCGGTTGGTGTTGGTGATGATGCCGTTGGACAAGATGCCGTTAGGCACGATGACCGTCTTGTTGTCGCCGGTACGGATCACCGTGTGGAAGATCTGGATGCTATCGACGGTACCCGCCGTGCCCTGGGCTTCGATCCAGTCACCGATACGGAACGGACGGAACAGCAGGATCAGCACGCCACCGGCAAAGTTGGCCAGGCTGCCTTGCAACGCCAGGCCAATGGCCAGGGTCGCGGCACCAATCGCGGCAACAAACGAAGTGGTTTCGACGCCAATCATCGAGGCCACGCTGACGATCAGCATCACCTTGAGCACGATGTTCGCAAGGCTGGTCACGAAGCCCTGCAACGCCAGGTCGGCATTGCGCAGGGCCAGCAGGCGCCCAACCTTGTGGGTCAGCTTGTTGATCAGCCACCAGCCAATGGCCAGGGTCAATACCGCCAGCAGCACCCGGCTGCCGTATTCCATGATCATCGGGACCCAGGCTTGGGAAGCCTTGATCAAATGATCCACTTCAGCATTCAAGTCCATCTAGATTCTCCTGTTTACCACTGCATATATAGGTCGCCACAGCAATTGAGCCCCGAAGGGCTCAATCGTTTCTGCAGGTGCTGGGGCGTGGGACGTCGAAAAGCCCCGCGGGTTCCCCAAAACCGGGTCAGTCGCGGAAGTTATTGAACTGCAGCGGCATATCGAAGGTCTTGGCGCGCAGGGCGGCAATCGCGTCCTGCAAGTCGTCGCGCTTCTTGCCGGTGATACGCACCTGCTCGCCCTGGATCGCGGCCTGGACCTTGAGTTTGGCATCTTTGACGTGAGCGACGATTTTCTTCGCCAGCTCCTTGTCGATACCTTCCTTGAGCACCGCTTCCTGCTTCATCAACTTGCCCGACGCATAGGCCTCCTTGACTTCAAGGCACTGCACATCGATCTTGCGCTTGACCAGGGCCAGCTTGAGGATCTCGATCATCGCTTCCAGTTGGAAGTCGGCTTCAGCGGTCAGGTTGACCGTCAGTTCCTTTTCCTTGAACTCGAAGCTGCCTTTGCCTTTCAAGTCATAACGACGGTCCAGCTCCTTGACGGCGTTCTCGACGGCGTTGGTGACTTCGTGCTTGTCCAGTTCAGATACCACGTCGAACGACGGCATGTAGTTTCTCCAATAAAAAAGGGGCGCGGCTCAGTAGAGATGGAGCGCGCCTGGCTTGCGGGTAAAATGCCGGGGCATTATAACGATTCTTTACCCTGAGCTGCTTGGCTCACCCAAAGGCCGACGGAGCAAAATTGATGTCCACCACCTGGCATGTCCTCGGCGCCGGCAGTCTCGGTACGTTATGGGCCGCACGCCTGGCCCGCGCAGGCTTGCCTGTCACACTGATCCTGCGCGACCAGGCACGCTTGGCCCGCTATCGGACAACGCCCGGGCTGACGTTGATCGAGCAGGGGCATGCCCAGTCGTACCCGGTTAGTGCACAAACATCCGACAGCCCCGAGCCGATTGATCGCCTGCTGGTCGCGTGTAAAGCCTACGACGCACCTAGCGCCGTCGCACAGCTAGCCCGACGCCTGACACCCAATGCCGAGGTGATCCTGCTGCAGAATGGCCTGGGCAGCCAGGATGCGGTTGCTACGCAACTGCCCCAGGCCCGGTGTATCTTCGCCTCCAGCACCGAGGGTGCGTTTCGCCAGAGCGATGGCAGTGTGGTTTTCGCCGGCCATGGCTTTACCTGGCTCGGTGACACTACCCATCCCACGGCGCCGCTGTGGCTGGACGACTTGGAGGCCGCCGGCATTCCCCACCAGTGGAGCACCGATATCCTCACGCGCCTCTGGCGAAAACTGGCACTCAACTGTGCGATCAATCCACTGACCGTGCTCTATCAATGCCGCAATGGCGGGCTACAGCAGCACCAATGCGAAGTAGCGACCCTGTGTACCGAACTCGCTGAACTGCTGGAGTACTGCGGCCAGCCAGCGGCGGCGCAGGACCTGCAGACCGAAGTGGCGCGGGTGATCCAGGCGACGGCAGCGAATTTTTCGTCGATGTACCAGGATGTGGCCAGCGGCCGACGCACTGAAATCCGCTACCTGCTCGGCCATGCCTGCCAGGCGGCCTTGCGCCATCGCCTGAGCCTGCCGCACCTGCAACAACTGCATGTGCGCCTGGCCGGCTACCTGGACGCACGCGGATTGCCCAGCGACTGAAGCACGCGCTACCCTGCCCACTTGATCCTTGCCTGCGAACAACCTGATGCCACTGCGCCAGCGTCTCGAAAATCTCCCCGTTGGGCAGAAACTGCTGGCGGCCCTGCTGGTACTGCTGACCACCGTGCTGCTGGTGGCCAACCTGACCTTTATCAGCGCCGCCTACTGGATCTCCCAGGAAAGCATGGCCCCCCAGGCCCTGCAGGCAATTGGCCGACTGGTTTCCAATCCGGCCCTCGCCGCGCAAGCCCTGGACTCTCCCGCCAAGGCCGACGCCCTGCTCAACGAACTGACCAGTTACTCGCCACTACGCGCGGCGGCCCTCTACGACGGCGAAGGCAGCCGCCTGGCGCAGTTGCAACACGGTGACCGCCTGCAATTGCCGGCGCACTATCGTGACATCGAAGCCTGGCGGGTCACCGAGTTTCGCAGCAATCAAATCATCACCCTGCCCCGCCCCGGCCTGCCCTCGGGGCACCTGCTGCTGGTGGCCAGCAGCGAACTGCCGGTGGCCTTCTACACCGGCACCCTGACCGCCAGCCTCGGCATCCTGGTTTTCAGCATCCTGCTGTGGATGGTGATCGCCCGGCAGATCAAGCGCCTGATTACCCGGCCCATCCACGAGCTGGAAGAGTTGTCGCGCCAGGTCACCCGCGAGGAGAACTACGCGTTGCGGGCCGGTCGCGGCAACCATGACGAAATCGGCAGCCTGGCCGAAGCGTTCAATACCATGCTGTCACGCATCGAAGCCCGCGAGCAGCAACTCAAGCGCGCGCGGGACGACTCCCAGGCCGCCTATGACCAGGCCCAGGGCCTGGCCGAGGAAACGCGCCATACCAACCGCAAGCTGGAACTGGAAGTCCAGGTGCGCAGCAAAATCGAGAAAAAACTCACCGGGTTCCAGAATTATCTCAACAGCATCATCGACTCCATGCCCTCTGCCTTGATCGCCCTGGACGAGCAGCTTTACGTTACCCAATGGAACCAGGAAGCCAGCGCCCTTTCCGGCACACGCTTGGACCAAGCGCTGAACCAGCCAATCTTCCTCGCCTTCGAACCGCTCAAGCCCTACCTGCCCCAACTCAAGGCCACGGTGGAGCAACATACGGTAGAGCGCATCGAGCGCGTCACCTGGATCAAGGACGACGAGCCCAAGCACTATGCCCTGACCTTTTACCCGCTGATGGGCGGTGCCGGGCGCGGGGTGGTGATCCGCATCGATGACATCACCCAGCGCCTGTCCCTGGAAGAAATGATGGTGCAGTCAGAGAAGATGCTGTCCGTCGGCGGGCTGGCCGCCGGCATGGCCCACGAAATCAACAACCCCCTGGGGGCGATCCTGCACAACGTGCAGAACATCCGCCGACGCCTATCGACAGACCTGCCGAAAAACCTGGAGCACGCCGAGCAGGTGGGCGTGGAACTGGAAACGGTGAACCGTTACCTGCAAAGCCGCGAGGTGCCGCAATTGCTCGACGGTATCCAGCAAGCCGGGGCCCGCGCGGCGAAAATCGTCACCCATATGCTCAGTTTCAGCCGCCGCAGCAACCGCCAGATGGCGCCTTGCGACCTGCCAGCCCTGATCGATCAGGCTGTGGAGATCGCCGGCAATGACTTCGACCTGGCGATCGGCTTCGACTTCAAGGGCCAGGCGATCATTCGCCAGTTCGACCCAGCGCTGGGCCCGGTGCCCGGCACCGCCAACGAGCTGGAGCAGGTACTGCTCAACCTGCTGAAAAACGCCGCCCAGGCCATCCACCTGCGCGAAGACGACAGCGAGCCAGGGCGCATCATCCTGCGCACCCGGCTCAACCCGCCCTGGGCCGAGATCCAGGTGGAAGACAATGGCATCGGCATGAGTGAGAGCGTACGCAAACGCACGTTCGAGCCGTTCTTCACCACCAAGGAAATCGGCCAGGGCACGGGGCTGGGCTTGTCGGTCTCGTACTTCATCATCACCAACAATCACAAGGGCCAGATGGAGGTTCACTCCACCCTGGGCCAGGGCACCTGCTTTACCTTGCGCCTGCCGTTGGCCGGCAGCCAGCTTGCCCCCCTCGAACTGACTCAACTGGAGCACTGACCATGGGCTTTCGCCTGTCGAAAATTTACACCCGTACCGGCGACAAAGGCGAAACCGGCCTGGGTGACGGTCGCCGCGTGCCCAAGGATCACCCCCGGGTGGAAGCCATCGGCGAAGTGGACAGCCTCAACAGCCAATTGGGCCTGCTGTTGGCCGGGCTCGAGGAGCAAAGCGGCCAGCATCCTGCGCTGAAGGATGTGATAGAGGTACTGACCCCTTGCCAGCACCGACTGTTTGACCTGGGTGGCGAGTTGGCAATGCCGGTCTACAAGGCACTGAATGCAGGCGAAGTGGACCGCTTGGAAGCCGCGATCGATCGCTGGAATGAAGAGGTGGGGCCTTTGGAAAACTTCATCCTGCCCGGCGGTTCGGCACTGATTGCCCAGGCCCACGTATGCCGCAGCCTGGCCCGCAGCGCCGAGCGCCGCTGCCAGCAGTTGAATGCACTGGAGCCGTTGGAAGGCGTGGGATTGGCGTATATCAATCGGCTATCGGATTTGCTGTTTGTCGCAGCGCGAGTAATTGCCAGGCGCCAGGGGGTTGCGGAGATTTTGTGGCAGGCGGCGGCTAAGCCGCACTGAGGTTTTGTAGAGCTTTATCGGGCCTCATCGCAGGCAAGCCAGCTCCCACATTTGAATGTACTCACCAATCAAATGTGGGGGCTGGCTTGCCAGCGATGAGGCCATCACTGACGACTCAAACCTCAGGCCAGAACGCCCGAATCCCCGCCACACCCTGCGCTCCGTTCTGCCAGGCCTTCTCCCGCTCGTCAGGCCCAACCCCACCCAACAGAAACACAGGCTTGCTGAAGCCCTTGATCAACTGCGCGGCCTCTTCCCAACCCAATGGTTGAGCATCAGGATGAGTTTGGGTCGGCTGCACCGGCGACAAAGTGACAAAGTCCACGTCCATCAATTCGGCCAATGCCAGCTCCTCGGCATTGTGGCAAGACGCCGCCAACCAGCGATCCTTGGGCAATGGCCGGCCTTTGCTGGCGTATTTGCGCAGTTGCGCCGAAGTCATGTGCCAGCCCGCCGCCGGGAAATCACCGAGCCATTCAAACGGCCCCTTGAGCATCAACTGTGCCTTGCCGGCACACAACCCCACGGCATCCACCGCCAGGTCGCGGTACTTGGGGTCATAGCCATTGGGTGCGCGCAATTGGATCAGCTTGATGCCACCGGCAATGGCCTTCTGAATACCGCGCAACAACACTGGGGTTTCCAGTTCACCTGGGGTGATCAGGTAGTCAGCGGGCAAGCGCGCGGCAGCGACGATTGGCGCGTTGGCGGCTGGAAACTCGTAGTTCTGCAAGTCCCGTGGCGCCACCCATTCGAGGGGTTGCCCTTCTGCGCCATGGGGCTCGCCGGTAAACGCCGAGACCTCCCAGACATCCAGCAACACCTGCTTGTCCGGGTAATCATGCTGCACCTGGATCAACGGCCGCGCCGTGGTGACCTGGATACCCAGTTCCTCCTGCAGCTCTCGGCCCAGTGCGGTGAAAACCGATTCATCGGCCTCCACCTTGCCTCCGGGAAATTCCCAGAGGCCGCCCTGGTGCTGGGTATCTGCACGACGCGCCAGCAAAATCCGGCCATCAATACCGCGAATAACTGCGGCTGCTACATGAACTCGTTTCACGGTATTACGTCCTCTAAGCCGGCGTCTGCCGGGGCAATGCCAATGCCCCGGACAGGTATCAAGTGCGGTATTCGGCGTTGATTTTCACGTATTCGTGGGACAGGTCGGTGGTCCAGATGGTTTCGCTGCACTCACCGCGCCCCAGTTCGATGCGGATGGTGATTTCTTCCTGCTGCATCACCGCCGAGCCCTGGGCTTCGGTGTAGGTTTCGGCACGGGCGCCACGGCTGGCGATGCACACATCACCGAGGAACACGTCGATCTTGCTCACGTCCAGGTTCGGCACACCGGCACGACCCACCGCTGCGAGGATCCGGCCCCAGTTCGGGTCGGAGGCAAACAGCGCGGTCTTGATCAGCGGCGAGTGGGCCACGGTGTAGCCGACATCCAGGCATTCCTGGTGATTGCCGCCGCCATTGACTTCAACGGTGACGAACTTGGTCGCGCCTTCGCCATCACGCACGATGGCCTGGGCCACTTCCATGCACACTTCAAATACCGCCAGCTTCAACGCCGCGAACAGCGGGCCGTTGGAGGAGGTGATTTCCGGCAGGTTGGCTTTACCGGTGGCAATCAACATGCAGCAGTCGTTGGTCGAAGTGTCGCCGTCGATGGTGATGCGGTTGAACGACTTGTTGGCGCCATCGAGCATCAGGTTCTGCAGCACATCGCGGGAGACTTTGGCGTCAGTGGCGATGTAGCCGAGCATGGTCGCCATGTTCGGGCGGATCATGCCCGCACCTTTGCTGATGCCGGTCACGGTGACAGTCACGCCTTCATGCACGAACTGGCGGCTGGCGCCCTTGGGCAGAGTGTCGGTGGTCATGATCCCGGTGGCCGCGGCCGCCCAGTTATCCACCGACAGGTCGTCCAGCGCGGCCTGCAGGGCGCCTTCGATTTTTTCCACGGGCAACGGCTCGCCGATTACCCCGGTGGAGTACGGCAGCACCTGGCTGGCGTCCACCCCGGTCAACTCCGCCAGCTTGGCGCAAGTGCGCGCAGCCGCAGCCAGGCCAGGCTCGCCGGTACCGGCGTTGGCATTGCCGGTGTTGGTCAGCAAGTAGCGCACCGGGCCTTCGACACGTTGCTTGGCGAGGATCACGGGGGCTGCGCAAAACGCGTTCAGGGTGAACACGCCAGCGATGGTCGAGCCTTCGGCACAGCGCATCACTACCACGTCCTTGCGCCCGGGGCGCTTGATACCGGCCGAAGCGATACCGAGTTCAAAACCGGCAACCGGGTGCAACGTGGGCAAAGGACCAAGACCAACAGCCATGAATGCGCTCCTTAACGATGTGATGTCTGCACCGTCGTCGTCGACGGTGAATAAATGGCAAAACGCCGCGACGGCTGATGCCGGTCGCGGCGCGGGGTATTGCAGCGTCAGGCAAAAATCTTAGTTGATTTCGCCATGGCAGTGTTTGAACTTCTTGCCCGAACCGCACCAGCATGGCTCGTTGCGACCCAGCTTCTGCTCGTTGCGCACAGGAGCCTGGGCCAGGGCCACATCGACCTCTTCACCCAACACTTCCGGCGACTCAAGGCCCGGCGCTTCGTCATGCTGGAACTGCATGCGCGCGGCCAGGGCTTCGGCTTCCTGGCGCAGGCGGGCTTCTTCTTCGATCGGGTCTTCGCGACGCACCTGAACGTGGGACAGCACACGAATCGAATCGCGCTTGATCGAATCCAGCAACTCGGAGA